>Ga0182030_10006293_pt1 | contig 25069 bp, 20 predicted proteins | sample 812S3MmetaG_FD_121299 | JGI IMG/M metagenome (GOLD analysis project Ga0182030, IMG submission 121299) | Permafrost microbial communities from Stordalen Mire, Sweden - 812S3M metaG (Illumina Assembly) | ecosystem: Environmental > Terrestrial > Soil > Wetlands > Permafrost | place: Sweden...
CTTCCGTTCTTGGACCTTTTTCCTCTTCGTGAGCCCGCGGAGGATCGGGATGGTGTCCTCCACGCTTGGCTGGGACACGTAGACGGGCTGGATCCTGCGCTCGAGCGCAGGTTCCAGCCCGTCTACGTGTCCCAGCCAAGCGTGGAGGACACCATCGCGATCCTCCGCGGGCTCAAGGAGAGGTACGAGGTCCATCACGGCATCCGGATCCAGGACGCGGCTCTCGTGGCCGCCGCGACTCTCAGCGACCGCTATGTCCCCGACCGGTTCTTGCCCGACAAGGCCATCGACCTCGTCGACGAAGCGGCGGCCAAGATCAAGATGGAGGTCGACAGCATGCCGGCCGAGATCGATGCGGTTCAGCGCAGGCTGACGCATCTCCAGATCGAGGTCCAGGCACTGAAGAAGGAGCGGGATCCGGCGAGCAGGGCGCGTCTCGAGGACGTGAAGCGGCAGATCGCAGAGCTCGAGGAGAGCACGAGCGGCATGCGCGCCCAGTGGCAGCGCGAGAAGGAGGTCATCGAGCAGATCCGCAAGGTGCAGCCCGAGATCGAGACGCTCCGGCACGAGGCCGAAGAAGCGCAGCGCGCGGGCGACCTGGGGAAGGCTGCCGAGATCACGTACGGGCGCGTCCCCGATCTCGAGAAGCGGGTCGACGAGCTTCGCAAGACTCTCGCGCAGGTCCAGGAGAAGACGAGCTACTTGCGCGAAGAGGTCACCGACCAGGATATCGCCGGCATCGTCTCGAAGTGGACCGGGATCCCGATCCTCAAGATGATGCAGGGCGAGATGCACAAGCTTCTCCACATGGAGGAGCAGGTGAAGAAGCGCGTCGTCGGTCAGGATGCGGCGGTCGAAGCCGTCGCCAACGCCGTGCGGCGCTCACGGGCCGGGCTGGGGGATCCGAACCGTCCCATCGGAAGCTTTCTCTTTCTCGGGCCCACCGGAGTGGGCAAGACCGAGCTGGCGCGGGCTCTCGCCGAGTTTCTCTTCGACGACGAGCGCGCCATGGTCCGGCTCGACATGAGCGAGTACATGGAGAAGCACGCCGTCTCGCGACTCATCGGCGCACCACCGGGCTACGTGGGCTACGAAGAGGGAGGGCAGCTCACCGAGCCGGTGCGGCGTCGGCCTTACACGGTCATCCTGTTCGACGAGGTCGAGAAGGCCCATGCGGACGTGTGGAACGTGCTCCTGCAGGTTCTCGACGACGGCAGGCTGACCGACGGGCAGGGGCGTACTGTGGACTTCAAGAACACAGTCATCATTCTGACCAGCAACCTCGGTTCGGCGCACATCCAGGCCATCGACGACAAGGTGGGACTCGATGCTCCGACGCGACGCGAGCTTGTTCAGCGCGCGGTGATGGACGAGGTTCGGCGCGTCTTCCGGCCGGAGTTCCTCAACCGACTCGACGAGGTCGTTGTCTTCAACCGGCTCGACCCGTCGCAGATCCGGTACATCGTCGACATCCAGCTCGATCGCTTCGCCAGCCGCCTGGCTCGCCGCGACCTCACAATAGAGGTCAGCGACCGAGCGAAGGACTTCCTGGCGGAGGTGGGCTGGGACCCGCAGTACGGCGCCCGCCCCCTCAAGCGCGCCATCCAGAAGAACCTGGAGGACGCCCTCGCCAAGCGGGTTCTCGCGGGTGAGTTTCCGGCCGGCACGCGGATCCTTGCCGATCGGAGCTCCGGCGGGGAGCTGACGTTCTCCGCCCGGATGCAGAACTGACCCGCCCTGGGTCACCTGACCACCGGGCCCCGGGGCAACTTGCGTCACGACGGGGCGGGGATGACCACCATGTCTCAGTAAACGCGTCCAAATGACGACAGGGTGGCGATGCGCGGACACGACGGGGTCCCGCGAGAATTGTGCGCCCGTTCGAGCAGTTGCATGGGTGACATGACCAGACGAGCCGCGGCCTCCGCGAAAAGAAGGCTCGCGGAGATGAAACTCCTGCCTGAGATGTTCGTCTGAGAGGAGAAGGAGAGCTCGGGCGACGACCACGGCACGGTTGTCGCAGATGCGTAACCCATCATGACGACCCGCAGGCGCACTCCTACCAAGAGGACCCGCTCGGTAGCAGCCGGCTCGTGGCTGGCGCTGCTCGCGGCGACGACCTTGGGCGATGGCGCCGACACCCTTCACGCCGAGGTCCGCGCCAGCGGTCTCCGGGACGTCGCGTACCGGCTCGTCGTGCAGTCCTACGACGCGAGTGACGGCCGGGTGCCCGGCCGCGACGCCCGGCCCGTGGGCAGCCTGCAGCGTGCCGTGACGGCAGACGAGCTTCGCCACGGAGTTCATGTGAACCTCCTCGAGTTGCGCGAGTCAGCCGTCGGGTCGGCGTCCGAGCGTCCGATGGTCGTCGCCTGGATCGAGGCCGGCGAGCCGAACTTGGAGTTCGATGGCCGGACCGCCCGCCCGCGCCCCGGCAACGTCTACGGGGTTGCCCGCCGCGAGGGCCGGCACGACGCCATCCAGATCAGCCTCAACCGCAAGCTGGCCGCCTGACGCTCACGAAGCGGTCGGACGGTAGCCTCGGATGTCGCGAATTCGCCGCTCGAAGTCGCGCCGGCCCGCTTCGCTCAGCGCAGCGCCGCCGAAGCGCGCCTCGAGATACACATTCGTCAGCGTCAGGACCTCTTCGGCGAGCGGATGGTGCCGCGAGCAGAGTTCTTCGGCGTGACGTAGCGGTGGCGTCGAGAGCGCCCGCGTCACGCCTTGGCCATGGAGGGCGGTCTCCAGCGCGCGGTACAGGGCCGCCGCGGTCTCCACGCGCACGTCCTGCTCGCGCTTCGCCGCTGTTTCCTCGCGTCCCTCTGTCCGGCGCTTCCGGCGCTTCCACGCGACATACCCGACCGCCACGATCGCGAGGAGCGCGCACGCGACCACGGGTCCGCGGGTCAGCCGCGCCAGCGGTCCTTTGTCGACACCCGTCTTCGTACGAAGCTTCTCGTAGCGTCGGCTCAGCTCGTCGAAGAGCCTCACCTGCTTGCGCAGATCGTAGCCGACGACATACGTGTTCCAGCGCTGCGAGAGTGCCTCGACGAAGTCGCGCATCAGGTAGTACGCGCCGTCGCGGGGCTCGAGAGGCTGCGCTCCGCTCGGGGGTGTCGGGTCGAAGGTCTGCCAGCCAGGGCGGGTCGGATGGTCGATGTACGCCTCCACCCAGGAATGCGCGTCGCCTTCGCGCACGGCGTAGTAGTGACCCCAGCGGTTCCATGTGCCGCCGACGAAGCCTGTGACGTTGCGCGACGGGATGCCCACCGCACGAAGCATCATCGCCATAGCCGTCGAGAAGAACTCGCAATGGCCCCGCTTGGACTCGAAGAGAAAGTGGTCCACCGGTTGGCGAGTGCCCTGCGACGGTGACTTGAGGTCGTAGCCGTAGTCGCGCCGCAGGCGCTCTTCGATGGCGCGGGCCTTTGCTTCGATGGTCGGCAAGCCGTCGGTCCACCGGTGCGCCAGGTCGACGACTCGCGGTGGCAGATCCCCTGGCAGCGCGAGATACCGCGCTCGATCGAGCGGCGCCATCGGTTCGATGAGAGGCTCGCCGTCACCAGCGAGGTACACGTCGTAGCGCAACCCGCGTGCGTCTGACCCTGAGTAGCGCAGCTCATCCTCCGCCCCGCGCTGCACGGCGAGAGGCTCTCCCAGCAAGATCTGGTTCTGCGGCCTCACCCGCAAGGCGACGGCCCGGGGCGGCAGGAACACGACCGGCGGATCGATGGGTTCGAGGTCGAACGAGATCTTGCGGTCCCGCTTCTCGTCGGGGCCGCGGAAGATCGGGTACACGTCTTGTCCGTCGAGGCCGTGCTCGGCCGCCCGCAGCTCTCGCTGCGTACGCTGCCAGGCGCGCCCGTCGTAACCGTCGAAAGCCGTTCCTCGCAGGCGCAGCGTGAGTCTCGTGGGCGGGTCGACCAGGTCGGGCACCTCGAACCGAAGGGCGATGGTTGGGTCGTCGCGCAGGACGCCCACGTCGCCGAGGTCGACGTGCTCCGAGAAGCCGATCATGCGGCCGGAGTGAGGGTGGTTCAGGAGCAGGAGCGAGAGGCCAACGCGCGGGAAGAGGATGAAGAGTGCCGTCGTGAACAGCAGTATGGGAACCGAGAGCAGGCAGGTCGCCGCGAGGAAGCCTCGCCCCACTACGCGACGGCTGCGCAGAATGCGCGGTACGTCGACGGGGAGGCCGGTCCGGTCGCGGGCCCCCTGACGGTAGTTGCCCTCCACCTCGCGTCGGAGATGGCTGAGCACCAGCGCTCCTGGGGCGACGACGAGGAACCCGAGGAAGCAGATGCCGTACGTCAACCCACCGCCGAGCACCGTCCCTGCCACGAAGTGCAGGAGCGACAGCACGATGATCTGCTGGTCGTGCGCCGCGCCACGCCGGGTTGCCAGACGCACGATCTGGAGGAGGGCCGCGAACTCCACGGCGACGTCCAGCGGCGAGCGTCCGGCGAGGAGCCGCGCGCCCTGAACGAAGAGGAGCGTGAGCGGCGCGATGGTCGCGAAGTGACGCAGCGCCGGGCGCCCCTGCCAGGCTTCGGGGATGGCGATCGAGATGGCCAGGCCGAGGACGAGGACGAGGTTCGTCCACGGGCTCAGCGATGCCGTGCTGACGACAGCCAGCACGCCGAGCGCCGCCAACGCGTCGGTCATCACCCGATGAACGAGTCCGAACCTCACTGGGCTGCCTCCGGTACCAGCCTGTCGTCGTGTACGATCGGCTCGATGAGCGCGAGATAGCGGAGCAGCGGATCGGCCCCGACGGATCGGTCGGCGCGCGCGACGCCGTTCGCCGTCGTCACCACGGACACGCGATCTCCACGCTTCAGATGCGCAACCGCCCGGGACGCGACGTCGCGGATGCGGCGCTCGAACGCCGCCCCCCACTCGTCCCCCGCCTCCTGCGGGCGCATCACATCGAGCGTCAGCGTCACGTCGGGGCGCGTCTCTCGGGCCCGCTCTCGCATCACCAGATGGCCCACGGCGGCCGTCTTGCGCCAGTGGACGTCGCGCGGATCCTCCCCTTCCCGCATCAGCCTCAGGCCGAGGAAGTCCTCTCCGTGGCCTCGGCCGACCACGAGGTCACCTCCTGGCGACCGCCCACCCGAAGGCGCCGGCAGCTGCACCGGGTCGACGGCGGGGTAGATGACCAGCTCACCCTCCGCGGGCACCTCGCGCGACTTCTCGAAAAGGCCGAACGGAAAACGCGTGGCGATGCGAAAGCCCACATGAACGTCCTGCCCTCGCCGCGTCGGAGTGCGCCGGTAGGCCGCGACCTGCGCAGACTTGGGGCTTATCTTGAGAAAGAAGCAGCGCTTGTCGGCGGGCTGGCCGGCGCGAAGGTCTTCCACCTCGATGGCATACGAGGGGACGCGCGACTTGTGGTTGAACACCTCGATCTCGACGAGGTGAGCGCGGCCGACCTGCGCGCGGAGGGGCAGGCGCCTCACCACGGTGAGATCGCGCAGCGAGAGCTCACTCATGATGCCGCTGACCACGATGAGGGCGAGGAGCATCCCGAGGAGGAGGTAGAGGAGATTGTTCGCGGTGTTGATCGCCGCGAAGCCGACCCCCAGCGTGATACCGACGAAGAACTTTCCCTCCCGGGTGAACCGGAGGCGCCGGGGAGGGCGCAGGCGCTTTCCCCAGGCGGCGAACCAGAGCCAGAACGGATGGCGAGGCGACGCGGCCTGCATGGGTGCTCCGAAACTCAGAGCGGAACGGGGATACGAGCGATGATCTCGCGAACCGCGGACTCCGCCTCGTCACGCGAAGGCACGAAGCCGTCCGCTTGGGTCGCCAGGCGCACTCGATGGGCCAGGACTGGGACGGCGAGGTCGTGGATGTCGTCCGCGATGCAGTAGTGACGGCCGCGCAGCAGCGCCCGGGCGCGCGCTGCGTGGCCGAGGGCCATGGCGGCGCGAGTCGACGCGCCGAGCGACAGGAGCGGCGAGGTGCGCGTCGCCACGATGAGGGCGTGGAGGTAGTTGGCGAGCGCGCCGTCGATGGTCACCCGCTCGACTTCGCGCTGCAGTCCCACGAGGCGCGCGGGATCGAGCACGCTGGTCACGTCACGCGCGGTGTCGGTGTGTCCGTCGAGAACGAGGCGCATCTCCACCTGCGCGGGCGGATACCCGATGCGCACGCGGAGAAGGAAGCGGTCGAGCTGCGACTCGGGGAGCGGGAACGTCCCCGCGAAGTCCTGCGGGTTCTGGGTCGCGATGACGAAGAACGGCTCGGGAAGGGGAATCGTCTGACCGTCGAGCGAGACCTGGCCCTCGTTCATCGCCTCGAGGAGGGCCGACTGCGTTCGCGGGCTGGCGCGGTTGATCTCGTCGGCCAGAAGGATGTTCGCGAAGATGGGGCCCTGGCGCAGGACGAACTCGCCCTGGCGCTGGTCGTAGACGCTGACGCCGAGCACGTCGCTCGGCAGGAGGTCGCTCGTGAATTGCACCCGGCGAAGATCACCGCCGACGGACTTGGCGAGAGCGCGTGCGAGGGTGGTCTTTCCGACGCCGGGCACGTCCTCGATGAGCAGGTGTCCCCGCGCCAGGAGCGCCACGAGGGCGAGCTCCACAGCCTCGTGCTTCCCTTCCAGGGCCGCCTCGACGGCCTGTCGCAACGTCTGGAGCTCGGGCAGCTCCTCGGCGATGCGCGTTGCGGCGGCCGTCATAGTGCCCAGAGTAGCACGGCGGAGCCACGTAGAACGCCGCCGCGTGACCTCGCTGAAACATTGATATGTGAAGGAAACGGGGACGGATCAGTTGCCCTCGGCGATGGCCCGAAGGACGATGGGCGGGAGACGCCGTGGCCGCCGTCGTCGAGCTCCGCAACGTGACCAAGACCTACGGGCCCGTGCGGGCTCTCGTGGGCGTCTCGTGCCGCTTCGAAGCGGGCGTGGTGAGCGTCGTACGCGGGCCGAACGGCTCGGGGAAGTCGACGCTCCTCGCGCTCGTCGGGACGCTGACGCGCGCGAGCTCGGGGACGGTCGATCACGGGGAGCTCGGCGGGAGACGCGCCGTCGTGAGGTGCACGCTGGGGTGGCTCGGGCACGAGTCGCTCTGCTACCCCGACCTCACGGGCCGCGAGAACATCGAGCTCGCGGCTCGTCTTCAAGGTCGCGATGCGAGGGAGGCGTTCGGGCGAGCCGTGGAGAGGTTCGCCCTGGAGATCTTCGTCGAGCGGCCGGTCCGGACGTACTCGCGTGGCCAGCGGCAGCGGGTGGCGTTGGCCCGCGCTCTCGTGCACGAGCCTCGGCTACTCCTGCTCGACGAACCGACGACCGGGCTCGACCCGGCGGGGGCGGAGCGTGTCCGGTTGGTCGTCGCCGAGGAGGCGAAGCGGGGGGCGGTGGTCATCGTGGTCTCGCACGACGGCGCTTTCGTGGAGGCGATTGGAGGCCACGTCGTGACGCTCGAACGAGGTCGGGTGCTCAGCGACGAATCGCCGCGAGAATGACGGCGAGGGCCGGGTCGGCGGCGAGAGCCGTTGGGGTCGCCCGGGGGATGGTCGCGAGGACCGGGATGGACGTGTAAGCCCCGAGGTCCGCGGCGTTCGTGCCGGTCGAGGCATCCGATCGTTCCGGGGCGACGAGCACGATGCCGCGGATGCGCAAGGAGGCGGCCTCGGCCGCGCGGGTCGTGGCGAGGACGTCGTGGAGGACCCCCAGACGGTCGGGGGCCACGAGGAGAAGGACGTCCGGCCGCAAACGGGTGGCGAAGTCGGCGTTGAGGGCGTTCTCGGCGAGCGGGGTGAAGAGTCCTCCGGGTAGCTCGACGAGGATGAAGTCGGCATCCGGGAGGGCGGCGTGGACCTCGGCCGTCAGCTTGCCGAGCGGAAGCGTCACCCCTTCGGCCCGGGCTGCTCGATGCGGCGAGACGGGCGCTTCGAGGGCCACTCCGAAGGGTTTCACGTGAAACGAAGAGGCCCGTCGCAGGCGGCCCGCGTCGGATCCGGCCTCGTCCTTCACCCCGCTCTCGATCGGCTTCAGACCGGCTGATCGCGCTCCCTCGGCTTTCCACGCGAGAAGAATTGCTTCGGCGAGGTGAGTCTTGCCGATCTCCGTCCCGGTCCCCGTGATGACGACCAGGCGCGCCGTCATCCCGCCACGCCCGGCGCAAGGACGGCCGCGAGGTCCGCAATCGCCCGCTCGATGTCGCTCGAGCCGTGGGCGGCGGTCACGGTGAGGCGGATCCGGGCCGTCCCGTTCGGTACCGACGGGGGTCGGATCGCCCGGACATCGAGGCCCCGGTCGCGGAGGGCGGCGGCCATCCGGAGCGCCTTCCCCGCGTCTCCCAGGATCCAGGGCAGAACGTGGCCAAATCCGGCCGGCGGAACACCCAGACGAACCATCCCGTCCCGAAGAAGCGCGGCCGTCACCAGGACCCGGCGTCGTCGATCGGGCTCGGATTGAGCGAGACGGAGACCCTGGAGCGCCGCGGCGGCGACGGCGGGGCTCAGCCCGGTCGAGAAGACGAAGGAGCGGGCCCGGTTCCAGAGCCAGGCCACGAGCGAGGGGCAGCCAGCCACGAACGCGCCTCCCGCGCCGAAGGCCTTCCCGAACGTCCCGATCACGGCATCGGCCTGGATGCCCGCCTCGGCGCAGAGCCCACGCCCGTCGGTTCCCAGCACGCCCAGAGCGTGCGCCTCGTCGACGAGGAGGGCGGCGCCATGCTGGTCGCACAGCTGTCGCAGGGCACCGAGGTCGGGTGAGTCGGCATCCATGCTGAAATACGACTCGGTGATCACGAACGCCCGGCCTTCCGTTCGGGTCCGGAGGGCGGTTTCCACCGCTCGGACGTCGAGGTGCGGGACGACCTCGACTCGCGCCCGGGAGAGGCGGGCGCCGTCGATGATCGAGGCGTGGTTCAGGGCGTCGCTCACCACGACGTCTCCCGGTCCCGCCACGGCCGACAGCAGTCCGACGTTGGCCGCGTAGCCGCTCGTGAACACGAGGGCTGCCGGCTGCCTGACGAGCTCGGCGGCGACTTCTTCGAGCTGGGCATGGATGGGCCGGTCTCCGCCCACGAGGCGCGACGCGCCCGCACCGGAGGCCTCGAGGGGCCCGGGCACGGCGGCCAGTCCCAGGTAATCATTGGAGCAGAAGGACAGGCTTCGGCCGTCGGTCGGCGGCGGTCGGTCCCGCAGAAGGTCCCGTTCCCGGGCTCGAGCCAGCGCCTCGTCCAGAAAGCCGAGCCCGGCTGGCGTCGCCCGTTTCACGTGAAACATCTACTCGCTTGGTGCGGCGTCCGCCTGTTCGAACGGCTCGATGGCGTCGTCGATGCGCACCAGCATGCGTCGCATGAGGTCGCGCGTGCGGCGCTCGAGCGACTCGCGGCGATCTCGCTCGGTCTCCACCTCGTGCGCGAGAGCCATCGCGGCCAGCAGGAGCGCCTGCGGCTGGGCCTTCCCTCGCGGGGCGATCTCCGACAGCTTCGCCTCCACCACCTCGGCGAGGCGCTGGAGCTCGTCAGCCGGGGCCGAGCTCACGAGTCGATAGTTCTGGCCTGCGATGCGCAGCTCGACGGTGCGGCGGTCCATGACGGCGCCCGCGAGCGTATCACGGGTCTTCGAAGGGTCGGGCCTCCCGAACGAAGCGCCACGCCCCACGGCGTGGGCAGGGGTGCTTCCGTGGTGATCGCCCCCGCCCCCGCCGTGGGCAGGGGTGCTTCCGTGGTGATCGCCCCCGCCCCCGCCGTGGGCAGGGGCGCTTCCGTCGTGATTGCCCACGCCCACACGCCGTCGCTGACCGCTGTCCGGGCTGAGCGTGAAACCCCGTGCCGTCCCTACGAGCCCCCGCGTTCGCTCAGTCGGCGCCCGCGTCCGGGGTGACGACCGTACCGGCGTACGCGCCCTCGCAGGCGGGGACGGCGCGGCAGAGCGAGCAGTCGATTCCGAAATCCTGCCCCGGGACGCAAGGGGACGGCAGCGAGCTACTCGAGCTCGAGGCCGCGCGGCAGTTGGGCTGCTGCAGATCCGGATCGTCGCTGGTCGACGAGAACTGCACGAGGCACCCATTGCAGACATCCACGGGAAACTCGAACTCGTCCGACTCGATCGTGTTGCCGCCGGTCGTCTGCCCGAAGAACTTCACGTAGGTGACGAGGCGGATGACCGCCACGCCGTTGTCGAACTTGAGGCCGGTGCTCGTCGCCGAGTCGACCGTCGTCACCGTGATCGGCGCATACCCGGGCACTGTGCCCGACGAGGGATACACCGTCGCGCTGGAGAGGCGGGTGAACGTGTTCAGCTGGTTGCCGGCGGCATCGGTGATCCGGACGACCGCGCCTTGCACGGTGATGATGTTCGTCTCGGTTTGCAGCTGCTGCGAGTTGACCTCGGCCACCGATTGATTGGCGATGAGATAGGTCGGGTCGTATTCCGACCGGAACGCGAGATCGAGCACGCCCGACGAGATGAACTGCTGCGTCGGATCGGACGTGAACGTGCACTCGGCGCCCTGGGAAACGGGCTGCGCCGCCAGGACGTCTTGAACGAAGAGCGTGCTGTCGTTGTGCTTGCACGAGGCCATTGCGGCGATGCCGCCGGCGAGCAACGAGACCCCGGCCAGAAGGTGGCCCCATACGCGCTTCATGAGCATCCTCCGTGACGCATCCCGCGAGACTGCGCGCGGAACGCAAGATGACAGCGATGAACAAAGCCTACTTCCCCGCCAGACAAAGCGCCAAAAAGTGACGAGCGTCGCCCGCGGATCGGTACGAGCCGTGGGTTCGTAGGCGACCTTGCCGGCGCGTGCGCCGCGCGATTCTCGCTCTAGGTAGGCAACACTGCGACGTGCAGTGCTTCGAGTCGTACCCGCTCGACCCTCGCTTCGCCGGGCGCCGCGACGATCGGGAGCCGGACATGGTTGCCCGCCCGCTTCTTGTCGGCCGCCACGAACGGCCAGGATGCCGCCAGCTCCGCTCGCTCCACCCGTGTTGGAAGGCCCAGGGCGGACAGCAGCGCACGTGTCCGCTCCACCAGCTCCGGGGGCGTCCAGCCCAGTCGAACTCCCGCCTCGAGCTCCGCGACGACACCGAGCGCGACGGCTTCGCCATGAAGCCACCGCCCGTAGCCGCCGTGCGCCTCGAGCGCGTGACCGACGGTGTGCCCCAGGTTGAGCAGCGCGCGGACACCAGCCTCCCGCTCGTCGTCGCGCACGACGCGGATCTTGGCCTCGATGGCCGCGCGGACGACGGGACCGAGCGCGGCGTGCTCCCCGCGCGCCAGGGCCGGGGCATCGCGCTCGAGCTGCTCCAGCAGAGCCGCGTCCGAGGTCAGAGCGATCTTCACGACCTCGGCGAGCCCTGAAGCGCGCTCGCGTGCCGGGAGCGTCGTCAGGTGGGCCAGGTCGGCCACGACGGCGCTGGGCTGATGAAAAGCGCCGACGAGGTTCTTGCCCGCGGGATGGTCGAACCCCGTCTTGCCTCCGACGGACGCGTCGACCATGGCGAGCAGCGTGGTCGGCACCTGGACGAAGCGGACGCCGCGCAGCAGGCACGCGGCGGCGAACCCGGCCAGGTCCCCGATGACGCCACCGCCCGCCGCGATGACGAGCGTGTCACGATCGACGCCGGCGCCGAGCGCCGCGTCCCAGATGGTCGACGCGCTGGCGAGCGTCTTCTGCTTCTCGCCCGGGGGAAGCGTGACCCGCGTTCCCGGGATCGCGAGCGGGTGCAGCGCCGCCTCGATGGCCGCGCCACGCGCTCGTTGCACGTTCGAGTCGGTGACGAGCACGACCGACGACGGTGCGCAGCGCGCGATGGCGTCGGTGAGGCGTGACGGCTCGTCGTCGCAGACGTCGATGGCGTAACTGCGCCCGCCGAGGGACACGAGCAGCGGCTCGCGCTCGATCATCGCGACGATGGCCTCCACCACGGCATCGACGTCGAGCGCCTCGCTGGAGAGCGCCAGATGACACTCGGCGTAGGCCTCTGCACGCTCCGCGAGGAGCTCGGCAGCGCGGACGACCGAGTCGCCTCCGAGCGCCAGGTTCGGGCGGCCTGCGACGTCGGGCACGCGCGCGGCGATGGTCTCGGGCGACGCTGTGAGGGTGACCACGTGAGCCCGGTCGAGCGCCAGGCGTCGCGTCTTCTTCACTGTGACCGTGCCGCCGCCGAAGGCGATGACCTTCACGGCGCCGTCCCGGAGGAGCTCCCTCACGAGCGCCCCCTCCCGCGCGCGAAACGCGGCCTCGCCGGACTCGCGCCACAGCTCGGGGACGCTCTTGCCGGCGGCGCGCTCGATCTCGACGTCGGTATCGACGAATGGCACGTCGAGGCGCGCGGCGAGGCGCGGCCCCACCGTGCTCTTGCCCGTGCCCATGAAGCCGCTGAGGACGATCGGGCGCATGCCTCAATACTCGGTCAACTGGGCGCGATAGCCCTCGATATTTCGCGTCAGCTCCCGCAGCGAGTCCCCGGCGAACTTCTCGAGGAGCGCGTCGGCCAGGACGATGCACACCATGGCCTCTCCGACGACGCTGGCGGCGGCGACCGCGCACACGTCGCTCCGCTCGAAGGCCGCCTGGTAGGGCTCCTTCGTGCGAACGTCGACGCTCGCCAGCGCCTTCTTGAGCGTCGCGATGGGCTTCATCGCGACTCGGCAGACGACGGGCATCCCGTTGGTGATGCCGCCTTCGAGGCCGCCGGCGCGGTTCGTGGGCCGCGTGAAGCGCCGAGCGACGCCGTCGTAGTGGATGGGGTCGTGCACGCCTGATCCCGCCGAACGCGCCGCCATGAACCCCATGCCGATCTCGACGCCCTTGATGGCCTGGATGCTCATGAGGGCCTGCGCCAGGCGCCCGTCGAGCTTCCGATCCCATTGAACGTGGCTCCCCAGCCCCGGCAAGACGCCCGTCGCCACGACCTCGAACACACCGCCCAGCGTGTCGCCCGAGTGTGCGGCGTCGCGAATCGCCATCTTCATCCGGGCCTCGGCCTCGGGATCGGCGCACGCGAGATCGCTGGCCCGTGACCGCCCGCGGATGTCCTCGGGAGACGACGACGTCGGCGGCGTGTCCACGGGACCGATGGAGACGACGTGCGCGAAGACGTCGATGCCGGCCACGCGAAGGAGCTTGCGGCACACGGCGCCCACGGCGGTGCGCGAGGCGGTCTCCCGCGCGCTGGCTCGCTCGAGGACGTCGCGCAGATCGTGCCGGTCGTGCTTCAAGCCGCCGGCGAGGTCGACGTGGCCGGGGCGCGGGCGCGAGAGAGGCTCGGCGGGAACGGGGAGGGGACCCGGAGACATGCGATCGACCCAGCTCACGTGGTCGCGATTCACGATCGAAAGCGCGATCGGCGACCCGAGCGTCTCGCCACCACGGACGCCGCCGACGATCTCGACCTGGTCCGTCTCGATCTTCATCCGTCCGCCGCGCCCGTACCCGCGCTGGCGTCGCGCGAGATCCACGTCGATGTCCTCGGCCAGGAGCGGCATGCCCGAGGGGACGCCCTCGACGAGGGCCGTCAGGCGCGGACCGTGCGACTCTCCCGCCGTCATCCAGCGCAGGCGCGACATCGCGCCGTAAGCTAGCAGGAAGCGGTGGCTTCGGAAGCGCTGAGGCTCGTCGTCACCCGCGAAGGCGGAGTGCGCTTCGAGGTGCTGGCGAAGCCTCGGTCGCGGGCGAGTCGCGTCGCGGGCATCCGCGAGTCTGCGCTCGTCGTCCAGCTGGCCGCGCCCCCGGTCGACGGCGCGGCCAACGCCGAGCTCGTGGAAGCGCTGGCGTCGGCGCTCTCGGTGCCGCGGCGCGACGTCGTCCTCGTTCGCGGCCAGACCGCCCGCACGAAGCTCGTCGAGGTGCGCGGTCTCGGCGTCGAAGAGGTGCGTTCTCGGCTCGAACGGGCCATCCGCTGAGGCTGCGTGCTAGGTTCTGCGCGTGATGCGGGTGAGCCTGCGCTTCGAGAAATACGAGGGGCTCGGCAACGACTTCATCCTGCTCGACGCGCCCGACGAGGCCGAGCTCACCCCCGAGCGCGCCGCACGGCTCTGCGATCGCCGCTTCGGCGTGGGAGCCGACGGCGTGATCCTGGTGCTCCCGCCGCGAGCGCCAGGATGCGACGTGCGCATGCGTGTCATCAACGCGGACGGCTCCATCCCCGAGATGTGCGGCAACGGCGTCCGCTGCGTCGCCATCCACGTTGCGGCTGCGCGCGGCCAGACGGAAGGGACGGTGCGCGTGGAGACCGACGCGGGCGAGCGCGCCTGCCTGCTCGACGCCGGCGGTATGGTGACCGTCGACATGGGCCTCGTGCGGGTCCTCGGCGAGCGCGCCGTGGACGTCGAGGGGCGCTCGATCGTTCTTGCACTGGCCGACGCAGGGAACCCCCACGCGGTCCTCTTCGGCACATTCGCTCGGCCCGACGTCGAGCACCTCGGCCCCCGCATCGCGACGCACGCCGCATTCCCTCGCGGCACGAACGTCGAGTTCGCCTGCGTGCTGGGCGACGGGATCGACCTCGTCGTGTGGGAGCGCGGAGTCGGCATCACCATGGCCTGCGGGACCGGCGCGTGCGCGACCGTGGCGGTGGCGTGCGCGCAGGGGCTCGCCGCGCGAGGCAAGCCCGTGACCGTGCGACTCCCTGGCGGACGACTCGACGTGACCGTCGGCGACGACGGCCGCACGACGATGCGCGGTCCCGCTCGCCGTGTCTTCTCCGGCGCGACGGGCTGAGCTCCAGACGACCTCCGACCTAACCCTCGACGATGGTGCCGATGGGCTCCCCGAGGATGACCCGCTTGATGTTCCCGTGCGTCGCCATCTTGAACACCCGGATGCGCATGTTGTTGTCCCGGCAGAGCGACACCGCCGTCGCGTCCATCACGCCGATGCGCTCGGCCAGGAAGCGATCGAACGTCATGCTCGGGTACATCTTCGCGTCGGGGTGGGTCACCGGGTCGCGCTCGTAGATGCCCTCGACCTTGGTGGCCTTGCAGAGGCAGTCGGCGTGGATCTCCATCGCGCGGAGCGCCGCCGCGGTGTCCGTCGAGAAGTACGGGTTGCCCGTGCCGGCGGCGAAGATGACGAGCCGCCCCTTCTCCATGTGGCGGATCGCCTTGCGGCGAATGTACGGCTCGGCGACCTGGTGGATCTCGATGGCCGTCATCACGCGGGTCGGCACGCCGGCCTTCTCCAGCGCGTCCTGCATCGCCAGCGAATTGATGACGGTCGCCAGCATCCCCATGTAGTCGCCCTGGGCCCGGTCCATCCCGGTGCTCGCGCCCTTGAGGCCGCGGAAGATGTTCCCTCCGCCGATGACGACACCGATGTGAACTCCCAGGGTGTGGACCTCGGCCAGCTCGGCTGCGGTCGCCCGGATGACGTTGCCGTCGATTCCGAACCCTCCGTCCCGGCCGCACAGCGCCTCGCCGCTGAGCTTCAGCACGATGCGGCGATACTTCAGGCCCGGGTGGGGCGGAGGCGGGGCGATGGTGTCGTCGTCCCGCTCGTCTCCCTCGTGTTTCTCTTCGCCGGGGCGCATGGCGGGCCCACGATTACTCTTGGTGGTGCGGGCGTGCAATGGACGAGACACGTTGCTCGAGCTTCTCGACCAGCTTCTCGGCCCCGTGCGCTCGCGCCAGAAGCGTCGCCATCCGCAGCTGCCCCTCCGGGAGCGGCGGCCAGTTGTGACGGTAGTCCGCCGCTTCGGCGTCCAGATCGAACCAGACTCGCAGCCAGGCCACGTAGAGCTGCTGCTCCTCGTCCCCCGACGGCTCGAGCGTCCCGAGGACCTCGACCGCGCTTTCCGGATCGCCCTGCTCGAGAAGCGCCTTCACGAGGACGTGCATCCGGTAGAGGTCCGCCTCGCGGTTGCCCAGCGGAGGCATGTCACGGAGCTCCTGGATGCAGCGCTCGAGGCCCGCCGACGTTCCCGTCGCCCGCTCGAGGTCGGCATCGACGACCGCCCGTAGCTCCCGCAGGCGACCCCCTTGCATCACGCGAGAGCCGCCCGAAAGGACGTGGACCGCCTCGTCGCGATCCCCGTCGGCGAGGAGGACTGCCGCGAGGCCGAGCCTGGTCGCGAAGAGGCGAGCGAAGAGCGGGGTCTGCTGCCGTCGCCGGGCCACGAGGCCGCGGAGCACCGCCGACCCGGTGCGCGCGGTTCGCAGCTCGCGCGTGAGCCGGGACTCCTCGGCGCGCAGGATCGCGAACACGAGGACCGCCTCGGTCACGCACACCACGGCGATGAGCGAGGCGAACGACGCCAGCGTCCGATCCACGTGCGTGAAGCGGATGTACGCCTCGACGACGACGCAGAACGCGACCCCGAGGGCGCCCGCCGAGACCGCCCACCGGGTCCACGTGGCCACGAGGGGGGCGCCTCGGTCGGTCGGCTCGAGGACATCGTCGGGCATCGCCGTTCCCTTGCTCTACCATGCGGTGGCGTACGTGGCCGTCTCGTAGTAATCGGGGCCCATGCGCCGTATCCGCCGGATCCACGCGGCTGGCGCGCTCGCCTTCGCGCTGGCGTCCGCGAGCCTCGCCTGCACGAGCTGCAAGAGCTCCTCGTCGGGGTCCTCGGCAGACGCGGGAGCCACGGCGCCCGGCGTGCTCACCGCGCAGCAGGCCGCGCAGGTCCTCGCGCGCGTGGGCGATCGGACCATCACGCTGGGAGACTTCGAGGCCGCCCTCGAGCATCTCGATCAGTTCGATCGCATGCGTTACCAGTCGCCCGAGCGCCGCAAGGAGCTGCTCGGCGAGATGATCGACGTCATGCTCCTCGCCGACGAGGCGCGCGCGAAGGGATACGACAAGGACCCCGTCACGCAGCAGGAGCTCCGCGAGATCCTCCGCGACGCGATGCTCAAGAAGGCGCGCGAAGGAGTGCCCGCCCCGAACGAGATCCCCGAGGAAGACGTGCGAGCCTACTTCGAGGCGCACCGGGCCGACTTTCACGACCCCGAGCGACGGCGCGTCTCGGCGATCCTCCTCACGACCGACGCCGCCGCCGCGACGACGCTCGACGCCGCTCGCAAGGCGACCCCCGCCCAGTGGGGGGAGCTCGTGCGCGCCAAGTCGACCGACACGATGGCCAAGGCCAATACGCCCGTCGAGATGGCGGGGGACTTCGGTTTCGTCAGCCCGCCGGGGGACCTGCGCGGCGCCAACCAGCGGGTCCCCGAGGAGGTCCGGGTGGGCATCTTCGACGTCGACAAGGTGGGTGACGTCCTCCCGCGCGTCGTCAAGGCAGGCGCCGGCAAGTACTACGTCATCAAGCTGACCAGCCGGACCGAGGCCCACGACCGCACGCTCGAGGACGCCGAGCGCCAGATCCGCGTGAAGCTCGCCCAGGACAACATCCACGCGCGCGAGGTGGCCCTCCTCGACGACCTTCGCAAGCAGTATCCGGTGAAGATCGACGAAGCCGCGCTGGGACAGGTCGTCGTCCAGCTCCCGGCGGTCGACGCGGGAGCCGACGCGCGCTAGACGCAGCACCGATGGTGCCGCTGGTGGAAGTCTCGTCCCTCGTGCGCGGGAAGGTCGCGCCCGAGGCCGAGTGGAGCGACTGGCGATGGCAGCTGCGCCACGCGGTCGGCTCGGTCGACGAGCTCGCACGCGCCCTGCCGCTCACCGAGGGCGAGCTCGAGGGGGCCCATCGCGCCGCCGAGCAGGGCCTCCCGCTCCGGATCACGCCGTACTACCTCTCCCTCGTCGATCGCGACGACCCCGCGTGCCCCATCCGGCGGCAGTGCGTGCCCGATGCCCGCGAGGCCGATACCGTCGCGGGCGACCTCGCCGATCCCCTCGGGGAGGTGGCGCACGAGGTCGCGCCGCACCTCGTCCAGCGTTACCCGGACCGGGTGCTGCTCCTGGCCACCGACCAGTGCGCGGTCTACTGCCGCTTCTGCACGCGGTCGCGCATCGTGGGGGGCGGAGACGGGCCCGTGCCGCTCTCGGCCCTGGAGCCGGCCTTCGACTGGCTGCGGACCCACCCGGAGGTGCGCGACGTCATCCTCAGCGGAGGCGATCCCCTCGCGATGGCGACCGACCGTCTCGTGCGCCTCGTGGCGGCGCTCCGCGACGTGCCCAGCGTCGAGACCATCCGCCTGGCCACGCGTGTCCCCGTCACCCTGCCCATGCGCATCACGCCCGAGCTGCTGCGTGCCCTTCGCCCGCACCATCCGCTGTGGGTGATGACGCACTTCAACCACCCCCGGGAGCTGACGCCCGAGTCGACCGCCGCGTGCGAGCGCATGGCCGACGCGGGCTTCCCGGTGATGAACCAGACCGTCCTGCTCGCCGGGGTGAACGACGATCCCGCCGTCCTCGAGACCCTGTTCCGCGGCCTCGTGCGCGCCCGGGTGCGACCGTATTACCTCCTGCAGGCCGACCCGGTCCGCGGCACGGGTCATCTGAGGACACCGCTCGCGCGGGGCGTCGAGCTGATGGAACGCCTCCAGGGACGGCTGTCCGGCATCGCGCTTCCCAGGCTCATTTGCGATACGCCGGGCGGCCGGGGGAAGGTTCCCCTCGGACCCGACTACGTGGCCGGGCGCAAGTCCTCCGGCGGAGTGACGACGACGACTCTGCGGACCTTCCGGGGAGAGTCGGTCGATTACGTGGACCCGCCCGCGACTTCCCGTTGACGGCATCTGCCACCCTTCAATACCTTCCAAGCTCACGTGGCTCTGCGTACCCCGCGCTCGCTCGCGCTCCTCATCGCGCTGTCCCTGGCGTCCGCGCCGTTGTCCGCGCTCGCGCAACCCGCGGCCGCACAGGCCGAGATCGCCGAGGGCGACAAGGCCACGCGGCTCAAGGACTACGCCGCCGCGCTCACGCACTACCAGACGGCGAACCTCGCTTCGCCCAGCGCGCGCGCGCAGATGGGCGTCGCCGAAGCCTTCTATCAGCTCGGTCGCACGGGCGAGTCGTACGACGCCTACAACGAAGCGCAGACGACGTACGCGACCAAGCTCGGGCCCGTCGAGAAGGCGCTCGCCACCAAGCGACTCAAGGAGCTGGCCGCCAAGACGGGCTGGCTCTCCGTCCGCGTCGGAGAGCCCGGTGCGCAGGTCGACGTCGACGGCAAGTCACTCGGTGTCTCGCCGGTGCCCGTCCTCGTGCGCGTCGCCGCGGGCCCCCACGACGTGCACGTCGCCAAGGCCGGCTTTGCGGCGTTCGCGGCCCACACCGATGTGGCCGCGGACGGCACGTCCATCGTCGAGGTGAAGCTTGCCCCGGTCGCGTCGCAGGGCCACGTCGTCGTGCACGCCAACGGGACCGCGCCGTTGCGCGTCCTCGTCGACGGCGTCGACGTCGGCGTGACGCCGTGGGAGGGCGACCTTCCGCCGGGCACCCACAGCATCGCGGGCCGGAGCTCGTCGGCGCAGGCCGAGGCGCAGACGGTGGAGCTTCAGGCGGGCTCGCGCGCCGCGGTCGACCTCGTGTCCTCCGCCACGGCCGCCCACATCCAGATCCGCACGAACGACGGCAAGGGCAGCATCTACGTCGACGGCGTGGTGAAGGGTGAAGGCGCCTTCGCGGGCGACGTCGCTCCCGGGCCGCACGACATCGTCGTCTCGCGTGATGGCTTCCAGCGCTACGAGAAGTCGATGACGCTCGGCGAGCGCCAGACCTGGGCCGAGACCGTCACGCTACCGCCGGTCGCCGCCGCAGGCGCCACGGTGTCCGAGGGCGAACGCGGGCTCGAGGGGCTGTACGGAGGGTTCGGGCTCCTCGGTACCTTCGGTATCGGCGGTACCGGGACCGAGCTCGAGACCGACTGCTCCAACCTCGGCGCTTCGAGCTGCAACACACCCTCGCCCATCGGCGGCGGAGCCTTCGGCTACATCGGCTGGACGTGGAACCCCGTCGGCTTCGAGCTCTTCCTGGCCGGCGGCGGCGACACCTCCAGCCAGAAGGCGAACTACACCGGCCAGTCCGGCGGCACCGGCGGCAGCATCGTCCCGGCATCGACCCCCGCGAGGACCGAGGCGTTCACGTTCATTCGCGGCGGCGGCATGGCTGCCATCCGCGCCCGTGCGACCTTCCAGAATCGCCTCCTCCGCGGCACGTTCGCCGGCGGCGTCGGCCTCTCCTACCGCGAGCTTCTCATGAAGCGAACCGCCACCGACCCGGCGGGGGACAGCAACGCGTACATCCCGCCCGGCGGCGTCGGCTACCTCTCGCCCGCCATCAGCGCCGAGGCCGCCCTCCAGATCCGGTTCACCCAGACCCTCGCGCTGGCGATCGGCCTCCAGCTCATCGCCGACAACGCCAGCATCGCCGGGTCGAACTCCGTCCCTGCGCAGCCCGCGCTGCCCTTCGGCACCAGCGGGACGACGATTCCCACCCCCGAGTACCACCTGGCGTCGGGGCCTCAGGTCACCCTGGGCCCCTTCCTCGGCCTCGCCTTCGGGCCGTGATCGTCAGGGGCTGCCGGCGTCGACACACGGCATGGTGACGTCGAGGGGTACGTCGGGGATGACGGGCACGCCACCGTCAGCCGTCGTGGGGAACCCGCCGTCCGTACCCCCGTCGCTCCCCTGCGAGAGTGCCGCCAGCGCCACGGCGCCGAGGACGCCCTGGACGTTATTGCACGCGTCCCCGCAGATGCGGATGCGCCCGTTGTCGATGTTCCACCCCTGGGCGGTGCTGGCGTTCGCGAGGTTGCAGCTCGACGAGCTCGCGATGGTGATCGGCGCCGGGAACTGCGTCGGGTTGAAGAGGGGCGTCCCCGCCGGGACGGTGATGGTCAGCGTCGCCGTGTCGTCGACGCCTTCGGGCAGGTCGTAGAGACAGGTCGCCACGGAGGCGAGCTGCTTCTGGAACGCCTGCAGGACGACGGACGGCTGCGTCGAGGTCGCGTCCAGTACCGACACGCCTGCCCCGGCCCCGGCGGCCACGTTGTTGTAGAAGTCGAGCACCGGCTGCGGCATCCGCGCCTGGTCGTTGAGCACCACGAAATAGGTGCTGAGATTCTGCTGAGCCGCGGCCTTCGACTCCGCCACGAGCGCTAGGCAGGTCGCGTCGCCGTTGCAGCTCGGAGCCGTCGCTGTGCCGAGGGGAGGAGTGCAGTCGGCGGCCGTGCCCGGATATACGCTGCCAGCGTCGGTAGGAACGCTGGGCGCAACGGTCGGGATCCGATTGACGAAGAGCATTGCCGCAGTGACGTTGAGCGGCCCCTGGCTCCCGCTATCGGCACCGAGCTTCTGCGAGAAATCGAGCAGGTGCTTGTAGATGCCATGGTCCAGGCGGAGAGCGACCTCCAGATCGAGCGCCGAGGGTAGCTGCAGAGTCTCGCCGGACGGCGTCGGCGGGTTCAAGAGGAGGCCTGCGACCCCTGGCTGAACGGCGGACGAGAGGCCGAAATCGATAGCAGGCGACGTGTACTCAGTGCTCGTGGCAGTGCTCAGGCACTCTCCGCCAATGCCGGTCGCAGGGTTGTGGCCGAGGAACCGGAACGCGACGTACGTGTGCTTGAACACCGGGAACGCGAAGGACAGGTTCATCGCGGTCGCGTAACCCTGGGCCCCGAACGCTCCGTCCATCGACCCGGTGCCGTGCATCGACCCTGAATCGTCCATCGCCATGTACACGGCGCTGGGCGTCGGCTCGAGCGGGATGGCCGCGCCGCACGCGACGACCGGCGGCGTCACGGCGCTCGACACGTTTCCGTGCTGCTGGCCGGCACAGAACGGCAAGAGCGGCAGCTTCGACGGGCAGCCCGTCGCCACCTCGATGTCCGAGATGGTGTGGAACATCGCCGGACCGGCCGGCGGCGGCTTCGTCAGCGGGTTCGTCACGTTGTGAACGAGCCCGCACAGCCCCTGCGCGAGCGTGAACTGCTGCGCCGTGTTCGACGCCGAGATGTAGAAGCCCTCGCCCTGGTCCTGACTGAGGATCTCCTGCTCGAGCGGCACTCCGGCCACCGGCGCGATGATTCCCGTCCCCGGATCCGTCGTCCACGTGTCGTCGGTGTACGTGATCCGCACGTTGAGCCCGGAGCCCTGGCCCTGGAGCTCCGGCGGTATCGCGTAGACGCAGTTGACCGGATCGACGACCACGGCCGGCAGCGCCGCCGCGAAACAGGCGGACGGGTTGAAGCACTCCTGCGTCCCGTCGATGAGCGACGGGGTGAAGTCCGCGAGCGACGACGCCGCGATGTCCCCGCTGCCGCACGCGCCCGCGATGCACGTCGAGTCCGAGCCCTGGCCCGAGCAGTCCGTGTCGTAGCAGGAGTAGCTGAGCGGCATCGGCAGGAAGAGCGTGTGCTGGTCCACGTAGGTGAGGACCGCTTGCCGGAGGACGCGCGGGGGCGGCCCTTGCTCCGGCGTGACGTTCGCCTGGTTGACCTGGAGGTTGTTGCAGTCGAGGAGATCGTTGCTCGTGGCCGAGTCGTAGCCGCGGATCGTGATGCGCAGCGTCGTGTTGGGCGCTCCCTGGATGACGCCGAGCGTGCTGGGCAGCTCCACGAAGCCGCTGGCCACCTGGTAGCCCTGGCAGAACTTCTGCGCGCCGTTCGCGGTCACCTCCACCTGGATGCCCGCGAGGTCCTTTGGCACCTGCACCTGGGTCAACGTGCCCGGAACGATCTCCGTTGGCTTCGTCGACGAGCAACCAGCCCCGCTCGAGACCCCCGACGCCGCGATTGCGGCGATGCCGATCGCGAGCGCCTTCGTGTTCAAACCGCGCATCGTTCCTCCTCTACTAAAAGTGAATGCCATGGCTCGCGTTGGTCGTTCCCGGCGTCAGATCGCCGATGAACGGGCTCTGCGAGGCGGGCTTGAATACAAAGTATCCGGCGACGATCCCGCCAGTCACCACAAGGAGTGACCCCACACCCCATGCCACCCAGCTCGTGCCCACCTCCCGGTTCAGCGGCACGTTGACCTCGCGCGTCTGGTCGTCGGCGACGAAGACCTCCGTCGAGTATGTCTGGAAACCCGGCCGAGTCACGACCAGCTGGTGCCCGCCCGTCGTCGACACCACACCCTCCCACGTCCCCGAGCCGACCTTGTGCTCGTCGAGCGCGATCTCCGCCCCCTCGGGCGCGGTCACCTTCAGCCGGCCCTCGTGGCGCTCCTGGGACAGCGAAAGAACGAGGCTCATCGGCTGCTTGTAGAGCACGTCCACCGTCTGCCCGACCGTCACGTAGCCCGGCGACCGCGCCTCGATCGTGTGCCGCTCCGCGGGCAGCTCGCCCTTGAACGGCGCCGGCCCCATGTCCTTGCCGTCGATGAACACCGTCGCACTCGGTGCGCCGCCCACCGTGACGGACACGAGGGCCGTCCGGTTCTTCGGCTCCAGCGTGAAGGTCAGCGGGGTCCTCGCCCCCGAAGCCACGTCGATCGTCTGCATGGCGTCGACGAAGCCCTCCTTCGACAGGCGCACCGTCCGCTTGCCCACGTCGATCTTCACCGGCGCGCCGAACGGCGTCTTGCCCACCGGGTAGTCGTCGATGAAGAGCGTGGCGTCCGTCTCGTTGGCCGTGACGTCGATGGTCGTGACGAACTGCTGCACGATGGCGATCGAGCTCCTCGCCTCCCCCGCCTCGGACGGCGACAGCTTGCCCGCGCCCTCGCGGAGCTCCTTCTCCCACGCGTCGACCGCGCGCGCGTAGTGCGTCAGGAGCTTCTCGAGCGCGCCGACGTTGAAGAGGATGCGGGGGTTGTTGGATAGCTCGTACGCGCGCTGGAGCTCGACCAGCGCACCCTTGTAGTCCTTCGCCTCGGCCAGCTGCTTCGCTGCGTCCCACGCCTTCCGCGCGTTCTCGGTGAGCTGCGATCGCACGTCGGCCGGGGCCGGGCCCGCGGGCCGTGGCTGCGCGAACGCAGGCTGGGCGGTGAGCAGGGCAGCGAACAGAAGTACGGCAGATCGGGAGACAGTTCTCATTCGGACTCTCGGGGTAGCTCTAGAAGTGGGGCTGCACGCCGTTGAGGTTCATGGGCGTATGAGGCTTGGCGGACGGCGTCCCGTTGGGACCCGCGGGAACGCCCGTCGACGCCGACGGTACCCCCGTCGGCGACGTCGACACGCTCACCGAGGGGAGCGGCGCGAGGACGGCCGTCGGCGTCGTCGTCGCCGGCAGGAGCGTCGGCGGCGGAGGCACCACCGTGGCCGTCGGCGTCGTCGGCTCGGGCGTCACCGGCGGAGTCACCGCCGACGACCTGTGCACCACCAGGAACCCTCCGCCCGCGCACAGCAGTACGACCGCGACGAACGCCACGATGAGCGGCGCCCGACTGGGCTTCGCGACGGCCTGCCCCACCTGCGGCGGCGTCTCCCGCGTCACTCCCACGTCCGTCGGGACACGAGGCGCCCGCAGCGCATCGCCCGGCGTCGGGTAGGTGTTCGCACGCACGCCCGTCACCGGTCCACCGACGTTCGGCGGCGTGAACGAGTGCGCCGGCGGCACGAGACTCCGCCCGCGACCGCCGCGAACGCGCGCGATGATCTGCGCGCTCCGGTCGTCGGAGAATGGGGCCAGCGCCTCGGCCATCTCGGACGCCGACGAGAAGCGGTGGTTCGGGTCGCGCGTCAGGGCGTGGTGCACCACCGCCGCCAGGCCTTCGTCGATCTCCGGGCGCAGCGAGCGGAGGGGCTCGGGCTCCGTCGTGAAGATCTTGAAGAGGATCTCCGTGTACTCGCCCGACTCCGAGATGTAGGGCGTTCGCCCCGTCAGGAGCTCGTAGAGGATGGCGCCCACCGAGTAGAGATCCGCCCGCGTATCGACGTCGCGCGGCGAGCGCGCCTGCTCCGGGGACATGTAGAGCGGCGTCCCGAGGGCGCTGTTGGTGCGCGTGAGGTTGGCCTGGTGCGCCTGCGTGTCGTCGGACCGCACCTTGCTGATGCCGAAGTCGACCAGCTTGACGAAATCGGCCTCGCCGTCCTTGTTGATGACGAAGCAGTTCGACGGCTTCATGTCGCGGTGGATGATCCCCGCCGCGTGCGCCGTCTGCAGGGCTCTCAGGGTCTGCAGCCCGAAGTGCACGGTGCGTGTCTGGTCGAGCCGACCCCCCTCGCGCGCGAGCAGCTGCCCGAGGTCGCACCCGTCGAGGTACTCCATCACGAGGTAGGGCGCCCCGCTCGGCATCCGGCCGACGTCGAACACCTTCACCA
>Ga0182030_10006294_pt1 | contig 25067 bp, 16 predicted proteins | sample 812S3MmetaG_FD_121299 | JGI IMG/M metagenome (GOLD analysis project Ga0182030, IMG submission 121299) | Permafrost microbial communities from Stordalen Mire, Sweden - 812S3M metaG (Illumina Assembly) | ecosystem: Environmental > Terrestrial > Soil > Wetlands > Permafrost | place: Sweden...
CGAGGAGGAAGACGATGAGACACAGGAAAGATTTCGCATCAGCTTCGGCGGGGATACGGACTCCGCAGAGGATGCAAACGCCTATTCGGAGTGACCGCTGCGAGCACTGCGGCACGATACTGAATGAGGACCCAATCTCGATGTGGGAAATCGTTGCAAATACAATCTGCGGCAGCGTCTTGCTGGCAGTGCTGGTGCTTGCCGGATTTGTTGCCTATCGATGGATTGACCGCGGAGCCTTGTTTGAAAATCCGATATGGCATGTGCCACTCGAAGACTGGAGTCGTTGAGTGAACATAGCGAGTCGCTGCCGTACGCCGTATGATTCTGGCCGGATCAGTATTGATGAACGCCGCAGGCAACTTCTTTATGCCAGCGTGATGTGGATCACGTTTGCGGGTTTCAGGATCTATCCCGCCAGAGTGCGAGAGGAATTTAGCGCACCGGCCAGAGATCATCCTCTGGTCGATCCCTTCTCCCCGTTGCACCACCAGTGGACAGCCTGGATGTTTTCCGGGTGATCATCTCGCCACCCACCGCCCATCCCGCGGGGATGGATATGGTCGGGTACGATGTCGCCATAATCCGTGAACTCAGTGCCGCAGATGCCGCATTTACCTCTTTGGGAGACGACCTTTCTAGCGAGCAGCTTACGCATCTCTCCATTCGAGCGTAGTTCTCTGTACCCTCTCGGATGAAGTGAATCCTCGACTCGGCGAACACCGAACTGACGTACTGCCTTCAATTTCGGGACTGCTTCCCTTCCACAGCAAAAACGAGATCTATGGATCGGGCAAATCTGGTTGCGACGGAGTCTCATGACTTTTCTCCTGGGTGCAATTGAAGTGTGTGTGTCGTTTTAGTGATGCAAAGAAGGCTTTGCAACTCGCGGTTCAGCCGGGAAGGGTGGCCGATCCAGTGGCCAAGTTCATGCAACCCTGTCGTCGCGAATTCAGCCGGACCGCGAAACGCGCTTTCCGGGGCAAGCTGAATGTGATCGGTGGACGGCGAATAGAAGACTCGATCTCCGCCGATGCGAATGACCGCTCCGCTGTTCTTCAGGATGATGTCGGCGGCTTCGGGTCGCGTCCACGGCGCTTCTTCGACGCTCGGCGCTTTGTAGGCCGGGATACCCTCGACCTGCGACGCATGGAAGACGGCATAGTGCTTGAGGATGTGCGAGTGCGCGTCATGGCGTCCGTCCTCCCGCTGCCGCGATGGCAGAATCGAGATCGACGAGAACGCCGCAGGGGGCCATGTACGCTCTTTCGATTTCCCATCCTTCGGGCGCGGTGACGGGTAGTCCGCCCTCGTAGTGCATGATGTCGGTCGCTTCCTCGTGAGCGTCAATCAGCGCCTGGAGCAGAGTGGGTGCAGCCGCCATGAGCCTTGCGTTCGCCTTTGCATTGCGTTGGCCTTTGAACTGAACAATGCTTTCCGTCTCATGGGCCGTTTTCCGGTCCGTAACGATCTCAAGGCCGGTGAAGAGATCGAATACTCTCCATGGTCCGAGTGTGTGCGTTGCTTCTGTGGTGGTGTCTGGTTCGCTCATTGCCGTCTCCTTTCGTGGTTTGTCAGCACGCGGAAACAGGGCGGGGCGAAGAAGCCGGGCGGTCACGAGAGGGAAACGGGCAACACGGGCAATTGGCTCGACGTGTAACCAGCGATCGTTTCGAGCCAAATGAGGCTTGTCAACGTTAAGAAAAAATAGTACAGTTTTTCTTAATCAACAGGGCGGGATGGATCATGCAAACTATGCGGGATCAGATAGTTGCTAGGATTGAGCGTCTCGGCGAAGGAAAGGCCTTCTCAGCGAAGGACTTCCTGGACATCGCCAGCCGGACGACCATCGACGTGACCCTGGCCAGCCTGACCCTGTGTGGAAAGATTCGCCGTATCCGGCGCGGGCTTTATGACATGCCAAAGGTCAATCCGGCGCTCGGCGGAAAATTGAGCCCGGATATTGATGAGGCGGCGCGCGCAATAGCGAGACGGCAGAGATGGAAGATCGTGCCGGAAGGGGCATGGGCGGCAAATCTCCTCGGCCTGTCCACGCAAGTGCCGTCGAAAATCATCTACCTGACCGATGGCCCGAACAATGAGGTGCCCATTGGACGCCGCACGATCCAGTTCAAACACGCGCGCCCCAAAGCACTAGCCGGGCTTGAGGGCAAGATGGCGCTCGTGGTTCAGGCGCTCCGGTATCTGGGAAAAGACGGAGTAGGGCCACGCGAAATCGAAACGCTGCGGGCAGGGCTGTCTTCGGCTGAGAAGCGCAAGCTCGTGAAGGATACGCGCTTCGGCGTAGACTGGATTTACGAAGTTGCCAACAGGATTGTGGAGACAAAGGCTTGAACAGCATCGCCCGGATGCAGGCCAATGCGCGCGCGGAATTGTTCGCTGAAACAGCGGACCACAAGGGCCTTGCCGACGCCATCGTTGAGAAGGATTTCTGGGTTTGCTGGGTCTTGAAACAGCTTTTTTCGATTGAATCGCTGTCCGGTCGGCTCCTCTTCAAGGGCGGAACATCGCTCTCGAAAATCTTCCACGCCATAAACCGCTTTTCGGAAGACATTGACCTGGCCGTTGATTATGCGGCTCTCGGCTTTACGGGAGAGCGGGACCCAAGGCGCGAGGACATCTCAAAAACGAAGCGCAACGCCATTCTTGCCGGAATGATGGTCGAGTGTCAGCGCTACATCGGCGGCGAATTCCTGGGTGCATTGAATACACGTTGCCAGGAAATTCTCGGGACGGATGAGGCGTGGAGCCTGGAGGTCAGCAAACAAGACCCGAACGTCGTTCAATTTCGTTACCCTACCGCGAGTGCAAAGGGCCTTGATTATCTCAATCCCCAGGTGGTGCTTGAACTGGGAACCCATGCGGAATTTGTGCCGCATGACAACTTCACGATCCGGTCCTTCGCGGCGGAGGAATTCCCAAACGTCGTCGGCGACGGCGATGTCGCTGTCGTCGCTCTCCTCGCAAAGCGGACCTTCTGGGAAAAGGCGACAATCCTTCATGCGGAATACTATCGCCCTCCGGAAAAGCCGCTGCCTGACCGGTACTCGCGTCACTACTACGACGTTGCCATGATGGCGCAAGGGCCAATCCGTTCCGAAGCCCTGTCTGATACGGCTCTTCTAGCGCAGGTTGTGAGGCACAAAGAGACGTTCTATCCTTCCGGCTGGGCTCATTACGAACTGGCAGTTCCCGGAAGCTTCCGCCTCATGCCAAGGGAAGAACGCCTCACGGCATTGGAGAGGGACTACCGGAATATGGGCGTAATGATTTTTGGTGAGCCCCCTGCGTTCGACAGCATCATGGAAACGCTGGCTGCGCTTGAACGGGACATGAACAGGCAGAGGACATAAGAAGCGCATGAGCGACGGAAATCCGTTTTTTAACCATCCGATTTTGAACTCGCCGTATGGCTATCCCGCACGTCACTGGGAGTTAGATAGTTTAGGTCAACCGACTCAAAATATCATTGGTCACCGCCGCGTTGCCGAATTCATCACGCCAATTCCGCAGCCAAAGAAGCGGAAGGGAGCAGCCCAACAATCGGCCTTGGTCTTCGATGAAGGCCTTGGGCTCTCAACAGCGAAGCAACAGTATGATCACACGGCAGTCATCAATGGAGTCCGCAACCAGGTTGATAAATGGCGACAGATACCGAATCCAGGTGAATGGCGCGTAACTCCAGAGACGCAGCGATTACTCCAGCACTGGCGTAAACAGGAGTGGATCGGCATCCGCCCCTTTTTTTGCCAGGTCGAGGCCGTCGAGACCGCCATCTGGTTGACTGAGGTTGCGCCGCAGATTGGCAAGGTCGGTGAAGGCTTTCTTGAGCATCTCGCCAATGCGAACAATGACGCTAATCCGGAACTGATGCGTCTGGCCTTAAAACTCGCGACGGGCGCGGGCAAGACCACGGTGATGGCGATGATCTTTGCCTGGCAAACGATCAATGCGGCACGTCATCCACAAAGCAAGCGCTTCACGCGCGGCTTCCTTGTTGTTGCTCCGGGTCTCACGATTAAGGATCGCCTGCGGGTACTCCAGCCGAACGATCCGGACAGCTACTACGCCAGTCGTGAACTGGTTCCCACCGACATGCTGGAGGATGTAACCCGCGCAAAGATTGTTATTACCAACTATCACGCATTCAAGCTGCGTGAGCGTATAGAACTCTCGAAGGGCGGACGTTCCCTGCTGCAAGGGCGCGGCGAAGAATTAAATACCCTCGAAACCGAAGGGCAAATGCTTCAAAGGGTCATGCCTGATCTGATGGGGATGAAAGACATTCTCGTTCTCAATGACGAGGCGCATCATTGCTATCGGGAGAAGGCCGGAGAAGATGCCGAAGAGGATGAACTGAAGGGCGACGATAAAAAGGAAGCTGAGAAAAACAAGGAGGCCGCGCGCGTTTGGATTTCCGGCCTCGAAGCAGTGAAGCGTCAACTTGGCGTCGCGCGCGTCATCGATCTCTCAGCTACCCCATTCTTCCTGAGCGGTTCAGGCTATGCCGAAGGAACGCTGTTCCCCTGGACGATGAGTGATTTCTCGCTCATGGACGCCATTGAATGCGGCATCGTAAAACTGCCGCGCGTTCCCGTTGCCGACAACATTCCTGGGGCCGATATGCCGATGTTCCGGAATCTCTGGGAACACATTGGCAAGAAGATGCCGAAGAAGGGCAGGGGTAAGAACAATACACTTGACCCGTTGAGCCTACCGCCGCAATTGCAGACAGCGCTTGAAGCCCTTTACGGTCACTACGAAAAAACATTCAATCTTTGGGAGAAGGCTGGCATTCGAGTGCCCCCGTGTTTCATTGTGGTGTGCAACAACACGTCCACGTCGAAATTGGTCTACGACTACATCTCAGGATTTGTGCGCGACAACGATGACGGATCGAGCACACCTATCGCTGGCCGTCTTGCGCTGTTTCGTAACTTTGACGAGCACGGAAACCCATTCCCTCGGCCTAATACCCTCCTGATCGACAGCGAGCAGCTCGAATCCGGTGAGGGACTGGACGACAACTTCCGCAGCATGGCGTCCGACGAAATCGACCGTTTCCGGCGCGAGATTGTCGAGCGCGGCGGAAAAATGGCTGAAGAACTCCAGGGTGGCAAGGAACTGGACGATGTAACGCTGCTCCGCGAAGTGATGAATACCGTTGGCAAATACGGTCAGTTGGGTGGGTCGATTCGCTGTGTCGTATCAGTCTCGATGCTCACGGAAGGTTGGGACGCCAATACCGTGACGCATGTGTTGGGCGTGAGGGCCTTCGGAACGCAGCTCCTGTGTGAGCAAGTCATTGGTCGCGCGTTGCGCCGTCAATCCTATGACCTGAACGAAGAGGGGCTCTTCAATGTGGAATACGCCGACGTACTCGGCATCCCCTTTGACTTCACGGCCAAGCCTGTCGTAGCGCCACCGCAGCCGCCACGCGAAACAATTCAGGTCAAAGCCGTCAAACCGGAACGTAATGCGCTGGAAATTCGCTTCCCGCGCGTTGAAGGGTATCGCATCGAACTCCCCGAGGACCGCCTGTCGGCGGAATTCGATGAAGATTCTGTTCTCGAATTGACGCCCGACCTTGTCGGAGCCACGGAGACTCAAAACTCGGGCATCATTGGTGAGCGCGTAGACCTGAACCTTGTTCATACCGGCGATGTTCGACCGTCACAGGTCTTGTATGAATTGACTTCACATCTGGTCTTGAACAGATGGCGTGCGCCGGGCGAAGACCCCAAACTTCATCTCTTCGGTCAGCTCAAACGTGTCGCCAAACAATGGCTAGATGGTTATCTGGTTTGCAAAGGCGGCACATATCCGGCTCAACTCAAATACAAGATGCTTGCGGACATGGCCTGCAACAAAATCATTTCCGGCATCAATCGGAAGTTCCTCGGTGATCGGCCCATCAAGGCCGTGCTCGATCCCTACAACCCAACGGGCTCGACGATGCATGTGAACTTCAATACCTCAAAGACGCTTCGCTGGGAGACTGACGCGCAGCGCTGTCACGTAAACTGGGCTGTCCTCGATAGCGAATGGGAAGGTGAATTCTGCCGTGTGGTCGAAGCACATCCTCGCGTTCGGTCCTATGTCAAAAACCAAAACCTCGGCTTAGAGGTACCGTATCGCTTCGGCTCAGAGATGCGCAGATACATTCCCGATTTCATTGTGCGATTGGACGATGGTCACGGCGACGATGATCTGCTGAACCTGATCGTTGAGATCAAGGGCTACCGTCGCGAGGACGCCAAAGAGAAGAAATCCACGATGGACACCTATTGGGTGCCTGGGGTGAACCATCTGGGGACACATGGGCGTTGGGCCTTTGCCGAGTTCACAGAGGTCTACATGATAGAGGCGGATTTCAAGGCCAAGGTCGAAGGCGAACTCAACAAAATGATCGAGTCCGTTGTGGCTCCTACGACAGTACAGGGATAGGACGATGGCAAAAAAGCAAGTCACCTCCAAGACGGTTGAGATCCTCAAGCATGGTGAAGCGACGCGGAAGAATATTCCAACGGCGGAGTACCAGTCTGTTTTGCAAAAGAACGAACAAAATCCTGTTCGTGTTGCTTATGATCGCCGGAATCGCGACCTCGATCCGCAATTAGTATGGCGGGGCAAGGATGAGAAAGACTGGTCAGATTTGGTTGTCCACGCCCCGCCACTCTACATTCAAGAGAAAGTTCAACCCAAGGTACTTATAGACGATTTGTTGCGGGAGACTCGCGAACGGGAACATGATGCCGGGGAGACCACTGCCGATCTCTTTGCCGACTTCAACGGTATTCCGAAGGGTGTGGACAAGACAGAGTTCTATCAGCACGATCAAAACTGGTCGAACCGGATGATCCTTGGTGACTCTTTACAGGTCATGGCTAGCCTAGCTGAGCGGGAAGGCTTACGTGGGAAGGTGCAATGTGTCTATTTCGATCCGCCCTACGGAATCAAGTTCAACAGTAACTTCCAGTGGTCCACGACGAGCCGTGATGTCAAAGATGGCAACGTTGCCCACATAACCCGTGAACCGGAACAGGTCAAAGCTTTTCGGGACACTTGGCGCGACGGAGTCCACAGTTATCTGACCTATCTGCGGGACCGCCTTACGGTAGCCCGTGACTTGCTTACCGATTCTGGCTCCATCTTCGTGCAGATCGGCGATGAAAATGTCCACCGAGTCCGGGCTGTAATGGATGAAGTTTTCGGCGATGACAATCTAGTATCTCAGATTAACTTCAAGAGTATGGGTGCGCTCGGGCAAGGTGATATACCCAATGTCTATGACTACCTGATATGGTACGCGAAAGATAAAGCAGCATTGAAATTTCGTCCAATTTACCGGCTACAGGAGTTCGATGGAGATCCAGAATACAAATTTGTAGCCGATGCCGAAGAGTCTATTGGCTTCCGGACTCTGGAAGGTCACGAGCCGAGACCTGAGGGAAATGCAGGACTGTTCAGACGTTCCACACTCACATCATCCGGTTACACACCGAGCTGCACTTTCGATTTTAGCTATCAAGGAACGATATTCAAGCCGTTCGGCCGCAAGAGTTGGAGAACGAATCTAGGCGGGATGGAGCGTCTGTCCAAGGGAGGACGGATGTTCTCACTTGGAGATAACCTTTACTTTCGCCGGTTCGCCAGCGACGCTCAGATCATCCAGTTCGAGAATTCATGGGGAGATGCGCCAGCTGCGGCGGATAAGATTTATGTTGTTCAAACAGCTCCAAAATTCATTGAGCGATGCATTTTGATGACCACCGACCCCGGTGACCTTGTGCTCGACCCAACCTGCGGTTCGGGCACTACGGCCACGGTTGCTGAACAATGGGGAAGGCGCTGGATCACCATCGACACGTCTCGCGTGGCGATGGCGTTGGCCCGAGCGCGCATCATGGGCGCTCGGTATCCCTTCTACTTGCTGGCCGATTCTCGCGAAGGCCAATTGAAGGAAGCAGAGGTCACACGCAGTGCGCCCAGTTCGCAGCCGGTGCATGGGAACATCCGATACGGGTTCGTCTATGAGCGTGTCCCTCATATTCAGTTGAGTGACATCGCCAATAATGCCGAGATTGATGTCATCTGGGAAAAATGGCAGTCAAAGCTGAAGACATTGCGTGAGTCATTGAACGCGGCTCTCAAGAAGACATGGCAGGAATGGGAGATCCCACGGGCATCCGATGCCAAGTGGACGGAGACCGCAAAGACGCTTCACGCTGACTGGGGCCAGGTGCGGATTGACCGCCAGAGGGAAATCGACGCCTCAATCGCTGCAAAGGCCGAGTTTCAAAAACTCTTCGACAAGCCCTACGAGGACAGGAAGAAAGTGCGCGTAGCGGGACCGTTTACGGTCGAAAGTCTGTCACCGCATCGCGTGCTTGGCGTGGATGAAAATGATGAATTGATTGATCCGATTAAAGCAGACAGTGCTCAATACGGTGCCAAGCAATCGTTCCCAGAAATGATCTTGGAAAATTTGAAGACCGCCGGTGTGCAGCAAGCACATAAGGAGGATCGGATCACGTTCACTGCGCTGACGCCCTGGCCTGGTGAGCTGGTGTGTGCTGAGGGACGCTACATTGAGGGCGATGCGGGGGCGGGTGTTGAAAAACGCGCCGCCATTTTCATTGGCCCGGAATTCGGAACTGTCACCCGCCCCGATCTCGTTGAAGCTGCGCGCGAAGCCGGTGATGCTGATTTTGATGTCTTAATCGCATGCGCCTTCAACTACGAGGGCCACGCAACAGAATTCAGCAAGCTCGGCCGCATCCCCGTGCTGAAGGCCCGAATGAACGCCGACTTGCATATGTCCGACGATCTGAAGAATACGGGTAAAGGCAACCTGTTTGTCATCTTCGGTGAACCGGATATCGATGTTCTCCCAGCCGAAGACGGGAAAGTGCGCGTGAAGGTCAATGGCGTGGATGTGTTCCACCCGAACACTGGTGAAGTGCGTAGTGGAGGTGCCGATGGAATCGCCTGCTGGTTCATAGATACGGACTACAACGAGGAAAGCTTTTTTGTTCGCCACGCTTACTTTCTGGGGGCGAGCGATCCTTACAGCTCTCTCAAGACCACTCTGAAAGCGGAAATCAACGCAGACGCATGGGCGACGCTGAACAGCGATACCTCGCGCGCTTTCCGGAAACCGAAGTCCGGGCGGATTGCGGTGAAAGTCATCAATCATCTCGGAGACGAGGTGATGAAGGTGTTCAAGGTGCAGTGATGGAATTTCGGATTGCAGATACGTTCACGGACAGCCTTACTCGTCTGAGAGCAGATGAGCAGAAGGCCGTGAAGACGGCTGCGTTCGACCTGCAACTAAACCCGGCAGCTCCAGGCCTCAGTTTTCACCGTCTTGATAAGGCTAAAGACAAGAACTTCTGGTCGGTGCGCGTGGGCAGCGACATTCGGCTGATCGTTCATAAGACGAATTCAAGTCTGCTGCTTTGTTACGTCGATCATCACGACAAAGCCTATGCGTGGGCGGAGCGACGCAAGCTGGAGACACATCCCACGACTGGCGCGGCGCAGTTGGTAGAGATCCGTGAGCGCATCGAAGAAATTGCTGTTCCAGTCTATGTCGAGGTTCAGCGCCCAAAACCATCGAAGCCTCCGCTTTTCGCGCACCTGAGCGACCACGTCTTGTTGGGTTACGGCATTCCCTTGGAATGGCTTCCCGACGTGCAGAAGGCAACGGAGGACAGCATCCTCTCGTTGACGGATCATCTGCCGAGAGAAGCTGCCGAGGCACTCCTCGAACTTGCTACAGGTGGCAAACCTCAACAGCCGCAACCCGCTCCCACTGGAGCCGATCCGTTTACTCATCCGGATGCGTTGCGCAGGTTTAGGGTAATGAATGATACGGAGGAACTTGAGCGCGCTTTTGCGTATCCGTGGGACAAATGGACGATTTTTCTTCATCCGGCTCAAAGACAATGGGTTGAGCGCGACTACAGCGGCCCGGCACGGGTCTCGGGCTCGGCAGGAACAGGAAAGACGATAGTCGCGCTGCACAGAGCCGTCTTTCTGGCCCGCACAAACCCAGATAGCAGAGTCTTGCTGACAACGTTTAGTGATGCCCTCGCAAACGCGTTGCAAACCAAACTAAGACGACTGATCAGCAACGAGCCGCGATTGGGTGAACGTCTGGAGGTTCACGCGATGAACGCGGTTGCCGAGCGGCTCTATGAACAGCATTTCGGCCGACCCAAGATTGCATCTCGTGATGTTATCCGACAATGCCTGGCGGATGTTGCGGCAACAGTCAGCGATCAAAAATTTCGCGTCAGTTTCATGCTCTGCGAGTGGGAGGAACTGGTTGACGCCTGGCAGTTGGATACCTGGGAGTCATATCGGGACGTAGTTCGCCTCGGAAGAAAGACGCGTTTGCAGGAATCTCAGCGCGCCGTATTGTGGACAGTTCTCGCCGCGTTGCGCGCCCGGTTGCGTACCGAGGGATTGATAACCAATTCGGAAATGTTCACACGCCTTGCCGGGCAGTTGGAAACCAGAAAGCATCCGCCGTTCGATTTTGTCGTGGTCGATGAGGCTCAGGATTTGAGTGTTTCCCAGTTGCGGTTCCTGGCCGCGCTGGGCGGGAAGAGGCCAAACAGCTTGTTTTTTGCAGGCGACCTAGGGCAGCGCATTTTTCAGCAGCCCTTTTCCTGGAAGTCTTTGGGGGTGGATGTCCGTGGTCGCGCACGGACGTTACATATTAACTACCGGACATCACACCAAATCAGAATGCAAGCTGATCGGTTGCTCGGCCCGGAGGTCGCCGATATTGACGGCAATATCGAAGAGCGGCGCGGCACAATCTCCGTGTTTAATGGACCAGCGCCGGCGGTTCGAACGCTCATCAGCCAGCAAGAGGAAATCGACGCGGTCGGCAGTTGGTTGGCGGACCGGAGCCGGGAAGGGGTCGTACCTCATGAAATCGGCGTCTTTGTCCGCTCCGAGGATGAGCTGGACCGTGCGCGTGCTGCAATCGCCAAGGCTGGATTGGCCTTCAAGATGCTTGATGAGCATGTTGATACGGCCGGCGGGCTGGTTTCCATCGGTACGATGCATCTGGCGAAGGGGCTAGAATTCCGTGCTGTGGTGGTAATGGCGTGCGACGACGAAATCATTCCTTTGCAGTCGCGAATTGAGGGCGTTGCCGACGACGCCGATCTTGAAGAGATTTACAACACTGAACGGCATTTGCTGTATGTCGCATGCACTCGTGCGCGCGACCATTTGCTTGTCACGAGTGTAGAGCCTGCTTCCGAATTCTTGGACGATCTGAAATTGTCCTCCGCTCATTGATGAACGATACGCGTAATGCTCTCCTTTCGTGGTTGTCGATGTGCGTTGACAGGGCAGCCCGTTGACCAACCGGTGCGCCCTATCAGGGGGCAGCGCCGAGACTGACAACCCCCGAAAAGCAGGGCGGGAGAAAAAACGTTAACTCTAATACTCAGCGAGATATCAGGGCAGGGCTAAGGTGTAACAATAATGGCGCAAACGAATTGCAGCCTTAACACCATGGCTAAGCGATGACGGGGACCAGTCAATTCTGCCCGACTACAGCAGGGGCTGAGATCGTCGCCAAGGTGGTCATTTACGCACAGGTTGTGAGGCGCAAAGAGATGTTCTATCCTCCCGGCTGGGCTCATTAGGACCTGGTGCAGCCCGGAAGCGTCCGCTTTGCGCCAAGGGAAGAACGCCTCGTGGGGGTGGAAGGGTACTACCGGAAGATGGGTGTGATGATTTTTGGGCAGCCGCCGGGGTTCGACAGAATGATCGGATCAATTTGATAGTGCTGTTTTCGATGTCTGCCGGTCAGAAGATGCACGGGAAAAACAGGAGCCCTCATGTCACGAGCCGCCGACTACACAATCAAAGGTTTCCTGTACCAGTTCAATAAGTCGCTCCTAGAAATCCTCAACTCTCACGAGGACAGCATCATCACGGTGGAAGGCATCGTCGAGGACATCGAGATCGCAACACCCACCACGATGACGGCGATCCAGTGCAAATATCACGAAGCGTCAGAAACTTTCACGCCCGGTGGAATATTCAAACCATTGCTGCAGATGATGGACCACTTTCACGCAAATGCAGGCGCAAACATTCGTTACGTTCTGTTCGCTCACTATCCGAGTGTGAAGGGGGTGGCTCAGCCAACTGTCGGGGCAACCGAGCTTCAAGCCGCGCTTGATTCTAAGAACAAGGACCTCCAGGGGTTCGTATTGAAATTGCGCGGCAAGGTCAGCCTTGATGGGTTCCTTGCTAGATTCACGATGGAATTCGGGGAGACGTTTGACGATCTTGTGGCTCAGGTCAGTGCGGCACTTTCGAGGAATGGGGTGCCTGATGGCGATATTGATATCCTCGCGTATCCAAATGCACTCAATATGATCGCCGGACTCAGCGTGAAACACGATCCGACGGAACGAACTTTAACCAAGCGGCAGCTTCTTCACGCATTGAAGAGCATTCGCAAGACGGCCATATCACGCTGGACCATGGCGCTTCGCACCCGAAAACAGTTGCTTGATGCAAGACGCAAACAGATGAAAACACACCTCGATAAGAACTCTCGTCTCAGATATTTTGTGGTTGATCCCAAGTCTTTGGATGACTATGAGGAGGAAATCGTTCTTTTTGTAGGCGATTATCTCGACAAGTACCATTTCAAAACTGCGCACATCAGTACGCCTGTACTATGTCTTTGCACTTCTGAGGAGGATTTTGAAAGCGTCCAGTATCGCCTATACGCGAAGGGGATCATCCCGTCAGTCGGTTATATTGGCGAGCACTTCGAGGAATCGCGGTTCTTCCGAGATCCATTGACCAGCCGGGGTGCAGGCGGAGCAGTTAAACGCGAATTCTCGATTAGACTGCTTCGTTGGGAAGACCACGGTGTCGTACTTAACAACCGCAAGTGCGATGATCTTTTCCTCATAGGAGAACCTGATTGTGGTTCCCTTAATACAGTGGATGTAAATGTCGAGCATCTCGGCGCAACTTCGCTGAAGGAAGTCAAATACGTCATGGGGGTCAGCAATGTCTACGAATAGGATCGGTCAGGTCTTGTCCTGCTCGCCCGAAACCATCGTCGTAATTGTGGACGATTTGAAAGCATTCGAGGATCACAAAGCGAGCCTCCAGGTAGGCCGCTATCTACGGATCGCACAGGGTAACAGCGACGAAACGGTGGCTTCGATTCGTAATATCCGGGGTGTAATCACGCAGGATAAAGAGGGCAGTCCTGTTTGGCAGTTTCAGATAGACTGCCAAGCCGTTGGTACTCTTGTCGGGGGCAAAACGTTTGAACGTTCCAGCGTACTCTTGCCTGTTCCAACAGAGTCAGCTTTTGCAGCAGACAAAGATACACTGGACAAGCTTTTTGAGGACGATGCTGACTTCCAATTTCCACTCGGACAACTATCTCTAAACAAATCCATTACCGTGAAGGTCAACGGGGATCGCTTTTTCAGCAAACACATCGCCATCGTGGGCTCAACCGGCTCGGGGAAGTCATGTACAGTGGCGCGAATTCTTCATGATGTCGTTGGCATTGCCGCCCAAAAGAACAAGAACCTTGGAAAGCAAAACAATTCACACATTGTGATATTCGACATTCACGATGAGTACAGCGCGGCGTTTGCACTTCAAAAAGACGAATCATTCACCTTGAACAGGCTCGACATAGACACTCTTAGCCTCCCGTACTGGCTGATGAACTCAGAGGAACTGGAAAGCATGTTCATCGAGAGCAATGAGGAGAATTCACACAATCAAGTCAGCCAGTTTAAGCTGGCCGTCATTCTGAATAAGGAGAAACACAACCCGACGATAAAGGAGATGACCTACGATACACCAGTCTACTTCTCTATCGAAGAGGTGCATTGGTATATAGAGAATATGAACCGGGAGGTCATCGGCCGTCTTGAGAATGAGAACTTGCCGAAATTGGCTGATAATACCCTCGTCAAAGATCGGCGAGTGTACTTTGACAAGATACAGTCATTTGTCACTCCGTCTACGGCAAAAGCGGACAAGGCAACTAACGGACCGTTTAACGGCGAGTTCAACCGATTCGTGTCGCGCTTGGAAACGAAGTTGACAGACAAGCGCTTGCGCTTCTTGCTCCATCCGTCAAAGGCCGACGGTAACACTTTTATGACCGGAGATTTCGAGCAGATAATGAAGCAGTTCGTCGGCTATCTGAACAAGGCGAACGTAACCATCGTTGATCTCAGCGGCATTCCATTTGAGGTGCTTAGCATAACAGTGAGTCTTGTCTCTCGTCTAATATTCGACTTTTGCTTTCACTACTCCAAAATCCGGCATGGCAAAGATGCCCTTAATGATGTGCCTGTGATGATTGTCTGCGAGGAAGCCCATAACTACATTCCACAGAAGGACGACGCAGCCTATCGCTCATCAAGAAAATCGCTAGAGCGTGTGGCCAAGGAAGGAAGAAAATATGGACTCAGTCTCATGGTCGTAAGTCAGAGACCGTCTGAGGTATCGGAAACCATCTTTGCACAATGCAACAACTTCCTTGCTCTAAGGCTAACCAATCATGCCGATCAGAACTATGTCCGGAGACTGTTCCCTGACAACTCAAACGGCATTACAGAGATCCTGCCGAATCTTGCGCCGGGGGAGTGCGTGGTCGTGGGTGACGCCGTGTTACTTCCGGCGGTGGTGCAAATGCCGTTGCCGAACCCAGAACCGCATTCTAAGAGCGTTCGCGTTCACAAAGAATGGAAGGAACAGTGGAGAGATATAACGTTCGCTGATGTCATCGGGCGGTGGAGGAAAGAATAGTGAATCAACAGGATCGACAAAGAAAGACAACCGATGCAGCAATTGTTTTTGGGATCGATAAGAATAGATCACTTTAGGGCGGCTGCGCGTGAATCAGTAAAGGAGAGCCCCGATGGTTAAGATTCTGCATACGGCAGACTGGCAACTGGGTAAGAAGTTCGAGAACCTCGGGGCTCCGTCGGATAAGCTTGCCTTTCTTCGCCAGCGCCGCATTGATGCCGTCCGGCAGATTGGTCAACTGGCCATGGATCGCTCGGTAGACGCGATTTTGGTAGCGGGCGATGTGTTTGAACACAACGAGGTTGGTGACCTGCTACTTCGCGAGGCCCTCGCCGCGATGCGACAGGTGAATATTCCATGGCTTCTTCTGCCGGGTAACCACGACCCGGCTGGGCCAGCCAGCGTCTGGGACAGGGTCGAGAGAATCGGCTGCCCAGCGCATGTACATGTTCTGCTTTCCACAGAGCCAGTTTTCTTAGCTGGGGGTGGGCTGGCGGTGCTGCCGGCCCCTTTGACCCGTAAACACCAGTTCGCCGATCCGACAGAGAACTTTAGTCAACAATTGACCGGCCCGACGGCTGTGAGAGTCGGACTGGCGCATGGCTCCTTGCGAAATCGGCTTGCTCCGGCCGCAGAGCAGCACAATATGATCTCGGATACACGCGCTGATGATGGGCGTTTGGATTACCTGGCGCTAGGTGATTGGCATAGCTGTAAAGAGATGGCCCCACGGACATATTACGCGGGTACTCCTGAGCCGGATGATTTCGATCAAGACTCTGGAGCCGTCTTGATTGTCGAACTCCGTGGTCCAGGCGTTGCCCCGGTGATTGAAAGAGTCCCGGTCGGTCATTATCGGTGGCACAGCCTGCACGCCCAACTCCAAAGCCCAGGAGCAGTTGAGCAACTCAAGGCGCATCTGGCGAGCGTCACGCAGCCTCTGGCGTCAACGGTGGTTCATCTGGAGGTGCGCGGAGCTGTGAGCCTGTCTGAGCGCGTTGCAATTGATGAAGAACTCGCCAACTTCGAGGCTTCAGTGCAGGTTATGCGGGCTCGGACCGCTGACTTGATTCCGTCCCCGACAGAAGAGGACCTGAATGACTTAGGTCGCCAAGGCTTTGTGGCAACTGTAGTTGAGAGGCTACGAAACCTCGAAGGAGACGCGGCGAACCCCGATTCAGCATTCGCCAGGGCGGCACTGCAAAGGCTCTATGTTGAGCAGGTGCTTCGTGGGGGCAGGCCATGAGAATTCGCGACATCGAGGTTTGGGATTTCCGCAAGTTGCGCCACGTGATGGTTTCCGGTCTCAAAGACGGCATTAACGTTATTACGGGAGAGAATGAGACCGGCAAATCAACGCTGCTGGCGTCCGTACAGGCCGCCTTGTTCCAGCGACATAATGTCACGGGCAAAGTTCTGGATGAAATGCAGCCATTCGGTTGTGCCGTCAGGCCACAGGTGAGGCTGGGCTTTGAAGTCAATCAGGGCACATACCAACTTCGAAAAGTCTTCGGAGGTTCCAATGGCTCCGCAGAGGTTGTAGACCCAGGCGGCCTGAGATTCTCCAACCACGACGCCGACCACAAGTTGGAAGAACTGCTGAATTTTCAGGCGGCATCCAGGGGCGGCACGAAGTTTCACGAGCTTGGGATTTGGCCCCTTTTCTGGGTCGAGCAGGGCACCACGTTTCAGGCATTGAATATAAATCCCGGCGTCAGGGCGACGGTGCAATCCAGCCTCAGGAAGGAGGTAGGTGACATTCTGGTGGGGGAGAGCGGTAGCCGTCTTAAGAACCGGTTCGTCGAGCTTTACGGTCGCTTCTTTACAGCGAAGACAGGCGTTCCAACTGGGGAGTTAAGCGCAGCAAGGAAGGATCTTGCGAAGCTTGAGGCTCTTCTCAATGACAAACGGTCCGAACTCGCCCAACTGGGTCATGAGGTGGCAGCCCTTGAGACTGCACTTGCAAGGCGCGATAAACTTACCGATCCGGCGTTAAAGGAACGGCTGGAGAAGGCTAAGGCAGCAGCTCTTTTGGAGGCTCGCACGTTGGAGGTTCTGGAACAGCGGCGGACCCAGGCGGACAATGAACTGCGTCTCGAGCGCGCTCCTTAAGAATGTACAAGGAGTCCAACAGCAGCGCCTCGTTCTAGCAAACGAGGTATCTCGACTGGAGCAGCGACTGGTTGATTGCGAGAAGGCTTATGGGGCGGCTGAGGAAGAACTTGGAGAGCGCGAAACCGAGCTGCAATCCCGTGTCGAGCAACTTGATACAGCACGAAGCGAGGTGAAGTCGGCGACGGGCCAGCGGGTACAGATGAGTAGGGTGCTCGAACTCGTCAAGCTCAGCGCTTCCCATGCCGTGGTTGTCCAGCGTCTTACCGACGCAACTTCGGCAGCCGACAAGGAATCTGATGCAAGAAAGGTCGCAGCATCAATCCGGATAACAACCAAAGATGTCGAACGGCTTCGGAAGTTGGAGCAGTCCTTGTTCCAAGCAGAAGCGAACCTGAAAGCCGCTGCCACTCGGATAGACTTCAAGGTTGTCGAGCCTTCAAAATTAACGGTGAATGGCGGGTCCGTCCCTGCGACACGGGAAATGCTGGCAACGGATGTTGTCTCGATCTCAATTGAGGCAATCGGAGAGATCCGTGTGAGTCCGGGGGGTGAAGGTTTGGACAGCCGTCGCCAGCAGCGTGTGGGGGCGGAGGACAAGCTGGCAGCCGCCTTGGCGGAATTGGGAGTTCAATCTGTTCAATCTGTTCACGAGCTCGACCAGAATCGCAGGGACGCTGAATCCGCAGTCAACACTCACAAGCTAGTGGTTCAGGCACTCGCACCCAACGGGTTGGACGCCTTGCGCCAGGAAGCCAGTACTCAAGAGGGGCAGATCCAAACTTTGCGCCAGATACTGGGCGTTATCGAGTTACCCGAGCTTAGTTCCGCAACCGCTGCCGTCGCAAAGGCCGAAGGCCACGAACAACACGGTAGGTCAGAGGTAGAGCGTCTCGACGCCGAGGTGGGCAAGGTACGGACGAGGCGAGATGACGCGCGCACGCTAAAGACTGCCAAAGAGACTGAGCTGCGCACAACGACCGAGGATTTGGGGCGAGGTCGGGAGGCTCTCGCGGCGGCCAGAGCCATTAAAGCAGATGAGGCAGTCATGCGTGAAAACACGAGCGCTGAGGTTGATGAGCGGGCCGCTGAAGAGGCATACACCGCGCTGGAAGCGCAGTACAAGAGCGAGGATCCTGAAGGGATAGCACTTCGGGTGACTACCACATCGGCTGCCCTGACTTCCCTCGAAGAACAGATTGCCGAAGCAGAGCGCTCGATCAGCAAACTTCGTGTCACCCTTGACGTGCTTGGACAGAAGGGATTGGGTGAAGAGTGCGCGGCAATCGAGTCCGATTTAAATGCAACCCGCATTCGCTCGGCGGCTGTTGAACGGGAAGCCAATGCGGTCCGTGTGGCGTACAACATGATCGTGCAGGTTGAGAATGAGGCCAACACCCAGTTCCTCCAGCCAGTAGTCCGCCGGGTCCAGCCCTACTTGAACCGAGTTCTACCTGGCTCCCAAATTCAACTCGGAACCGACATGACGATCGAAGGGCTGCAGCGAGGAACCGTGACTGAGCCCTTCGAATGTCTCAGCGTTGGTGCACGTGAGCAACTTTCTATGATCACGCGCATCGCCTTCGCCGATCTTCTCGCCGACGAAGGGGTTGATGCTCCGATCATTTTGGACGATGCGCTAGTCTATGCAGATGAAGGGCGCTTTGCCGACGCCTTGACGACTCTCGCGTTTGCAGCAAAACGACACCAGATCATCATCCTGACTTGTCATGAGCATAGGTATTTGGGTCTGACCGGTCCTGTGATTCGGCTGGAGGAGCAGGACCAGCCGGCCTAGCGGTGGTCGACGCGAGTCAGAAGTGCGATTTTTCCTCTTCTTAAAGAAGCTCTTCAAGTCGTTGCCTGCGCCGCATCGGCTTCGTGTTAGCAGCGCATGACAAATATCCATTCGATGGCCTTGCGCTCCGATATTGGAACCACCTAGGATGACTACGCGAATGAAAGAAGTGGCGAACTGATGAAGAAACTGCACATTGACCTGATCAATTGCTATGGGATTAAGAAACTCGAAGCGGACTTCGACTTCGTCCAGCACAAGGTTTATGCGGTATACGCCGCTAATGGTGTCATGAAATCCTCCTTGGCTCACACGTTTAAAGACTTGGCCGAAGGCACGGTATCCAGAGACCTGATTTTTCCGGCGAGAGTCTCCCAAAGAACCATCGCGGACGAAACCGGGGCGGAGATCGACAAACAAAAAGTGCTTGTAGTTGCCCCTTATGATGAGGTGTTCGCACACACTGAAAAGACCTCCACTCTCCTTGTCGATACAAAGCTAAGGAAAGAATATGAGGCGCTGCATGTCGATATCGATAAGGCCAAGGAGCTATTTCTCAAGGCTCTGAAGGAGCAATCCAAGTCCAAAAAGGATCTCGAAAAAGAGATTTCACTGACCTTTACCAAGAGTGATTCGGAATTTTACAGGGCTCTCATCCGCGTCAAGGACGAAGTGCTCGCGCTGAAAGAAGCCGCCTTTGCGGACGTGCAGTATGACGTCATCTTTGACGAGAAGGTCCTGAGCATCCTCAATACCAAAGACTTCAAAACCGCTATCGAAGACTATGTAAAGAAGTACAACGAGCTGATAGCGAAATCGACTTACTTTAAAAAGGGGACGTTCGATTACTACAACGCGGCTACTATCGCGAAGAATCTGGCCGATAACGGCTTCTTTAATGCGAAGCATTCTGTCAATCTGAAGGCCGGCGAAGTTCTGGAGATTACCAGCCAGAAGCAGCTGGAGGAGCTTATCGCCAAAGAGAAAGAGGCGATTACAAACGACAAGGAGCTTAAGAAGACGTACTCTGATCTGGAAAAGCTCTTACTCAAGAACGTGACCGCGCGAGACTTTTATAGTTATCTGACGGAGAACGAGCAGCTGCTTCCAAGACTGGCGAACGTGGAAATTCTCAAGGAAGAGCTTTGGAAGTCGTATTTTTTCGCCCGGCGGGACTTATATCTGGATTTGATCGACAAATACCAGGCCGCCGAGAAGCGCAAGAGGGAGATTGAGGACGAGGCAGGTAAGCAGCGGACTCAATGGGAAGCGGTTATTGAGATTTTCAATGACCGTTTTTTTGTGCCCTTTAAGCTGGTCCCGAAGAACAGGATTGCGGTGATTCTCGGAGGAGAACCCATTCTCAGCCTGGGATTCACCTTTGAAGATGGCGCCGATACGGCTTCGGTCGATAGGCCGACTCTGATGCAGGCACTAAGTACCGGAGAAAAGAAAGCCCTCTACGTCCTAAATATCATCTTTGAGATCGAAGCCCGAATCAAGGCGAAGCAAGAGACGGTTCTCATCGTTGACGACATCGCGGACTCATTCGACTACAAGAACAAATACGCGATTATTCAATACCTCATGGACATCGCCGAGGACACGAACTTCCGGCAGATCATTCTGACCCATAATTTCGATTTCTTCCGGACGGTGAACAGCAGGTTCGTCAAATACTCCGGATGCCTCATGGCGGCAAAGAATCCTACGGGAATAACCCTGAAACAGGCGACGGGCATCAAGAATGTCTTTGTCAAGGACTGGAAGCCAAATTTCTATATCGACTCGAAAAAGAAGATCGCTTGTATTCCCTTTATCCGAAACATGGTCGAATACACGAGCGGTGATACGGACCCGGCGTTTATAAAACTTACCTCGCTGCTGCATTGGAAGACGGATTCCCCCGGAATCAAGCAAGGCGATGTCGATGTAATCTATAACGCGGTCTTTGGCACGACCGGGGGTTCCGCTGATGCCGCGAAGCCCATGCTTGACCTGATCAAGCAGGAAGCGGGCGCGTGCGTCGGTGCGGGCGATGGGATCAACTTTGAGAACAAGATCGTCTTGTCGATTGCCATTCGACTTCAGGCGGAGCAATTCATGACGGCCAAGCTGGCTGATCCGGTATTCGTCGCGGCAATCAAAGCGAATCAGACCCAAACGCTTTTGGCGGAATATACGAAAAAGTTCGCCGGGGATACTGCTACCATCAAAATACTCCAGCGCGTGGTGCTTATGACTCCTGAGAATATCCACCTGAATTCATTCATGTATGAGCCGATCGTGGATATGTCGGATGAGCACTTGCGGAAGCTTTACACGGACGTGCTTGGCCTGAAATGACATAACGCGCGTCTTCGCGTGGAGGCCTACGCAGCGAGGGTACGGGATGTATGACCTTTATAGCCTTGGGTGGCATGATTTCCAGCAATTGTGCCTGACAATTACGCGTGAGATCCTCGGCCAGACCGTGGAGGCCTTTTTGGACTCCTCCGATGCCGGAAAAGACGGGGCCTTCGCCGGAACCTGGAAGCCCCATCAAGGGGAGGCGCTTCACGGGCGCTTTGTCATCCAGTGCAAGTTCACGAGCAAACCCGGCAAAAACCTAAATCTCTCCGATCTCACTGACGAAGTGGAGAAAGTGCAACGGCTTGTCCAGAGTGAGCGCTGCGACAACTACATTCTTATGACGAACGCCGGACTTTCTGGTTCAATCGCGGAAGACGTGGACAGATTGTTTACGGGCACCGGCGTGAAACAGCTCGTTTTGTTCGGTTCAACCTGGATATGCGATCAAATCAAAGAGAACAAGCGCCTACGCATGTTGGTCCCCAGACTTTATGGCCTTGGTGATCTCAGTCAGATCTTGGACGAGCGAGCATACGCCCAGGCGAAGGCCTTGCTTACTTCGTTGAGCGACGATTTGTCCAAAGTCGTTTTGACGGGTGCATATCGCAAAGCTGCGGAAGCTTTGGATCAACACGGATTTGTTCTCCTTATCGGGGAACCAGCGGCGGGGAAGACTACTATCGCTTCCATGCTTTCAATGGGCGCACTGGATCAGTGGGGCGCTTCGACGCTTAAGCTTGATGATGCAGAGAAAGTTGTCGAGCGTTGGAATCCTGACGAACCATCCCAATTCTTTTGGATAGATGACGCCTTCGGCGTGACGCAGTACGAATCCTTTCTCGTCAATGACTGGAACCATGCTCTTCCTATGATTAACACTATGCTCCGCAAGGGGGCCAAGATTGTAATGACGTCCCGCGACTACATTTACAAGCGAGCACGGAACGATCTTAAAGAAGGGGCCTTCCCGCTTCTTCGAGAGAGCCAGGTCGTAATAGACGTTCATGATCTGACATCGGAGGAGAAACAGCAGATCCTTTACAACCATATCAAGCTTGGGAAACAGGCCAAACGATTCCGGGCCGCAATCAAGCCACATCTCCCCTTCATCGCCGCCCACCCGCGATTCGTTCCCGAGGCCGCCCGGCGTCTAGGCGATCCGATATTCACGCCAAAGCTCAGCATCAATCGTTACGACCTGAATGACTTCGTTGAAAAGCAGGAGCATTTTCTGCAAGAAGTGATCCGGGGTCTCGACGAACACAGCAAGACGGTGCTCGCGCTGATCTATATGAGGAACAACTCCCTTGAAAGCCCTATAAGTTTAGAGGAATCGGAACGTGAAGCAATTGAGCGATTAGGTAGCACCCTTGGAGGATGCATTACTGCGCTCGAATCTCTTAATGGAAGCCTTGTGCAGTACACAGCGGCAGATGGGGCCGATGCCTGGAGGTTCAAGCACCCGACCATTGGTGACGCTTATGCGGGGCTCTTGCTTCAGAGTCATGAATTACTCGGCATCTATGTGCATGGCAGTCCCATCGATAAATTGACGGCGCAGGTTACTTGCGGTGATGTCGGGATTGAACGGGCTGTTGCTCTTCCCAGGGGTCTATTCCCACTTGTGATTAAGCGACTGAATGAGTTCTCCTCGACTACTCGGTACAAGACGCCATTTTTAGCGAATTGGTATAGCAAGGGTCGTATCGACGACTTTTTGTCGTCGCGCTGTTCAAAGGAATTCTTGCTTCAATACATTGAGGAGCACGGCGATGTTTTCGAGAGAGTATCGAAGCCAGGACTTTTTCTCGATTCGGTGTCAGAGGTGGATTTGGCAATCCGGCTCAATGAATTCGGACTTTTACCCGAGAAATATCGCCGGGAGTTCGTAACAACAGTCATCGCATACGCGATTGACGGTGAGGATTTTTATGCTCTCAAGAGTCTCCGGATTCAAAGCGTGTTTACTTCTGGCGAGATCTCTGCATTTCGCGAGCGCGTTCGCAATGAATTGTTGCCTAATCTCCCAGACATAAGACAGACATGGCAATCTAACCGCAACTCTGATCAAGCGCCCGATGAGCACATGCAGCCATTGATTGACTCGTTCTCGGCCCTGAACCAAGAATTTGCCGACGAGCCTGAAATCCTTGGCAAAATCCATAAGGAGATACAATTTATCGAACAATGGGTTGCCGAGAAAATCGAGAATGAATCCAAAACAGACCGACCGGCGCGCACCTTTGGTGATGTCGATAATCCAGAACCACTGCCTGTGCAGGGTCGAGGTATCTTCGACGATGTTGATCAGTAGCCGTGAAGATGATACACAGAGGAAGCCTATTCCCCTGCTTGACTTCTAACTCGATAAAATACATTAGCGAGTTCAAACGGCGCGCGGCACGAATACCTCTGTCCGTTCGCCCTGGTTCAAGTCAGTTTCGCGGATTCCTGATACGAGGATGCCAGGCCCCGGCAGAACGAGGATACTCCCGAACCCGCATTGGCCTTCGCGAAAGAAATACTTGACTGGGAGGACGCGGAAATCAGCGACAGGCAGGCCGATTGGTTCATCAAACGCGCAGAGTTGAACAGGAAATCGCCGGACAGCCAATGGAGTTTTGGCATTTCCCAGATTGACGTGGTGGTGGGTATGATCCGCGTTGCCACTGAGAGGATGATCTCCTCGAAGAAAATCGTCTCGCTGATCGAGCAGAGCGTCCGCTCTGTGATCATGATCCGGATTCACTCCAGGCGACCGATTCCCTTTCAAAATGCCACACAAGCCGCACACACGTACCACGAGATTCCGGTTCCACCGGGGCCGTGAAGGGTTGCCACTGATCGGAAGTCTCAGTGTCTGCAAAGTGAGTTGCAGATCGCCGGCACACAGGCCGTCCGCAGGGGGTGGTAAAACTGATGTTTGATAAGGAGTTGAAAGGGTCGTTATTGATCGATGGATTTGGAGGCGAATCATCGAGACCGCACCAAATTTGCTTGGTTTCCTCAAGCAACTCTCAGATGTGATCCGCGCCGTATTTCCGCCCCAGGCACTTGTTCATTACGCATCGCAGCCGCTTTGATCGCGTCAGCATTCGGTCGCGTCTCCTGAATAGACGACTCCAAGGATTCTGAAAGCTCGTCTGGGAGTAGCGAGAGAATCGTCTCCCATAGAACCCCGTCAATCCGCGCGTCAACCCTGCAATAGGACTTCGGGACCGCGGCTTCGTCGGTAATTCGCACGGAGTCCTGGCTGTTTTTCTGCGTGCGCAACGTGAACTGGTAGCCCTCGATTTTCTTGAGGTCCCTGCTGAGCAGGTAGTAGAGCGCCATGTTCTTGGTTCGCTCCACCTTGCCAGCTGTGGCCCGAGCCCTGTCCGCAAGCCGCGCGGACTCGCTTCGGCAATACTGTTCTCGGGCTTCCATGATGCGCACAAAGCGTCCGATCCGGTCCACCTTCTCGCCATGCGCCGAGCAGAATTGCTGGAAGCGGGCCACGAGTTCCTCGGAAGGATTTCCTTCCTGTGCTGTTTGTTCCTCGATCTCATCGAGAAGGCTGTCCAGTTCCGCGTCGATCTCAAAAAGCGAATTCGTCTCGGCAATCGTTAACATGGTTTTCTCCTACGTCGGGGTTGTCGTCTGCTAGCGTATTCAGGCGGCAATTCTTTCCTGAACCGCTTCTGATCTGGCAGCTTGGTTGGCGAGCGCATCGGCGTGGGACTGGATTGGATGGCCGCTGTGCCCTTTGACCCATAGCCAACGAATAGTTCGATCCGCATTCAGCAGGAGCAATTCGCGCCACAGTTCCTGGTGTTGCAGGTCGGAGCCACGGCTGTTGCGCCATCCGTAACGTCTCCAGCGGAAGACGCGGAAGCGCATTCCGTGGATCAACAGTTCCGAGTCCGAGCGCAACTCGATTCGGGCGCCGGATGGCGTCAGGCGTAGC
>Ga0182030_10006295_pt1 | contig 25067 bp, 22 predicted proteins | sample 812S3MmetaG_FD_121299 | JGI IMG/M metagenome (GOLD analysis project Ga0182030, IMG submission 121299) | Permafrost microbial communities from Stordalen Mire, Sweden - 812S3M metaG (Illumina Assembly) | ecosystem: Environmental > Terrestrial > Soil > Wetlands > Permafrost | place: Sweden...
AGCATAAGCTGTCCAGCAGTTCCTGATGTGGCTCCTGCCGTAATCTGCGTGGTAGATAGTGAGGACCAGCAGTTAGTTGTAAGACCAAGTGGTATAGAGTTAGTTGTAGTGGGATATATACTTGGTGTTCCTGTACAAACGAAATTGATTTGATTTCCATTAGATGGATTTTGGATATAGAATGTATCAGCGGCAACTACCCCATATCGTGCAGTAGATGTATTTGTTCCACCATACAAATATAAGGCTGCACCAGTAACACCAGTAGAGCTTGATCCACCAATAATCCTTACGATGCCACCAGTTATATTTGTTGATGCCGAACTATATGCAGATTGACCTACCACTGATATTTGCACTGTAGCGACATCGGTAGTTGGGGCTGTTTTTGTAATTGTTGTTCCACCTGACGCTGCGAATGAAATATTGCCTGTCGCACCGGTGATTTGTGCTACTTGCTGTGATGTAGATGTACCAGTTAGATCCCCACCAGCAGTAAATGAGTTTGGCACAGCATCTGTAGTAACGCTTGTTATTCGTCCTTTACTATCAACGGTTATTACTGGATAAGTCGTACTTGTTCCATAAGTCCCTGCCGTTACTCCACTCGTAGCCAATGTTAATGCACCAGTTGATGTATTGAAAGTAGCATCACCACTCATTGTAAGAGCAGATCCAGTACCGCTATTTACTGCAACAAGTCCAGTGCCGCTCGGTAAACTTGCTCCACCAGAACCAAATGCCCAGGCACTACCTGTCCATTGCAAGTATCCAGATGCAAGCGTAGGCAATGTATAACCATCAAGACCAATAACCTTTTGTGATGATGCTGTTCCTGATAGGTCTCCACCAGCAGTAAAGGCGCCAGATGGGTTACCCCATACAAATGCGCTACCATTGTATTGCAAATAACTTGATACAGTGGGAGTTGGAATCAAGTGCCCATTGAGTGTAATTGCTGCTACATTCAAATTGGTGAAATAACCATCTGTAAAGATATGCGTGCTATTACCAATATGTCCAGTGTTAGTTGTATATGGGTAAAACGTGCTATTGGTTGTATTTATAACTAGTGAGTTGCCATTAGCCGCAGTATTGAAATTATGGATATTAGCTAGCGATGTGATATATGGGTTACCATTTCCATATTCACCACCGTCAATTACGATTTCAGCTGGATTGCTTCCATCACCAGCAGCACCACCTATTAAAAGTAGCTGACCACCAGAAGAGGTAGAGTTACCTTTCTGTGCTGATATTTGCATCTGTGCAGAAAAATTACCTGGTCTTGCTACGCTTTGCGTGATGACTGGCGTTGATACCGCACCATCAAATGTAAAGGAGCCTGCTGTAACGTTTATAGTTATGAAGGGACTATTACCTGCTGAATTGATATTATGTATGTCTGCAAGCGTAGTTATATAAGGATGGTTTGTGCTAAATTCTCCACCGTCAATAACAATAGATGCTGGGTTATAACCATTACTGGCAGTACCACCATTTATAATTACCTGTCCACCGTTTTGGTTACTTCCACTTACGGCATTTTGACCAGCAATTTGTAATTGAGTGGTATATGCAGTTCCAACAGAAGCTACCTGCCCAATTATTGGTGTGCTATTTGAAGAGGCAAACATTATATTGCCAGTAGCACCAGTTATTTTAGCAACTTGCTGGCTTGAGGTAGTGCCAGTTAGATCTCCACCTGCTGTAAATCCACCACCACCAGTCCCTGCATTAAATACCCATGCAGAACCATTATATTGCAAATAGCCAGTCGCCAATGTTGGAACAGTTTTGCCTTTGATACCGTTTACTGTTTGTGAAGATGCCGTACCAGATAAGTCTCCACCTGCTGTAAAACTCCCACTTCCACTAGCGCCATATCCCCAATATGGATTGCCAGAGTTGTATTTGTATATTAGAGTATTACCATCGTTTAGATCTGAGATACCAGCTAGATTTAATGGCGTGCTTTGTAGTTTGGAAACTGTCTGACTTGTAGAAGTACCAGTTAGGTCTCCACCTGCTGTAAAACCACTCCCACTTCCACTAGCGCCATATCCCCAATATGGATTGCCAGAGTTGTATTTGTATATTAGAGTATTACCATCGTTTAGATTTGATAGACCAATGAGATTTAATGTAGTGCCTTGTAGTTTGGAAACTGTTTGACTTGACTGTGTACCAGTTAGGTCTCCACCTGCTGTAAAGCCTCCCCCACCTCCACCACCAGCTCCAAATATCCAGCTAGATCCATTCCATTGCAAAGACCCAGTGCCAGATGTTGGTAAGAGAGAGCCTCTAAGACCTATTACATTGCTATTTGATGTTGTGCCGCTGATATCACCACCCATAGTCTGGCTGGCTTGGCTAGTAGCTGGTAGAAATCCACTTGTAGCATTTATGTTGCTGAGGTTAAGTGGTGCATATACCCACGCAGAACCATTCCATACTAACGGCATACCAGCATCAGCACCAGATAAACCACCTATTGATAAAGCAGTGCCTTGCAATTTAGATACAGTTTGTGAAGTAGCAGACCCAGTCAAGTCTCCACCAGCAGTAAACCCACCAGAACCAAATGTCCAAACAGAGCCGTTCCATTCCAAAAAGCCAGCAGTAAGTGTTGGTAGGGCGTGAGAAAGTAAACCAACTACTTCCTGATTAGTGCCGCTACCATTTATATCCCCACCAGGAATAAATGTTCCACCGCCACCACCAGCATTGACTGCAAACTCATTGATATCATAACTCAAACCTAAAACATTGCTTTCTTTTTGTTCACCACTGAATAACAATCTTGTTCCATTATTATTTAGAACGAATAACCCAAACGTAACTGTAGTGGTAGGATCGTTATTTACAGTAGAGGTCCATTGCATTGCGCTTCCAATAAGACCACTCATAAGTGGAGCTGTGAAAGTAATGCTGGTATTAGTTGGATGCGTAATGGTATTATTTATAGCAGTTGTAGTGCTATTTGGATTTATACCATCTGTCATTGTACAGTAAATAGACCATTGATTTACATTTATTGGGTTTTGCAAAGAAATGGTTATAGTTGAACCAAACGTTACATTGACACCAGTTACGCCTGTAGTATTATTAACAGGAATTGGGCTACCATTTACTAAACAAATTGCATTAGGTGAATTTGACATTATATATTTTCCTGTTTAGACGTAAAATGGAATCCAACCAGCAGTTGAGCCACGCATTGCTGGTATCCATGTGTTAGGGGTGCTTGTGGTTACTGGGGTGCCTGATGGCGTCCCACCATATATAAACGCTATATTTTGATTTAGTGTTAGTCCTCCACCAGAGCCTATTACAAGTGGTCCTGATATATTCACAATAGTTCCAAAAACAGCATTGCCGGTGCATGAAAGACCAGTGCAGGTAATACCAGCGTTTATTGTAAGTGTTCCATTTACAACGCTATTACCAGTGACAGTAAGACCATTAGTAATTGTTAGACCTTGTGGCATACTTACAGCTGTAGAGAATATTGGTTGTGATGTGAAAATTGCACCACCACTAAACAATGCACCAGAGGCAAACTCAGGTGTAATATTATTGAATGTTGCCCCACCATTACACAATAGTTGCGAATCAATTTCCACATTAGCACCACTAAAAGTAGCTCCAGCATTAAATAGTGCTAATGAATCAAACTCAATATCTCCATTAATAGTAGTGCCTGTATTTAGATTTAATGTGCCGCTAATAGATGAAGTATAATTGAATTGCAATATAGAACCATTCTCCATGGTCTGGTTTCCATATACATTGATATTCGTTCCTGGAGATGTCATAATTGAACTAAAATCATTTAGAGTAATAGATCCTGCGTTTTGTGCAGTTCCATCCCCTACATTCATTCCTGCTCCAACTAGGCTTATCGACATATTTGTAAATGTAGCAGTAGTGGGGGCGCTGGTAGTTCCCAAATTGAACGTACCACTTATGCTAAGTGATCCAGTGCTATTTATAGATCCAGTGCCAATCATTGTGCCAGTAAGAACTAACGCACCAGAGAATGTAGTTCCCCCACTAAATGTATTATTGCCAGTAACAATATTGCCACCATCTATTGTCATCAAAGATGGGAATACATTGTCAATATAATTTAATGAAGATGATGATACACCACCCTTATAACTAGCCTCAGATCCTGTCTGGGTCGTAATTGAACTTGGTTTTACTAAAGGAGTAATTGGAGCTGGCATGTATTTTTACCTATTATTGAAGCTTGCGTTATCTAACATGTTTGCAGAATCTGCAATTATACCTAAACACCTATAAGTTCTATTCGTTATATTGCTTATAATTGGTGTAGTTAGAGTTAGCGAATTATCTGAGTTTACTGTTTTGACATAATAAGTTTGGACATTATTATTATCATCAACTATTTGTATAGGAGGCGTTAGCGTAAGAGTTGGTATTACAGCTGGCGCAGTTTCAAATCCCTGCTCATATCCATATGTAATTGATGTAAAGAAATCTTTTGTAAATGTAGTGGTAGAACCTGTTAGAACATCTCCACCAGAAGTTCCTGATACAACATTTACACCATCAGCATAATTCATAGAGCCATCAGTTACACCAGGATGATAATTATTACAATATCCATTCTGATTACCACGATTGTTTAACTGATATGTAATTAATTGAACACCAACAGGGATCCAATTTTGTGTATATATTCTATAACTGTCAACCATATTCTGATAATAATTATTTGGAATCAGAATATGATCTTGATTGTCTCTAGGCTGCCACACATAAGCGAATAGTTGCCAAAGAGGGCAGTTCCAACCAAATGGAACAGAAGCAGGATCTGATGTCGCAAGTGGCTGAAGTTCCTGCTTCCACTGTATACTTATGAAGATATTACCCAGTAATTGCTGTAAAAAGCCAGTGACATTATTTATGGTTGGTGGAAAATTGGTTTGATTTTGCAATATAGAGGAGTATTGTTTAAATGAAGCCGATGTCATACTGGTAGCAAATATTTTTTGCCATCGGTCTTGATAAACTGTAGAGTCAGGTGCATCAAGTTGAGCAGCCATCAATCTGCCATAATCTAAAAGTGAATTAAACAATCTCGCGCCAGCATATGCTTCACACCAGGCAATGGAACCTACTTCAGCGGTAAGACCATCACCCATACCTGATGACAGGTCATTTAGCATTTGCTCTAGCTCTCCCAAAGCTTGTTGTCTGCCTAGGTTTTGATTCTGCATTTGTTATCGTGCCGTAAAGAAGATTTTTGTTCCTGCAAAGTCTGCCTGAATGCCAGAAGTATTTGCAGTATAAACCGTAATCTGATTTGGCGAAGTTATTGCTGTATTTATGAAACCAAAGGAAGTCCCAATAAAACCATGTGATAGGGACATTTGAAGATTTACTGTGTGGTTATTATTGATACCTACACTTACATTATATTCATCTCCAACTACGGTTGGGAAAGTAAAGACGAATATACCTGTGCTCGTTCTTGACGTTATTGGCAAAGTGTTATTTACATTTAGCCAGTTGCTAAAATAATGGTTTATAACAATGCCAGCAGAAGTGGATGCCAGTGTAGCTACGACCGCAACTCTTGCCACGACAAGTTTAATACCACTTACATCAGAAAAACAATTAGCAAGTTTTGTATTGTCTACGTCTGTATTTGGGTTGCTTGGTGGAAGGTTAGCGTAGTTAGCAAGAGCTACTCCTCCAAAATCTGCCAAAGTTCCTGAATCTGGTAAGTTACTCATTATTCATCCTTAAGAGAGGTAGTTAACATATGCGGCATCATAAAAACCTATTTGATAAGGCACGTATATGCCAGGTGGAGCATTTGCTGTAGGTGGCGTATTATATATATACACTCCAACAGAATTGTATATTGCTTTTTTATTAGTTGTCGCCTCTATCACGTAATTAGCAGAAATAACTTCCTGATTGTTATTCTCAATAGGCGTAAGCATAGTGTCGTCTATTACTTCTGGATATTGTGCCGCTGATGATGGGAACCTAGATCCACCTAATTGTAATAGCCCTTGAGCGGTAGTCATCTCACCAGGACCAAGTTGGCTAAACGATGTTAGTATTTGTTCTAAATATGATTGAGCATTTGTTGATGCAGGGAATATATAATCACCTACTGCAAGACCAGTGTTATTGTAAAAGTCTGTATATCCAGATGGGAAAGCAAATGGTTGGTCTATTGTAATAGCCCATGAATTGTTATTTAGGTCAGTAGCAGTTAATATAGTGGCAGTTTGCACTAACCAGCCAGTATTCTGGGCGTTGCTTCTATTTACCCACGATATCTGCGTTACTCCTGCTGTAGGACCTACAGCGCCATTATTGAATAAGGAAGCAGCGCTTACCACAAAGCTTGCCGAAGATGTGATGTAAAGGACTTCACAATAGCCAACTATGGCAATTCCATCAGGATTGGGGAACGTATTGTTATTTACCCAACCATTTTGTTTAGGAGGATATGGAAGCTCAAGAGCCAATGCCATGCTTACAGGAATATTATTTACTGTTGTTACTGCTGTGGTATATTGATTTCCCAAATGAAGTGGAAGCTGACCATAAATGACTTGTGTTGCATTAGATAGGTTGTTTCCATAATTCTTTAGCGTCTTGCCATCAGACAAATAAGCAAAGCTATTATAAGGAGTGGTAGTAATTGGATCATTTGTTAGACCAAATTGAATATTTGTTGTTGGAAGTGGCTGACCACTATTAGATAAGACAGTACCTGCAATATAGTTATCAAGAGGTAGGTGGGGAATATCACGACCGATATATGATGTTGTTTGATTACCAACAAGCACTATCATCAATGTGCCTGCCTTATTATAGTCAGCATAAAGAAATGCTTGTTGAATAAGTGGGTCTGCATATGCTGAGTTATTCTGAACCTGAGAGGCGTTCCCTGCTTGTGGAGGATACTGAACAATACCTATACAACGAGATCTGAGCAAGTCATCGCTTTCGGCATCTGCTCCACCAGTAATAGGCGTATATACAACTACTGTAGATTGGGCATTATATGGTTGGTTTATCCATGTAAGTGTTTCGCCTACTTCTAAATTTGTATTTGCTCCACCATTTACAGAAAGTATAGGTATTTGCTGACTATTAGAATATACACCAGTTTGATTTACTTGGTATTGTAAACTATTTGGACCAGATAACAATGAACCTATTTCAATAGTTTGAGGTGAGACGCCAGCAAAAGTTACTTGACCTTGAGCCTTTACGGCTCCTTTACGGTAGATGTTTCTTGATGCAGCGATCCTGTCCAAATCTGAACCAGTTGTAGTGTCTAATAGTCTTTGGTCAATTTGATTGGAAAATAAATAACTAATCAGAGCGGCTATCTGAGCCTGGGTAGCCAGCCTTGCATAAACTTCAGAATTAGGATCAGGAACGATAGCATTTCCCTGGGCAGTAGTTATGGCTGTGTAATCACTTACAATTTGTTTCAGCCAATCGTTATATGAAGGAACTACAAAATCTGGCATAATATTATTTCCCTAATCTAGTTGTTACATTACTGTCTTTGCCAGTGACTAAGTTTTTGAAAGGAATGTATAGAGATACCGATGAGCTTCCTGGGCTCTTCACTATTACATCACCTAAAATTATTTGTTTATTATTTATAAGATTGGCTAAACAAGTTTGAACAGAGTTTTGCACGATACCGTTTATAGTCGATGTAATTACTCTTATGTTCCTCAAAGTAGAACCTATTGGGGTTACCGCTGAATTGAACGTAGTGAATATAGCTAATTGAACCGCTTGTTCTACATTATCCATACCAACAAATCCACCTTGGTCATTGACAACGTAATCTTTAGTGGTTACATCTATTAACCTGGCGGTAGACTGCTTTCCTTGAGGAGTAGTTAAATCGTTATTTATAACAGGTTGAACTAATTGTGGAGCAACTAAACCTGAATTTAAATCAAATGGAAATGGCATTCAATTCCTCAATAATTGGTATAATTTCCCTAAACGTTGTCATGATAAAGGACACTTTATAGTGGGTAAAGATGGTAATGTGGGTAAAGACGGCAGGCTTGGTAACCCAGGAATACTGGGCAATTTAATAGGTGGCAACGACGGTAAAGATATTGTTGGTAATGTGCATGGGGATGTTGTTGCCATTGTTAACTCGCAAAGACCGATGATGAATAAGCGGTCGGTAGTAATGAATAAGATTGCAATGCGCTCACCAAAGCTGTTATGAAGACAACGGCAGCGGCAGCAGCCTGGATAGGATTAGCAGTCACTAAAGCAGAAGTATAAGTAGAACCTGCGGCATTGAGCGTTTCAACCATAGCATTAAATGGAGTTGCTAATACGATTGCATCTGTTCCTCCACCCAGGATTACATTTGTACCAGTTATCAAAGCATTACCACTACCAGCATTAGCTATAATATTACCAGTTTTGTCTATTGTAATTGCTCCAGCAGAAGTGCCTATAGCGGCTGATCCCCCTGCTCCATCAATAGTGATGAACGATTTGCCTTGAGTAACTAACTGTATGTTATCCATCTCATCGATGAATAGACCAAGGTTTCCACCAGTAGTTGAGCCACCCAATTTAGTCATTATGGCTATTGAGCTGTCAGCCTTAAATAATGCAATGCCTTGTCCAGCAGGAGAGAAAACCATTGATTCCCCTGGTTTTACATTACCAACTTTTTGCTGATTAGTGTAATCTCTTCCTCCCAATGAAAAATACTCATTATTATTTACCAGAGACAAGGTCTTATAACCACTACCTACTCCCATAGTTCCTGCAACAGGTAGAGAATAAAATCCAGGTGGATGTAATAGGTTAGATGTTACACCCATGCTCTCGCCATTGATATTGATACCTAATTGAACAATAGCTGAGCCTGTATCCTGAAAAGCCTGACTTGTGGTATCTACTGATATTACATCGTCCCAACTTAATACATTGGTAGCGGCTATATCAGAATTGACCATCCATTTGGGGTGTTGTATCGTCATTTGTTTGTAATATCGAAAATGTGGGTATAAGGTAAGCTAAGTGTAAGATGTGTTTGGTAATGCTCTCTATCTCCTGACCACTGTACTTTAGAAATCCAGAAATCGCTGTCTATAGCAGTAGCTACTTCACTAACATTATTTACGTCAAAATGCCCCTTCAGTCTACTGTTTGGAATAAAATAGATACCATGTGTTATATTATCATATACTCTGCACATCATATTTGGATACCAAACAGCGCCATTCTGTGATAAACCATCTACTGTATAGTTCATAACAATAAACTTATCCTGAGCTTCAGCCATAGCCATTGCAGTTCCAAACTTGAGTTCTGCATCATTGTGAGCGTTCTGATCTATAAAATATTTTGGTAATGATACTTCTGTGTTAATATCTAGAGCAAAATATGGTAATGAATTGAATAAGTCTTGGTTTGGAGGAAGCTGTAAATAACCTTGACCAACTTTACCTGTGGTAAGATCTTTTATTGCCAAACTAATATTATCTAACATATTATCTACTGATAACTTTTGTGTATAAGTAGTTTTTTCATGTTTATATCCAGTAAGTTCATTGACAACAATACATTTTTTAGTATTTCTATAATATGCGTTGTTACCTTGTGTAGCCATTTCTACAATTAGGCTCGATGGCTGGTCAGACATATCAATAGTAATTTCACCAGATAGAACGTTATTTATATCCTGTGGAGATGACAAAAAAGATAAAACGCCTCCATAAGTAGAATGATTTATTCTAAATGGTGTAGTATGGCTTCTATCATAAGTGGGTGGTGATACCATTATAGTATCATTTGTCCCTGGGGACATTTTGACATTACACCCAACATGCTTGGCAAGACGAATGAGATAGGATAAGTAAGTCTCACCTTTATTTGGTGTAGTGAGATGACCTAATTGAGTCTGAAAACTTCTGGCTAGGTTTCTGCCTGTCTTGCCACGAGTTCTAATACCAGTAGCAAAACCAGTTGCAAATGTAAGATCAGCACCATCCTCAACACCAATAATTATCTTATTAGGAAGTTGTGCAACACCAGTAAATGCATCGCATATAGTGCCGAATGCTGTAATAAGTGTATCTGTTTGAGCAAAGTGAAAATTAGTTTGAGTAGTATGACCAAGATTGGGGAATGGATATCCTTTACCCATAAAGCCGAGTAAATCCTGTCCCTCTATATGTAGTTGTGTTCCACCAGTAGAGTCATATCCTAATTTGAATTTGAATATATACCCATACATAGCAATACTTTGTTTTCCATTAGGCTGCTGAACTGTAAAACGAACTAGCATTCCCTGATGAATAGCGTTATTTAGCTGATACACTCTATCATCGGCAAGAACTAATGTAAAAGCATCGGCTGGAGTAAAGAAATCTCTCTCTATTGTAAAGGCAGTAAAATTCTTAATACTCATTACAACATTGTATTGATTATCTAAAAAATCAACTATTAGCTCTTCTTGATTTGTTCCCATTATGCCCCAGTAACTGAAATGTAGTAAACTACTGAACTTTTTGGTGCAAATATCATAGTATTATTGATTTTATTTAGTGCCATTATTTGGTCTAATGAGTTATTGGTATACTTGGCTATTTGAATCCAGCTCATCGGCAACTTCGTAACGAATGATAATACATTAGCACTGCCATTTGTAGAAAGTGATTGTAGTGTTGACAAATAACTATATAACGATTGCGTTGCCTGGGCAGTAGAGTTATGATGCAAACTATTGTAATAAGCAATCATTGATTGCACAAATACAATTGTTTTGCTTATAATCTGATGTTGTATTGTGGTTTTACCAGTAGAGCTATTAGTTGATGTAGTAGATGATGAAGCTTTTTGTGCCGTAGACATCAAATGCTGATAAGTGGTAGTTGCCATTCTTAACTTATTGATATCATATTTAATATTGATAGTGGGAGTGAGTGTAGTAATTGTGGCACTAGATGTTGTCGTATTGTTTGGTGGATTGAGTAGTTTAGAATAATTGTTTGTTTGTGTTACAAAGTTATTATATACACCAAGTTGTTGATACTTATTCTGATTGAATATCGCAAGCCCCTGGTCATAAATTAGATTTGGCGCACTATAGATATCTTGTGCTGCCCCTTCAACAACAGACGTATATGCCTGAAGCTGTGAGTTTAGACTATTAGCAAGCCTACCAGGATAACTGATGACATTATTTATAAAGCCTGAAATATTTGAGAACAGTTGCAATAAGTTTAGCCCAGGTGGATTAGCATTCTTTGGCAAATTGGCAATAGCGTTATCAATATCATATCCTTGAGTAGTAAGGCTATTTATTTTAGCGCCATTGGTATCTTGCACAGTAAGGCTATCATCAATACATTCGATAAACTTTGCAGTTACAATAACACCATTACGAGGCTTTTCCTCATATTTAAAACTATATTCCTGAAGTTTACATATAACGTTACCAATTTCTGGATGTTGTAAATATCCAGAAGATGTATCATAATCCCAATTCCTTCTCATAAGGTCCCAATTAGACCTTGTGCCGAATTGATTACCAGGTTGCCATGTTTCGTTACTAGATCTTGCTATTGTATTTACGAAAGGAATAGTAAGTATAAATACCCTACTATTGCGTCCCATATTTTCTACACGAGCAACATCTAGATGAGGATATTTATGAATAGCAAGATCAAATGAAGTGGTCTGCTCAAATCGTGAGCAAGGAAAACCAATACCACGCCACTGCGTCTCCAAAAGCTGACCATATTCGTCAGCACCAGTAACTATAGTTATATTTTGTTTAGGACCATTAGTTACAATTGTTGGGCTTGATCCACCACTATTTTTAGATGAACTGCTTCTATTTAAAGGTGGGGTGCCAGTAATATTGTCCTGAGGCAAAATTACATTAGGAGTCCCATATATTGAATCTACAGGAAGCCCTGGATTAAGATATGCTGTTGCCATTAATTAACTCCATCTGGACTGCGGTGTGGTACTCCAGGAGCCCCTGGTGTAGGAGGTCTTTTATTAGGATCTTTATCGGCAATCTTTGAGAGAATCTCAGTTTGCTTTTGAGATTCAGCTAATATCTGTCTATCAAGTTCATTACCTGTAGCTTGTAAATCTGGTATTTTCATAGCATTTTGCATTGCCGCAACTATTGATTGATTTTCCAAAATGTCTTTATTGTACTCTGCTAATTTCCAATCAACTAAATCATGGTGACCAGTTTTTGCAAACGTTTCATTGTCCCCTCTTATCGCTTCTTCAGCTTCACTCAATTTTTGACGAGGAGATTTAAATCCAGGAATAACTGCACCAAGAAAGTCAGTAAATGAAATAAGTGTCTTTGCAAGGTATGGAAATATATTTATTACATTATTACCAGCGACAACTATTCTTGAGAATATATCTTGCAATCCTTTTTGGACTTCAGGTTTTTGTAATTCCTCTGCAAAATGCTTTATCATAGGCACTACCTGATCTCGCAACACAGGCAATAATGCCGTTTCTAATGTAACAGACAATTCATTATAAGCCTGTTTCATTTGAAATTGAATTGTGTCTTTGTTTTCCTTTAATGCACCATCAAATTCATCAACAGTAATGGTAGCTTCTTCTAATCCTTTAAATATTTTCTTGATTACACCTAACATCTCATTATCGCTCATGCCCTTAGTGAATTGCGATGAAAATGATGAGGTGATACCCATAAGCGCTTTCTGACCACGCTCCTCAATCATAGTAGTTGGTAATTTGCCTTTATAAGATGCTAATGCAAGCCTCGCCAAACTATCAGTTTCATCTCTAAATACATTTTGACCAGTAGCATCTTTTGTTAGATAATTGTTGCCAAGCAATGCTTTTAAAGCACCTTCTTTATGAGATCCATGAGATAGAAGTAGTGTTTCCTGCAATCTACGAATGCCAGTAACCGCTTGATTGGCTGATTGACCTCCAGTAAATCTTTGAGCCAATTGAGTTATGCCCATCTCTAAATTCAAACCTTTTTCAATACCCAGTCCAGATTTACCGGCGAAACCTAGTGCCTGGGTAATTGATTCTGCGCTACCTATTTCTATTGCACCTGAACGACCTAGTCCCCACAAGTTCATCATAACTTGTTTTAGTTTTTCAGGATCTTTCGCCAGTTCAGGAAATTCAGCAGTAATCTGACCCATCATACTACCTGTCTCGCCCATACCCATTCCTGAAACAGTAGACATATTGGTCATAAATCCAGCTAATTGATTTAATGGACCAAATTTACCTGTCTTTGCTTTATATGCTGAGAAACCTTCTGCAATTTCATTTGGTGTAAACTCAGATGCAGCTGACGTTTTATTGATTAGATTTAGAACCATTGCTTTTGTAGTTCTATCAGTTACGTTAGATGCTATATGAGACGCCATTCTTTCAGCAGAAGCAGTTTCTACTATCATTCCTTCTAAATTACGAGCATTACCTATTGTTCCTGATGCAGATATTAACGCACCAGCAGTATTGCGAAATGCGAATGCTACAGCGCTTGCGGCTAATTCTAATCCCTTTACAGCAAGCAGTGCTCCACCTATACCAGCGCCAGCTCCCATTCCTAACTCACTACCGATACCCATCATACCCATGCCGCGCATAACATGCCCAATATTATATAAGCCCATTGCTCCAGCAAAGTGACCCATTGCACCTAAACCGACTCTAATACCAGGTTTTTGTGGAGCTTGGGCAAATAGTCTCTCATAAACTGCCTGCTGTTTTGCGTGAGATCTCTCAGTTTCAGCCGTTATTCTTGCTTGCTGTCTAAGGTAGTTATCAGCTTGTTTACTATCTAATTTTGCCTTTCTTTCAACAGATCTTTCATATTCTTTAGTGCGTTTTTCTTCTTCCCTGGCTGTCGCTTGAGTAATCTTTTGTTGAGCTTTTATTTCTTTATCAGCAGCTCTATCAAATTCCTTGATCCTTGCGTCAACCATTTTTTGCCATGATTTAGCGCGTTGCTGATCATATTTTTCTTGCTGTTTCGCAATAGTCTGAGCTTCTTTGGCTGCATGTTTAGCCTCATCGAGACTGTTCTTCAGTATCTGCTTGGCAGTAGGCGTACTCTCGACAGCTTTTATATTTAATTTGACGTCATCCATTATGATTTTGGCTCCCCTATATAAGAAGCAAAGACTTCCTCAGTTATATTATGCCTATATGCAATTGATTCTAAAGGTTCCTTCGGCTTTTTATCAGATGATTTTTTATTGCCAGATTTTCTTGCAGCAGCCTTCTCTTCGCTTAGGCGCTTTGTTCTTCGCTCTGGATCTTCTGACTCAAGCTTATATCGTCTAAGGGCAAGCCAGACAATCCAATCTGCTGGCGTAAGGTCAAGTTTTCTGCGACCAAACGTCTCGTCAGCCGTGCGAAGCTGACTGTCGTGTAGGAACTGAATAAAAAACTTGTTTCTTCCACAGTATTCTGATGAATAATCTGATCCATTAGTTTTGATACGCTGTTCTGGTCGTCCTCATCAAATTGAAGCATATTGGTTTGACTCATAAGCACAATTATATACTCGCTAAACATAATTCCTATTTCAGCATCAGTATAATCATTAGTAATTTGATCTTTAGAATACCAAAGTTTAGTTGATAAATCACCAGGAACACGAACGGCATTAAATAAACACCATGCACCATGGTTATTCTCATACTCTTGTTTCCATACCTCTGAACCTGGCTCGTCAATCTTCGGTGGTTTCCCATCAAATGCTGCTAATGTTTCAGCGTATGCATTCTTCCTGCATTGCCTTTTCAGTGTTTCAGAAAGCACTATACATGGAGCAAGTGCGTCTTCACCGCTCTTTGTTTTACGAAGAAGTGGAATTGGCAAAGAGAATTGTTCTGAAATACAGTCAGCATAAAGATTTGGCTTTGGTGCCTCTAAAATTGATTTATCCATGTTTATGATATCCTATAATGAAAAAACGCATAATATACCAAATATACATATATCGTACATTCAGTATTATTATGCGCCTAATCCAGGGCTATGGGAGATGTTGTTTCCCATAATGAAGGTCAGCTATATAATGCTTAGCTAACGAAGCTTTTCACTAATATATTAAGGTTTGAAGATTGAGAACGTACCAGTTGCAGTGCCAGAGAAGGAGAATACCTTGCCTATAGCTGAACTGAACTTTAGATTGCTCACCTGCCCTTTAAAAGTAAGTGTCTCTACTGCGCCCTTACCAATAAATATAGAGAACGTTGTAGGAACATTGCTCACTGAATTTAGAGGAGATAGCATTGTTTCTGCAATGGAAACTCTCTGACCAGTAGATGTAGTAATTTCCATACCAGTGTTATGGGTGCCTACACCCCCACCAGTTGTTGGGTTATATGGAACTGCTCCACTAAAGTTTAGAGTAGCCATAGCCGCCCCACCACAGCGACCAGCATATCCTAATACTAACGTTTTTACGTCTTCACCACCATCAACCAAATCAAGATCGAAACTCTCGATTGCAGTTGAGTAGTCATTACCACCAAGCGACAAATAGCCTAGTTGGTAATCTTGACCGTCTGTTACCTGGTTAAAATTGAAAGCCATAATTTATTTCCTTTTAGTTCGTTTGGTTAATTTGGATTGTGAACGAATGCAAACAATCAGCAGTATATAGTTGAACAGAAATACCTATTCTGCTTGTTGGGTTTTGGTTATGCACACATTGATAAGAAGTTTGAGTCCCATCAATTAAGCCCTGCGCAGCGTATTGATCGATTACTCTCTGAACTACTCGGCTAGCAATAGATGGTGTGCAAACCTTTTTTGGAGGAATAACATTTGGCTGGTCATCAGCGATGAGCCATCCCTGAAACGTATTGTTTAGAATAGCAGTAAGATCATCAAGGAAATAATCGACTGTAGTTACTTTACCCATATCAACGATACGTGGGTCAAATACTCCATTTGTTTGGAAATAATTGGTGCAGCTCTTGACTACCTTTGTTCTTCCACCTGGCATAACCTTTAGAATGGTAATGCCTGAAACTACGGCAGTGTTTATATCAGATACTGATGGAGCAGAACCGTCTTGTGGAGCAGGTACATCCCAATTTGCTGAAGTATTTGGTGTTGCGCCGAAATTATCAAAGTTAAATCCATCTGGACCAAGTGGTGGAATCTCATATAGAGCCTTTGTTGCAGCCCAATAAGAAGCCAATCTACCAGGAGTTACATCAAGATTTTTACATGAAATTGTTTCACCACGAACATCATTGATTGCAGTGACAGCGGCTTGTGTATGAGCAAGTGTATCAACAGAGCCTGTAAATAGAACCTGCCTTATACCAAATGAAGGTTGAGCAAGGTAATCAATAAGTGTTGAGTATAATGTCGCTATAATACCTACTGAGCCGCCATCTACTGAGTCCATACCAGCATCAGCAACAACCTTGTAGAAGCGCTTACCAGAAGCTACGAGATTAGCAATGCAGGTTTCATATCCAGCTATGTCTGTACCAGCTCCACCAGTTAGGAAGAACTTGCCAGTATTTAACCCAGCAGTAACTCCATTGCCAGTAAGGCTAACGTTCGTACCAGATTTGACAACGGCACCAACTCTTAGCCAATTTCCTCTACCACCAACAACTTTATTTGTAATGGTTACTACACCAGCAGCAGATGTAGCGGTTGCAGCAAGATGAGCATTACCAACGATAGCGGCAGCCACGTTAGTGGCGATTACCGTAGCACTATCGGTTGAACCGAAATAAACATCAACTACATCGGTGCCAACAGTAAGCTCTAATAGACCAGCAGTTTGATTTGCAGAACCAACAACTACAGTAATGGTTGTTGATGCCGCAGTTCCTGCTGATGTTGGGACTGGCATAACATAGATTTTGCTTACTGAGTTTGCGGCGAGAGCCTCTGAATAATTAAGAGCAGCAGGGCTACCATCTACGAATAAAGAAATAGCGTCTGCATTAGACTGTAATGTTACAGGAGTGTCTGGACCATAAAGAGTGCCAGGAACAGCAGTTCCTCCAGTAATCATATTAGCGAGAATAAGTAATGAATATTCTGTATTACCTAATGAAACTTCGCCTTGTGCAAAGTTTGTTTGACCATATACATTTGGCGCAGCATTGGGTCCTACACCAGTTACATTGATATCACTCATTTATTTATTCCTTATTAGTTTGTTGGAGTTGGAAGTGGAACACCAGCCAAGGTCGCAGTTGCCTGGTCGCCTGGTAATAGTGATTTGTTTTTTAGTTCCTGTATAATGTGAACAGAATAAGGAACAACAACACCACCTACAAGCAATTCCCATTCATCAGTCTTTATGTTGTATTGCTTACCTACAAAACGAATCTGTGGAAGTACCGCACCATTTGGCTCAATTTCCCTAACATTAGCCTGAGCAATAGCTATTACGTGTAACGTAGTTTTATTTTGCAGTTTTTTCATAGATAAATATTCTCTCTATTAAAAGTTTACGTAGCCATCAGCTACATTTGTAAAAACATCTGTTGGTTCAGACGAATCTATTTCGCCGACACTCAAATCGAACCCACCTATTGGACCCCATGCACTATTGACATTGTGATATGGCTCTAAAACAGATAGCGTCAAACTCATAGATGGGAAGAAAAAGTTCTGTTTATCTAATATCCCTGTAATGGGTGCATACGTCCATTTACCAAAATATTGGAATGAGGCTCCAGCTTCTCTGAAGACTTGCTGACCATTCAAATAATTTGGGTCATTACCATCTTGTAAAAATTTAGAAAGCGTTTTAGCAGAGTAATCTAAAAAGCTATACATTTTGTTGTAATTAGATGCTTTACCAAGAGGGGGCAAAGTGTAATTAATTACAAAGTTGCTCAACATCATCATCTCGACTAATGTAAATTGAATAGTTTCAGATGATTCTCTATAAACAGATATCAATGGGAATGATAATGTCTCTGATTGAAGAACGTTTGAATCAACAGGAAATGGAAGAACGTCGCCGACAGCCCCTTTTGCTATAGTGAAAAACGAGCTTACTAATTGCGTTGTTTGCATCTGTTCTGAAAAAGCAGGTGAAACATAATTATTTAGAACGCCCTTTACATATCCACAAATAGCCTCTAAAACAGGATCTGTTTGTAAAGCCAATGGCTGAACAATTGGAAGAGCTGGGGGATATGTTTGGCTATCCCAACCGAAAGTATAGCTCATTTAAATATCCTTGCTTTATTCGCTTCCCATATTGATGGAAGGAATGCTCCCACTACTTTAGCTGCGTTTTGCATAAATGGAAGTGGACCATGACTTCTAACCCATTTCCTAAACACCCAAGTTCCATTAAGTTTAAATCTAAGAGCTTTTGCCTTTACTGGGTATATAAAAGGTCCTTTTTGGTTATTCCCATACTCAAGCCAATATGACCATGGTTTTGTAGACCAAACTGTTTGAACTCTATTATGCCCACTTCCTGTATGCGTATTGGTAATTGCCAATTTGAATGTATTACCAGCACGAAATAACGTAGTGTCTCTTGCCGCACGCTGACCTAACTCTCCAGCTTGTTGAAAAGTATCATTTATACATTCTTCTAAATTTACAATATTTTTGTTTATATTGGTTTCGTTTATTATGAATGTAATTTCGTGCATTGTTTAAGGATCGGCTCCTATTGATTCTACTTTTAGTTTGAAGCTTACGTTCTCAGTTAATTCTTTATTATGAAAAACTATTTCAGTTATTTTGTAATAGTTTCCTGATGTAGCAAGACCTCGCCCTAATATCTGAACATATATTTGAACGTTTGTTGTGCCAGGAATAATGGCAGGGAAGAAAGTGGTTATTGGATCATAACCAGCCGATATTCCTCCATAATTATATGGATAGACCAATGGACCAATTAATGCTTTATTATTAGTTAGTTGCCCACCAGCCAAAACCACTGTTGATGAATTAGAAAAGACAACTTGTGGATTTAGATATCCATCACCAAAATCCCAACATCTATATCCATCAGCTAATGTTATCCTTTGAGTGGTAGTTATCTTTGATGTATCTATTTGATCAAATGAAATCTGATCATTCTTAATAGTGATTAGATTGACCTTATATGGATGAAGCCCTATACTGCTCACTGCCGCTTCGGCTTGGTCAGTAGCAAACCGAAGTGAGTGTGATAGATAGTCAAACATTGTTATGTTTCGTAAGAAGTTGGGTAGATATTACCTGACAAATCAGTGGTGGCTTGACCATAATAGTCCTGAGCAGGTTTCATTGAGAATATGATAGAAAGTTTCTTAATATAGTTTCTTCCAATACCACGAAGCATTCTATCATTTCTATATGCATCAAACTTTACAGATGCAGACTGCGTAGCTAAACCAAGATTTGAATTAACCTCAAGTTTAAAATCAATATCTAAACAATGGTCAAGATAGAGTAAACTTTGAGAAAAAGGAGCTACAGACGAACCATTAGTTGCTTCATTCTCAATAACATTTAATATGTTCTCAAAAATGGAGTTTGATGAGGTAAAGAGCCTACTATACCCCATCAACTCTCGCAATAATTGTCTCTGCAAATCAGAATAAACATATGGCGGTCCAGCAGGAGGATAGTTTGGAATGAATGGACCTGGCATATTATTTTATTATACCGAGTGGGTGTTTAGAACTTCTGACTGACCACCAACTACTCCAGTGATTAGACCGAAGGTATTAGGTTCAGTAATCTGCATACCGATAGCAAGGTCCATGTTGACAACGATGCTTGCGGCAGTCTTGGCTTGTGCCCAGCAACGAACTGGCACGCCAACAGGTTCCACTTCCTCTGGATCAATGCTTAGACCTTCTTTGATAGCTGAAAGCATTGCGTCCTGAGCGACAGTGTATGTTAGGATATCATACTTAAACTTATCCCAATTACCAAATAGTACGTATCCATCAGCATTTGCAGCATTGCTCTGAACGCCGTTTGACATGCCCCATGCTGTATTCTCAAATACAGGAACACCAAATACTGATGTAATCGAGTCGTGCATTGGCACGCCTGGTCGATTTTGCTGCATTAGCTCTAGATTTGACTCACGAGCTGGATACCTAATCTGACTGTCACCAATCACATTTAGATATGTGCAGGTAAGTGGAGAAGCCATGATGAACTGTGGATTATGACCAGTCTTCTGCTTCATCTCTGCAAATTGAGTTCGCAACTGCTCACGAGTAATTAGACCACCATTACCACATGGATTTACAGTGGCTGCTAGTCCTGGGTTAGAGGCGATTACTTCCCCACCATAGCTTGAGCTGGTTAGAGCTGTTATAAAGCCGACTATACTATTTACTGTTCCACCGCCTTGTGCAGTAGCAGTGCCAGTACCAGTTAGTGAATCTACCTCTAGCTGACGCATAAGAGCCGATAGGTGCTCTGTATATGCTTCGCCAAATAGATCACGAACAGCTTCTGAAATTGCGTCTGTGCCTAGATAACTCTGGACAGTAGCAAGCTCATCGTCTGTAAAACCGAATGATGCAGAAACAATACCCCTGTTTAGAGTTAGCTTCACTCTGTCATAGTTAATTACGTCAGTGGCTGGATTAACAGTGTATCCTGGACCACGATATAAAACTGGGTTTCCACCATTGCTGACGGTCCAGTTGAGACTTGCGCCTCGACCTTTAACTTTACGAGCCTTTTTAATCATTAAGGCTTGATTGTTATAAAGTCTAAAACCTTCTTTTAGAAAGATTAGTGGTAAGTTTGCCACTACTTGATCAATTGTTCCAATACCAGGCATGATTTATTCACCTTTGTTAACAAATATTATATTTGTGGAGTTACGAGTGCTGCACCTATTGCACCCCAATCGACCTCGATAGGAGATTTAGTAGGAGACTTTGTTTTAATATCTTGTGGTTTCGTTCCACCAGATCCACCAATTCCTTTGGGAGCAAGAAAGAACTTAGCTTCTGGTGTATTAGCTAATTTAGACATAGCAGAATCAAGTGGGAGAGCGACCTCTACGCCATCATGAACTACCTTCATCCTAAACCCATTCTCCCCATCATCTACGAAAGCGTTGTTTGCTGATTGAAGTTTCCATAAAGTATCTATCGCAGTTTGATCGAATCCAGCTTTTAGTGCGTGGTCTGTAAATGAACTCTTTTGCGTAGCGAGACGAGCCTTTTTATCTGACTCTTCTAATCTACTTACCAGTTTCTCAACGTTATCCTGAAGCTCAAGCTCACGTTTTGTAGGCTTTCTGGATTGTGCGCCTTCTGGAGCTTCCTCATTAACCTCTTCTGTCGATAAAGATGAAGAAGGAAGGTTCTTTAGTTTCTTGGCATATGAGGAATGAATTTTGTTTGCCTGAATATCTAATTGCTTTGCAAACTCAGTTTGCTGATCTGCCATCTTCTGTGTAAACTGAGCCATCAAAACTTGTAAATCATCTTTAGATACAAAGTTGCCTTCATTATTATCAACCATTTTCGTATTCTCCTAAATATTTTAATAGGCAAAGGAGCGCCTATTATAAAATAGCTTATATTTTAGAGCCGCTATTTAGATAGCTCCTATAATTAGTTTTATTATTCCCCACTATTTGGCGCTGGCTTATTTTTTGCAGGAGGCATAGCAAGGGGCTCAGGTTCCCAATCAAATTCACCTTCATCTACTAACTTTTCAATATCTTCCTGTAATTCATATTTCTCCCTATCATCAAGGCTGCCTTCCAAAAGCTCAGAAGCCAATCTAAATAGATATTTCTTTTTGAATATAGATGGTAACTTTCTATAATCAACTTTCATAGCAGTATATTCATCAATTACTTCTTTACGTTCTTTGACTGGTTCAGAAGTAGATAGCCCATCAATGTCCCATTCAATATATTCTTTGCGACCAGCAGAAAGGCACATAAAAAATTTCTTTACGAAATCCTTTATACATCTCTCATAAACAGAAAGAAGCATTGACGTGCCGTGGTTATCAATAGCTTTACTGGCAGCAGATCTACCTAAAGACTTCATATTAGCGCGAGCAGTCATTTGCATTTGACGCAAAGTTTGCATCATAGCCTCTACAAGCTTTTGCAATTCCTCACTTACGAACTTATGTGAAGCGCCGCTAGCCTCTACAATCTTAATATCATCGCTCCACTTATCAGTTTTACGAAGAACAATCCAGCCTTCTGATTCCAATTTGCCTCTAATACCCCTTGGCTCTTTATAGTTTTCTAATCCAGGAAGCTCTAGTGGCAAAGCATCGCCAGGAGCAGTAATTTCAGGTCCCAATGTAATTACGCCTAGACCAACGCAGGTTTTATTAGAATTGGATACCATAAATGAACGCCTCTGATAGTGTTCTTGACATAGGGGACCAATCTGCTGACCCACGTGATATCCTTTATCAATAGAAAAACAGAATATAGGTATTTCCTGAAACGATGTAGTGCCTTGATTCTTTAATGTATATTTGGTTTGATTAGTGAAAGACCTCTTTGCAGGCATAAGCTCAGACTGCCATTCTTCCCAATATCCCACACCCTCTCGCATAGTCCATATCTTAAATTGATAGTAATGTAATTGTGAAGCAACACTGTAAGGGTCATTATCAGGATATATGTCCTCAAACATTTTCACCCATATAAACTTACCAGTAGCCGCATCAATCTTCCAATCTATAATTATGTTGTAAGGGATTACGAATGCCTTACCCTTGTTAGCTACGTCTGTCTCCTCAATAAGCCTGCTAATGCCTTCCTGGGGACGAGGAAAATCTAATGCAGGGTAGGCGCATAGCTCTGTTAGTGCGACTTCGGTGCAATCCTGCATAAATTGATGAAATGACCTTCCATTAAGATCGCAGTTCTGCATAAAGGTCTTATAGAAGTTATCCTTTACATCCTCACCTTGCGTAGTAATGTCTTCGGCGTCAGGTGGTGGCTTCACTTCTAACTCTTCAGAAAACAATGAGGCGGTGAATTGCGTGACGAACTCTGATAGGTATGGGAGATAGCTAACGGCTTTAAGCCGCTCCTTATATGCACTAGATGTCTCTAACCCATTCATCTGCTCTAAGAACAACCCAGCTTCTTTCTGGATAGAGAACCCACCTTGGTATAGTAGTTTGAGCTTGTGGTTTAGTTCAGGACAATAATCATCATTGGTTGAATATAGGTCCTTGTGCGTCAATACAGCGCTTACAGCGCTTACAGCGCTTACAGCGCTTACATCGCTTACAACGCTTGTGTTAGGTGTTATCATAATATACTCCTTTTAGCGAGTGGGGAAGTTCTTTGCGGTGAAGGTGACCGATGCTTCTTGTGGGAAGAAAAGTTCAGTGACACAATAACCCAAAGCATCGACTCTATCTGGCGACTTGCTATAATGTACGTTAAACTTGCACATTTGCTCCTCTAAGTCTTTAAGTAGCACCGTAGCAGGGTGATGTACTCTTCCTTGACTATACAATGCCGATATGTGTTCTGCTCTGGTAGACTTGCCTACATGAGCATGCACCGTCTTCACTACCATATTCGCATTGACGCTACGCAGTATGTATCGAAATGACTCTTTGCCACCGAAGTTGCTCTCTACTACCACACATGAAGCACCATATCCCATATATAGTTGGTTTATCTTCATTGCGTAATCTTGTGGGCAATATGAACCGCTTGCATCCTCTACTACGTATACGTGGTTGTCTGAATACAATGCGCCTACAATAATACCGCATTCATCACCCTGTATTGAGCCAGCAGGGTCGAAGCCTATGACTACTCGTATAAGGTGGACCTTCTGTTCCTTAGTAAGTGGAGTGGGCATAGGTGCTCTACCCATAAGCTGCTCATTGTTAGGTACAGTGGAGTAAGTGTATATAAGTGGAGTTTCATTAATAGGGTGAGGCACGTCCTTCTTATGTTTATCTATTGTCTCATGTGTCCAGAAAGCACCTTCGGTATCAAGTATCAGATCCCCATACAATTCCATACGGTCTCTTACACTATTAGTGCATTTAGCACGTTGTGCATCGAGGTAAGCTTGTGGAAGTGTTGGGTTATCGAACGTACTCCCTATTACAAGCCTATACAATGGATTACATTTATCTATCTCCTCCTGAAATGCGGTGAAGAATGGGTGATTCTTTGGGGTAGATGTAATGAGAACTTGTGGATGCAGTCCTACACGTACAGTTCGGTCGATATCGTCAAAGCGTTCTTTTATCTTATCAGGCATACCATCTGCCCACACGCATATCTCATCGCACCAAAGGTAATCTAAGTTAGGACCTCTAATCTCTTTATCTGACGTGTAGCAATATATGCACTGCTCTGACTTAAAGCTTACAGTGTGCGAGCCATGACTATATGGGGGGTCGCACAATTCATCTGGTGTAAACCATTTCAGTATAGCAGGCACCATAACCTTCGCTACATCATCATATGTTGGACCACATAATCCTACTATTGCTGCGCCCTGCCTAATCTTCTTAGCAACCCATGCAGCACCTGCATGAGTCTTACCGAAGCTCCTTCCACACCTAAGTAAGTAATATCGCCAGGCAATATCATCTGGCACTACCTGCTTATCGAATAGGAATATGTCAGGAAAGCAATACAACTGTCGTAATACGTCAGCATTGAGCGACCTAAGCCAGGCTTCTCTACCTGCCCTGTCCTTAGCCCACAATTCTTTACGTAGGGCGGTAACCTTACTAGTAGTGAAGCCAGAGTATGTATGCTTATTAGTGGTAGGAGTGGGTTTGGGGGGCATGTATCCTCAGAAGTAAGCGTGTACAGTATGTCTTCTATAATAGACACGTATGTCTTGTTTTATAGGTCATCCAACCGGTAGGTAGGTGAATTGGTCTGTTTTTCACCGCAAATATTCCACTAAACAAGACACACTTATGTATGCTTATTAGTGGTAGGAGTGGGTATCCTCAGAAGTAAAAGCGTGTACAGTATAGCGGTAGACATTCTTATGTCTTCTATAATAGACACGTATGTCTTGTTTTATAGGTCATCC
>Ga0182030_10006296_pt1 | contig 25066 bp, 21 predicted proteins | sample 812S3MmetaG_FD_121299 | JGI IMG/M metagenome (GOLD analysis project Ga0182030, IMG submission 121299) | Permafrost microbial communities from Stordalen Mire, Sweden - 812S3M metaG (Illumina Assembly) | ecosystem: Environmental > Terrestrial > Soil > Wetlands > Permafrost | place: Sweden...
CGCCCGTGGCGGGCAACCTGCCGTACTACATTACGTCGCCGATTCTCGAGCGGACCGTGCGCGCCAACGTCCCGCGCGCCGTCTTCCTCATCCAGAAAGAAGTGGCCGAGCGCCTCACGGCCCAGCCTGGTAACCGTGCCTATGGATTCCTCACCGTGGCCACCGCGCTGTTCGCCACCGCGCGCCTGCTCTTCGAGGTGAAACCGGCAGCCTTCCACCCGCCGCCGAAGGTGGATTCGGCAGTGGTGCTGCTGGAGCCGCACGGGCGCAGTCGCGACCTGGACACCGCCCGCTTCGTGCGCTTCCTGGGACGTTGTTTCGAGCACAAGCGCAAGACCATTCGCAACAACCTTTCGGCAGCCTACGGCAAGCAACTGGTGGACGCCTGGCCGGAAGCGGGCCTGCGCGCCGAGCAAATCCCGCTCGCCGGCTTCCTCGCGATGTATGCGAGAATAGCGGCTTCCGGAGGCGATACAGAGTGACCAGCGAGCTGAATCTCGACTATGCCGAGGCCCGCAGGGCCATCGACACCATCGTGGCGGAGGTCGCCCGCCGCGGCAAGGCAGCGGTGGTCGTGGTGGCCGATTCGCGCGGCGAGTTGATCGCCCTGGCGCGCATGGATGGCGCGTCTCTGGCTTCCATTACCATTGCCGCCAACAAGGCTTTCACCGCCGCGCGCGCCGGCAAGCCCAGTTTCGACGTGGGCGCCAAGGTGCGCCATCCGGAACTGGGCTTCGACATCGCCTATTACGGCGATCCGCGTTTCTGCGGCTGGGGCGGTGGCGTCCCCGTGAAGAAGGACGGTAAGATCGTCGGCGCGGTGGCCGTCAGCGGTCTGCCGCAGGAGGAAGACATGGAAGTGGTGCTCCTGGGCGCTTCGGCAATTTATTGAGTCTCCCAGGTTTGGGTGACAGCCCTGGTGGGGCAGGCTTCAGCCGGCTTCAGCCCCGCCCGCCACCGCCTTCCCCATCGTGAACGGCGTGATGACGATCGCGTTTTCCGGTGCACCGCAATTTGCCGTCTCTTCAACCGGAACGCTGGTCGCAATCCCCGGGAAACACCCTGGATCGACCGCCGCGGAGGTGTCCAGGCGTTTGGCTGGAAGCCGGGGCTTTATCAATCCCCGCGCTTTTCACCCGATGGCCATAAGCTGGCCCTGACGATCCGATTGCCGTCTCCTCAGATTTGGATCTACGATCTCGATCGCGGGACTCTTCGCCAAATGACTTTCGCCCCCGGCGAAAATGAACTACCGGTGTGGGCGCCGGATCGCCTCGCCCTCGATCACGCTATTGCCGATGTTCACCAGGCACTTCCACCTCGTTTCGTGATCGCCCGATAGAAAGCTGATCGGCATGGAAAGAGCGGCTGGAAGTCAGCAACAGTACGGAATCTGGCTGGTTCCAAGCATGTCGAAATGTCCAAAGCCCTCCATCCGGAACATTGTACAACCGAAGGGTGGCGCGTAATCTTCGATCCGGCCACAGTAGGAAAGTGGGTGGTATGATGCATAAAACTGGCAGAAATGAGTCCGCGCCCTTCCCTCGGCCACTACCACATCGTCTCGAAGCTCGGCGAAGGCGGCATGGGAGCCGTTTATCGCGCGACCGATACCAAGCTGAACCGCGATGTCGCAGTGAAAGTCCTACCGGACGCTTTCGCCGCGGACCCCGGCCGGCTGGCGCGATTCACACGCGAAGCGCAGGTTCTGGCCTCGCTCAACCACCCCAACATCGCCGCGATTTATGGTGTCGAAGAGGGCGCGCTTATTCTCGAACTGGTCGAGGGACCCACGATCGAGGAACGCATCGCGCAGGGGCCGATGCCGGTGGATGAGGCGCTGGCTCTGGCGAGCCAGATCGCCGAAGCGCTGGAATACGCCCACGAGAAGAGCATCGTCCACCGCGATCTTAAACCCGCGAATGTGAAAGTCACTCCCGAGGGCCGCGTGAAGGTGCTGGATTTCGGACTGGCCAAGGCGATGGCCGAAGAAACGGTATCCACCGATCCCACTGCCTCTCCTACCCTGACGATGCGCTCGACCCAGGCCGGCGTGATCCTGGGCACGGCGGGATATATGGCGCCGGAACAGGCCCGCGGGAAGGCGGTCGACAAGCGCGCCGATATTTGGTCTTTCGGAGTAGTGCTGTATGAGCTGCTCGCTGGCAGGCATCTTTACGCGGGCGAAACGGTGAGCGACACGCTCGCGGCGCTGCTCACGAAAGAACCGGATCTGACCGCCGTTCCGGTGAAAGTCCGGCGGCTGATCATCCGCTGCCTGGAGAAAGACCCGAGGAAGCGCCTGCGCGACATCGGCGATTACGCCGACTTGCTCGATGAAACTTCGGCGGCATTCCAACGCAAGCGACCCAGCATCCTACCGTGGCTGGCCGCGACCACTATGGCCGTGACCGCGGCCCTGGCTCTGGCCGCGTGGATCTGGTTGCGCCCAACACCGCTTCCGCCGGTCACGCGTTTCCAGATTTTCGCGCCGCCCGGAAGTACTCTTCCACTGGGCACACCCGCTCCATCGCCCGATGGACGAATACTGGCGTACACCGTGCGCGGACAAGACCGAGTCACGCGCATTTACGTGCGCGCCCTCGATTCCACCGAATCGCGCGTTCTTCCCGACACGGAAGGCGCCATTCATCCGTTTTGGTCTCCGGACGGGCGTGCGCTGGCTTTCTCTGCTGGGACCCTGAAGCGCGTCGATCTGGCCGGGGGCGCCGCGCGCAGCCTGGCAGACATTGGACCGCAATGGCAAGGCGCCTGGGGTCAGACCGGGATCATCCTCCTTAAGAATGGCGCGGCGGGCGGCGGCGCCGCGCAGGTTCCCGGCGACGGAGGAACTGCCACGCCAACGGTGAAACTGGATGCGGCGAGAGGAGAGAACGGCATCGAATTTCCGTTCTTTCTTGCCGATGGAAAACGGTTCCTCACCCTAGTGAGCCACGCCGATGGTTCCCAAAACATCGAGCTGGCGACGCTTGGATCGACGGTACGCAAGGTCGTCCTGCCCGGCGTGATGAGCGCCCCCATTCTTGCGCCGGCGCCCGATGGCCGAAACTACCTGCTCTATTTCCGCGATGCCTCCCTGATGGCTCAGGAGCTCGATGGGAGGACGGGAACCGTTCGCGGGAGCCCGTTCGTGCTGGTCGATGGGATCGGACTGGTCGGGAATCCTCCCATTCGGCCGGCGGTTGGGGTATCGCCCGGCGGAGTTCTGGCTTACCAGGTAGCGAGCGCAGCCTCGGATTACCGCTTGAGCTGGTTCGACCGCTCCGGAAAGCTCTTGAGCGAACTGCCCCCGGCGGCGGGAGGCTATTCCCCGAAGCTCTCGCCGGACGGACGATTGGCGGCGGTTTCGAGACCGGCTGGTAGGGGCGCGGACCTTTGGCTGGTGGATCTCTCCCGTGGATCCTCCACGCGATTCACATTTGGGAACGGCGGGAGGCACTACGGTCGCCCGGTATGGTCGCCAGACGGAAAGCGCCTGGCCTATACGTACGCGGGCGGCGGCATATATGCAAAAGACGCGAGCGGGAGCGGCGCCGAACAGGAGCTTCTGAAAACCGGAGCAGTGTCGGTCCCACTATCGTGGTCGCCGGATGGCCGGCAAATTCTCTTTTGGATGGGATCCAAACTGTTTCTGCTGCACTTGGGCGGCCAGGCTCCCCTTCCGGTGGATGTCGCCACCGGCGCGGCCGCTGCCCAGATCTCGCCCGATGGCAAGTACTTTGCGTTCGCATCGCAAGATACCGGCCGCGCTGAGGTGTACGTCGCGCCGATGCCCCCAGGCGCCGGGAAATGGCAGATTTCCATTAATGGCGGCGCCCTGCCGAAGTGGCGCGGAGACGGCAAGGAGCTTTTCTTTCTTTCGCCGGACTTGAAAATCATGGCCGTGGACATCCAGCTTGGCCAGGGCGTCACCGAGGGCGTTCCGCATGCGTTGTTTCAGATCGGCACTCCCGACGGGTTTGGCTCAGTATACGACGCGAGCTCCGACGGCCAGCGGTTCCTGGTCGCTTCGGGCAGTTTTGCCGGCGCGGATGCGCCCATCACTGTAGTCCTGAACTGGTGGGCAGGACTGAAGGGCAAATGATGCCTCTAACTTCGGGAGACCGTCTCGGTCCGTATGAAGTTCTTTCGCTGATCGGTGCAGGCGCCATGGGTGAGGTGTGGAAGGCCCGCGACACGCGTCTTGATCGCATCGTCGCCCTCAAGTGCCTCAAGAATGCCTGCACCGCGCGATTTCAGCAGGAAGCCCACGCCCTTGCCGCGCTCAGCCAGCCGCATATCTGCCAGATCTTCGACGTCGGCCCGGATTATCTGATCCTCGAGTTTGTCGATGGAGCCCCGCTGAAGGGGCCCATGTCCGTAGAAGAAGCCGTGCCGCTGGCGCTTCAGGTCGCCAGCGCTCTCGATGCGGCACACCGGCGCGGCATCCTGCACCGCGATCTCAAACCCGCCAACGTGAGGACCCTCGCAGGCCTTCTGACAAGGTGCGGCCAGTCCGCGCGGGCTCAAGAATTCCTGGCGCAGCCGAACGTGGGCCTGGGGCTCGGCATGGTAATGTACCACGTGCTGTCCGGCGACTCTAACGCCGCCATGGACGCCTACGCCGGCGCCATCGACCGGCGCGAGCCCCAGGCTGTTACCTTCGCCGCCGGACGGGCACTTAGCAAGCTAATTCTCGATCGGAACCTTATCCACGTGGTCGACAACTACAATGTCGCCGGGACCTCTCTTCGAATTCAGCTTCAGGCCGAGTTGATCCTGGACGGCCCGTACCAGGGTCGGGCCGGGAGTTCCGTTGTTGGGCACCTCCGGGATCTGATCTCGCAGGCCCGCGCTTTCCATGACCAAAGCCAGATCGTAGGCCCAAGTCAAATCAATGTCGTACTTCCCCTTGAGCCCGGTGGCGTCGACCACCGGCCGGCCCAGGTAGTACGACAACGTCTTGACGAGCTCCGGCATGGAAAGGTTGAACCCGGTCCAGCGATAGCGGCCGTCCAACCCTTGCCCCACTCCACTGTGGCCGGCCGCAAAAACCGGGTAGCCGTCTTTGCCGATACTGTATTTCGGAGGCGCCCACGGATCTTCCTGCGCCAACGCCGCATCCGGCGCCGACTCCTTCAGCTTCGAACCTCTCTCCCCCATCGTCAGCTCGAAGAGCGGCATTTCCTTCTGCTCGTGGTGGAATGTGAACCCGAGGCGTTCGGCCAGCAGATTCTGTTGCATTCGCTGGAACTGCTCGCGGGTAGTTCCCGCCGGCACTTTGGCGGCGACGTCGAATCTGGCCTGACAGCAGTTGTCTCGGAGAGAGAATTCGGGCGGCTGGAAACCGTACGCATGGGTGATCAGGAACACCAGGGGCACGTCGGAGCAGTTCCACGTACCAGGGTCGGTCGTGCCGGGCCCGCCGCTGCACGTGATGGAACGCGCAGACGGCGAAGCGGGCTTGACGGAGGCTACCTCGAATGACGGCACATCCGCGGCCTGGCCGAAGGCGCTCACCCAGGCCAACGTCAGGCAACTTATTGCCAGAATCGGCGGCTTCATGATCTTATTGCGCTTTGGCCACTTCCACGGCAAAAATGTAAGTCGGCCCGAACATGTTCGAGCGGAAAAGCACCCACTTGGCATCGGGAGAAAACCGTACGTTGGGTTCCAGCGTGTACTTGTGCTTCGACATATTCACCAGCTTCTCGGCGCGCAGCACTCCGGGCCGCACCAGGCCTTTCTCGGCGACACCCTGATTGCGAATCAGCTCGGGACGGAAGAGGTAGATCCACTCGCCGTCGGGCGCTTTGGCCACCTGGTCGGGATCGCCGCCATCGCCGCACATCAGCTTACCGTCGGCGCTGACGTTGAAGTGGATCGACCATTCGTTGCGTTGCAAATGATACCAGGTGCGCTCCCCGGTCTCCACTCCATAAGCCGCCAGCCAGAAATCTTCGCCGCGCGGCGTTTGCAGGTCGTAGTAGATGGTCTTGCCGTCAATGCTCCAGAATTCGTGGCCGAAAATTTCCATCTCCATGGTGCGGGTGTGGATCTTAGTAACTTGCGATCCGTCCGTGCGGATGGTCCAGATGCGGTCCACTTTGTGCCAGGGGCCTTCGTGGCAGAACATCAGCAGAGTGGGGTCGGTGGGCGAGAAGAGCAGGTGGTTGAGCCAATCGGTGCTGCGCAGGATGGTTTTCGATTCGCCGGTCCCGGTGTCGATGACGAACATACCCATAGGGATGTGGGCCGCCAGCCGCTGCTCCATCATCTGGCCTTTGTTGGCCGGCTGGTTGAGACTCTGCGCCTGTTGGCCGGGCGCGGAGTATGCGTTATTCGCCGGTCCCGGAGCTTCCGTGTAAGTTCCGGCGATCAGCGTTTCATCGGCATTGATCGTGCTTACCGACCCGTTGGGCGGAAGCTTGGCGATCTCTCTCGTGGCCCCGGTTTCGGTATTAGTGGAATAGATCGCGCCGGTCCGGATGTAGTAAACGCTAGGCGTCTTCTTACCGGCTTCCACCAGCCGGACGCGGCCCTCGACCACGCGATGGCTGGCGTGCGTCGCGAGGTCCAGCGTATAGATCCCGGTAGGCGAGGTGTAGACCATCTTCGTGCCATCGGGCGTGAACCAATTCTGGTTGAAATACAGGCTGGCGCTTCCCGGTTCGTCTGTGAGCCGGACGATACGGTGCCCGGTGTCGGGGTCAACCCACGTCTGCGGAGGCGGAGTCTGGCCAAACAACGGAAGCGCGGCCAACACGGCGGAAACGGCGGCAAAACGCATAATGAGTCTATGATGGAACGCCCGGCGGGCGGCGTCAATAGCGGCTTGCCCGATTCACCGCTGAGACGCCGAGATTCGCCGTCATCCTGGTGGTGGGACGCAGAGCCGGCAGAGAGCGCGGAGTTGACACAGCGTCCGCCAGCGGCTCCGCAGCGGCTTCACGGCAGCAGGCCGCGCTTGCTTTCCGGATGCCGCAGGAACCCCTCGGCCTGCGCGAACCCGCTCTCCACGCCGCGGCGCCGCGTGACCTCCGCCTGTTTCGGGTACCACTTGCCGGGGTCCTGGGAGATGTGCGCATAACAAGCCGCGCGCCGGCGGGCTTCCACGGCGGAAATATCGACGTATTCGGCGGGCGCGAACATGGTGGTATCCTCGGCCACCTCGTAGTAGTAAAAGGCAAACTTCTTGCCGCCGTTCCACCACACATCCAGGGTCAGCATGGAGATGGCGCGATGGTCGCGGTGATGGTCGATAGGCCACTGGGTGAACACCACGTCGGGGTTCTCGCCGCCGAGGATGCGCGCGAAACTGTCGTAATGCGGGGGATCGACGATGGCGCGGCCGTCGATCTGGTCCGCGAAAACAGCGCGCGCCTGCAGGCTTCGGCAGGCGCTTTGGGCTTCGGCGGTGCGGATGGCCGCGCAGCGGTCTAGGGGCGCTGCCCCGCAGTAGCCTTCGCCGCGATTCAGATAGAGCAGCACCACTTCGTGGCCGAGTTCGCTATAACGGGCGATAGTCCCACCGCAGCCGCATTCCGGGTCGCCCGGATGGCCGCCGGCGACGACGATCTTGAGTTTGCGCGCCGGGGATTGTGCCCGAAGGGGCAAAACCGCGGCCGATGCGAGCAAACTGCGGCGTGAGATAGACACGGGGGAATTGTAATACGATTCGCCGGACGTGTCCGGTGTCAACCGGCCGTGCGGGCCGCGGCGAGCCGGTAGAACTCATATCCGCGCGGGCCCGGGCTCGGTCGCCCGGTACGCTGCCACACCTCGGCAACACCCGTATCTTTGACCAACTCGAATCCGCGAGCGGCCAGGTACGGCTTGAGCTCCTCGGGACGCAGTCCAAAGGTCCATGGCTCACCGTACGACGCGACTCTGGCCAGCAGCTTCGCGGCGCCCAAGAATCGTTCCGGATGGTCGAGAACGGCGCGATCGATATAAGTAAAGAGCAGAATACTGTCGCCGGCACTCTGCCGGATCTGGCGCAGGGCGCGATCGACATCTTCCGCCGTCAGGTAGTTGGTGACGCCTTCCCAGATGAAGCACGTTGGTTGTGTCTGGTCGAACCCCGCTTGCATGAGAACTTCCGCGACGGATTGGCTGCCGAAATCGATGCCGGCGTACCGGATCTGCCGTGCCGGCCGCGCCGCGTTTGCGAGCGCCGCTTGTTTGGCAAGCGAGGTTTGCGGGTGGTCCAGCTCAAAAATGGTGGCCCGCGCGGCGGCCGGCAGCCGATAGGCCCGCATATCGAAGCCGGCTCCCAGCAAGACGAGTTGTGTCGCGGTGTTCAAAGCCGCGGTGGCCTCGTCGTCGATCCACTTGGTGCGCGCGATACCGGCCGCCCTTGCGCCCGGAGCTGCCCGATCGAGCACCTCCTCGGCGAGCCGCAGCCCCGCGGGGAACCGGGAAAGCGCATTGAGCCACTTGCGCCAGCCCTGAAGGAAACCGGCGGCGCCGGGATCGGAGAACAGGCGCGCACTGGCTGGGCGCGACGATTCGAGGGCACGGAACAGCGCCATGTATTCCGCGGTGAGGCTGGCGCGATTCTTCACGAAGGGCTCTCAGCCAATTGTGCAACACGGAGCGCTCGGGCTGCACACTACTGCACTTTCTGCCACGTCGCCATCTTGCCGTATGCCTGGTCGTTCGCCCCGTTCGCGGCGATAAACGCGCGCACGGCGGCCCGTCAGAGGAAAACCATCTGGATGGGTATCCGCTTGACTCAGTGTTTCATGATCAGGTCACGCTGGCGCCCGGTCAACTCCAGAGGAATCGTTTCGCCCGACGGCGATTCGCTCTCTCAGTTGCCAAGATCCGGCGAACCGAAGTGCGGCCGATTCGTACCCGGCGGGCAATCTCGGACTTGCCGATGCCAGCACAATGCAGTTTCCGTATCTCCGCAGCGTGGATGAGAGCGGTTGCCGGCCGCCCCAGTCGCTTCCCATTCTCCCGCGCATGAGCCAGGCCAGCCCGAGTTTGTTCCCGCAGTATTTCCCTTTCGAATTCGGCGAAAATTGCGAGCAGTCCAGCCATCGCTCGACCGGCCGGCGTGGTCAGGTCCAGCGCCTCCGTCAGGGAACCGAACCCGACACCCAGATGCTCCCGTTCCTGAAGGGGCGCCAGCAGATCCGTTACCGAGCGGCCCCAGCGATCCAGACGCCAGACGAACACCACATCGATCTCCCGTCGGCGAGCGGCTTCCAGTAGCTTCTCGCGGGACTCTCGCCGCAGCGCGCCAGAGTTCACCTCCCGGACTGGGCAAGCGACCGTCCAGCCGCAGCGGGCGACAGACTCCCGCATGGCCCAGGTTCTGCATCGCCAGCGTCTGCCGATCATTTGTCGGGACGCGGGCATCGAGGCCGGCCCGGAACATTTTCGCAGGTCTCCGTGCCTGCCCAAAACCGATATTAATGGCGTCCGGGCCCCTCACTGGCCGGCAAGGTAGATGGTGAATTCATTGCTGTTGCCTTGGGCCGTTCCGGAAGCCTCCTGCACCACCAGGGACAGTGGTTGCGGCGGGAAGCTCTGCTTGAAGAAATCGCTGGTGTTGATAACGATCCGGCTCAGCCCCGCCACCGAAGACTGCACGGGCCCGGCGGAGAGAGCCGGGTATTGGTCATAGGCGATGCAAACACGGGCAAAGCCGCCGGTGTAGATAGCGCACCCCCCTAACAGTTCGAGCGGCAGCGTGTCCACGGGAAGCGGTGGCTCCTCCAGTATGCCATCGGCCTGCGGCGGATTGATCGGCCCCAGACCGGTGGCGAAGATGGTCACGGTGGAATCGAGCGCCGCCGGGTTCGCCGCCGAGTTGAGCGTTCCATCCTGATTCAGAGCTACCGCGTGCGTGCCATCGATGGTAAAGACTCCCGGCGCAGCTTCGACCACCGCCGAGCTCAGGCAATTGGTCGCGACGGTGTTGTAGGTCACGCAAATCTCCGTCGTCGGCCCTGCCAAGGACCACGGCACTATGGTATTGATCTGGCCATCCTGCACCCACAGGAGCGGCGCCGGTTCACCATCGAAGGTCACGGTCACACCGCCGGCTTGAGTCGGGTAGGGAGTTTGCGGCGTGGCGCCGGTCTGAATTCCCTGTTGCGGTCCGAGCCCGCTGCCGAGCAGTTCAACGAGTTCGCCCGGCGCGATCGGCCCCTGGGCCAGGCTGGCCGCGCTGCCGATGCACGCCAGAGGAAAGGTCTGCGCGTTCGGGTTCGGCGAGAGGCGAAAGAGCGCGGCCGAGGGGCCGAGGACGCCCGCATCGAACTCCGCGCCGAATTCCGGAAACGGACCGATTTGCGTGGGCGGCATCGTTCCGTCGGTGAGATCCAGGACATATACGGAGGAATCGGGGCCGATGGCGATTGTCCCGTTATAGGAATATCCGAACTCGCTGCCGGACTCGCCGCCGGGAATGTAAGTGGTCTGTAAGACCGAGCCATCGGGAGCAAACACGCTCAGCCACGCGGTTCCGCATGGCGCCAGAGTGTTCCTCACCGCGTGAGTATAGGTGCCGCTGTAGCCGACCGTGTACGTATTTCCAGCCGCGTCCAGCGCCATCGCGGCCGTTCCGGGGCTGCTAAGAGTGAAGACCGGGGCGCCCGACGCGTCAATTCGCTCCAGAAACGAGCTGCCGTCCTGGCTGCTTCCGAAAATGACGACGTCGCCGTTTGGAGCCACGGCGACCGCGTTCAGTACAGAAAGCGGCTGTTCGAGGGTGATGGCGGTCCACGTGCCGGCGGGAGTGAGGCGGACCAGGCTTCCCGCGCTGGTCACCACCACAGTCGAGCCCGCGGGGTCTACCGCGAGTTGCGCCGAGCCGATCGGCAAATTCGTGAACGTCGCATCCACCGCGCCCGCCGCGTTCAATCGCACTACCTCGCCGTCCAGCGCCACAAACATGCGGCCGGTTGAATCGACCGCCATGCCTGATGAGTCCTGAATAGGCCCCAGCGTGGTGGTCCAGTCGACCGTCGTCCCATCGGAGGCGAGTTTCTGCGCCACCAGGTTGAACTCCGCACCGGCCACCAGGTAGATGCTGCCATCGGTGCCCACAGCCACGGAGTTGGGGTATCCGAGGACTGTCTGCCACAGGATGGTCTTCCCATCGGCCGAAAGTTTGGTCATGCAGGCAGCGGGGCCGGACCCGTCGAGCCCGCCCGTGCAGCTCATCAGGATATAAAGATTGCCGGAGCTATCGGAGGTAATCCGCGGACGGAGCCGCCGGGGTTGATCGGGCCCCATTCGTTGTAGTCCATGCCGAACAGAAAGCTCGGGGCGGCCGTCTGCGCAAAGCTGGCAGTTACGGCGGCAAGAATCAACAGGGCTCCCGGCACCATCATTTTTCCCCGCAAGGCTGCTTCGCGAGTCGGCCTGCGATGCCGTTGTGGAACCGGTCACGTAAATCTGAAAGGCGTTGCCCAAAACCAGGGCGGATGGCATCTCGACCGCCAGATAGAGCGGAACCAGGCCGTCATCCAGGACCGCATCGCTCGCGTAGAAATTGATCTGGCTCACTCCCGCTATTTCGTCCGGAGCCGGCCCGGCGTAAAGCGTGCTGTATGTGATCTCCGCCGGACAGTTCGTTATGCCCTGGCATTGCAACTGGACCGGCAACGTATTCACGGGCAGCGGCGATCCAACCAGGGAACCATCGGCCTGCGCCGGGCTGATCGGACCCAAACCGGTCGCCAGGATCGACACGACCGAGTTGAGCGGCGCGGGGTTTGAGGCCGAATTGAACGTGCCATCCTGGTTCCACGCCGCCGCATGGACGCCATCCGTCGTGAACACGCCCGGCGACACCGCCGCCACCGGCCAATTCAGGCAGTTCGTCTGCACCTGATTGTAAGTGACGCAGACTTTCGTGGCCGGCCCATTCACCGACCACGGAACCGCGAGGTTGATCTGCGCGTCCTGCACCCACAGCAGCGGCGCCGGCGTGCCATCGAACGTCACCTCCACGCCCGCGGCTTGGGCCGGGAACGGCGCAGTCAGAGTGGCCTGCGGTTGAACGCCCTGCTGCGGCCCGAGACCGCTGCCGTACAACGCCACCAGTTCCCCGGGCGCGACCGGTCCGATGGTGAGAGTGGCCGCATTCCCCATGCAGGCGAGCGGCGCGAGCGATGCGCTGGGGTTGGGGGAAAGATGAAACAGGATGGCCGATGATCCGCCCGAGCCGGAAGGCGACGCCGGGAACGGCCCGGTGCGCGTGGGCCCGGCGCCGCCATCGGACGAATCCAACACAAACACGCTGGAATCCGAACTGACCGCCACCAACCCGGAGAACGACGGCCCGGGGGAGAAGCCACCATACACAGTCAACCCGGCGCCCGGCAGATAGGTGGTCTGCAAGATGGAGCCATCCGGCGCGAAAACACTCAGCCACGCGGTTCCGCACGGGGCGATGCTGTTCTTGACCGCGAATAGGGCCGACCCGCTGTAACTGGTGATGTACGCGTTTCCGGCGGCATCCAATGCCAGGCCGGCCCAAAACGGCGAGATCGGTCCGTTCGAACCGGGGATTGCGTTGGAGAACAATACTTTCCCTCCGGGATCGACCCGCTGCAGGATCCACGTCGACTCGGGGCCGAGGCCATACACCACCGCATCCCCATTGGCAGCCACCGCCAGAGCGAGGAACGGCGGCAAGAGCGGCTGCGGCAGGGTGACATCGAGCCAGGTGACGCCATCCGGCGCCAACCGCGCGAGCCCCGCTCCGACCGCGATGACGACGTCCGCGCCTGTCGGATCCACCGCGATGGCGCCCGGCACAATCGGCACATGCAGAGCGAAATCGATTCCGCCGGATGCATACAAGCGAACTACTTCGGCCCCAACGAGGGAGGAATATTGGGCATTCGGATCGCCGGCTACATACACGCCGCCCGTGGGATCCACCGCCATCGCGCCCGCGAACCCGAGATTGTTCTGCCAGAGAATGGTGGCGCCATCGACCGAGAGTTTGGTCACGCAGTACGTCGACGGTTCGTTGGCGGGACACGGCATCATGGTATAGAGAGCGCCGGTGCCATCGGCGGCGATGTATGCCGGGCCGAGGATGCCGTAGGGCCCATATTGGCTGTAATCCAGCCCCAGAGGGGCGGATGCCGACGCGGCAGCGGCTGCGCTCGCCAGCGCCAGGCACACCAGAAGTCCGCGCATCATGCCGTCACTGTTAGCACGCCGAATGCCGAAGAACACGGCCTGTGTACAGCGGCAATGCGGCTGGCTTCCGCAATCGTTTGTATTGTCAGGCCACAGCCGTGTGGCGTGGCGGCACGTTTTGCGTTCAAAAAGTGAGACCCGATTTGAACCGGCAGCCCCTCTTCTTCGACAGTAGAGATGAATGGATACGACGAGCCGAGCGTGGGACGAATGGCTGGGCGATTGCGTCGATACCCTTTCTTCCATCGATAGTGCCCACAGCAACCAGAATTCGTATCTGTGGCGCGATCCGAATCACCCTTCCATTTCCCGCCCAGCGCGCAGCAAACTTACCCAATCGTGCGGCGCCGACGCCTTCCACTGGATGCGCATCTTGCGGCCACTGGGGCATTCACAATCGATGGCATACTCGGCCAACGGCAACGCGTGTGGCGCGGTCAGTTCGACGAAACTCGGCTTGCTTGCCTTGCGTCTGAGGGCGGGAACTCCGCCGACCCGTCTCTTCAACCCCATGTAGTCCAGCCGCAGCGGGTGCGCGACGGGATATATGCCATGCTGTCTCTGGCCAACTCGACCGGAGCTTGCCACAGTGGCTCCGGCAGCTTCGTCCGTTGCGGTTGGGGTGCTGCGAAATTGATCCAACTGGCGCCGCAGTTGTACGATCGACTCAGGGATCGGTGGTGTGCTTTTCCGGTTCACGATCCGGCGCCTCCGGCGCCTGACTGAACTTAAACTGAACTTAACAAGACGGGCTACACGGCGTCACACGCGCTTCCCGGAAACTCACGATGAAGCAGGCAGTTGGCGGCAGAAGCGCAACAACGGCGTACTACTGCTGCCGGGCAGCCCACGCCGCAGGGGCCAGGTCAACGGGGCGCTGGATGGAAACATTGGCGATACCTGGCAGCAGGGCGGCCAGGTAGTCTCGGATCGGAACCTTCATCCGGCGACCCGCAAGTATCCGCGGGCTACGCCGAAGTCATCTCGCAGCGCAACGTCCGAATCCCGAATCGCGGCATGCCGATCTTCACTTCATACCGCCCATCCGATCCCCGCTGCACATTCAGCGTCCGCGACACCCGTCCATCGAGTTCCACCACATCCACGCGAGCCGGTTTCGCGTGCAGCGATACCGTACGCTCCGACGCGTCTCCCTCGCCATTAAACAGCCGAATCAGCAGGCGCCGCCCATCCACCATCACCGTTGGAATTTCCACCCCGCCACCCGACACGGAGATCAGCGACCGTGAATGAGTCTCCGCCTTAGGCACGCCATCCATCAACGCGGCGGCCAGCGGTTCGCTCCATCGGCTGCTCTCTTCGGAAAGCCGCGCCTCGTCCCAGGTCCCCGCGTGCGGAATAATGGCGTAGCCAATCTGCGCCACGCCCTTCAGCGGGCACTTGCCCCACCAGAAGCCACCCTCCCAACCCCATCCAATCACCAACGCCAGCGGATGTTCGGGGCCATGCGTATATGCCGTGGTGTGGTCTGAGAAAACCGCGAGTCCGCGCTTCTCCCGCTCGTCCACCAGGTCCACCCAGTTGACGATGATGTTGTGTTTGATCTCGTCCCAACCCTGGAAGAAAGTGTCCGCATTGCGGCTGCGGCAGACGTCATACGCCGCGTTCTTATAGATCGCCTGAGTGCCCAGCGTGACGGGAAAGAATGCCTGCAATTTCCAGCGTCCGTCGTTCTGCGACCGGCGCCGTTCGCTGCGTCGATCCTCCGGTTCGATATCCCACGGGTCGCCGATCCACGTATCCTGCTGGTACGTGAACCGCGTCTCGAAATCGATCCGCCGCTGCCCCTCTGTCAGAGCAATGGTGGTCTGAAAGGGAACACCGCCCACCTGGCCGGCGATGCGGACGCGCCCGCGCAACGGCCCGCTCTCCATAACCGTGACGCGCGCGCCATTCTCCGCGCTGCTGCGCCACGCCTTCTGAGAGATAAAATATCCTGCGTACTCGTTGAATAGCCGCTGCGCCGAGCGATCGCAGAATTCCTTCTGAAGTTGCTTGGCGTACAAACTCGTGATACCGCCGCCTCGCGACGCGTCCAACTCGAGACGGTAGAGGTCGCTCTCCATCACGGTCTTGCCGCCTTCCGTCCGCACGCTCACGGCGCCCGTTCCCGGCACGGCCGCATCCGTATAGACCGGCTCCACGCGGTAGCTCGCGTAGCCCATGGCCGGCGCCTGCGCGCGAAACAGAACGGTCGCGGCGTTGATCGATTCGCCGGGAGGAGCAGTCCGGTCCAAAGGACCAAACCGCCGCGTAGTCGTCGTCTGGCAGGGAATCTCTTTTCCCGCCGCGTCGAACATGCGCAGCGAATGCGTGCCGCGGTCCGTCGCAACATCCAACTCGGCGAGGTCTTCCCGCTCGATCCCCAGGGTATTGAGAATCCGAATCCATTGCGATCCCAGCGGATGACGAGGCGGCGCCGGATCGCCGGAGCAAAGCGTCTGCAGCGATTCCATAATGACTGTATCGGCCGTCGTTTCCGCATCCAGCGTCCCCGAAGCCACCTGGAACGACCAGGCCTGCCGGCCAGTGCGCGTTGTCGCCGTGATCCACGGATCGTGACCCTGAGCCCAAAGCACCGAATCCCAGGCATCGCGGAGCCGATCGCCCGGCCACGGCGTCTTCCCTTCCAGCCACGCGATGGCCGCTGCCTTCTCCGCAGCCGGCAGACGATTCTCAGCCGCCCGCACCTGCTGCGCTATCGTCTGCAGCGTCTTCTCTCCCCAAGGCAACGTAGTCAGCACGTCTTCGATGCTGTAGCGCCATTCCCTGGTTGGCTTATCGGCGATCTTATGGATGTACTCGCGCCAGGTGACATATCGAATGTAGTCGCCCGATACGTGAGGCTTGGCTGCCCAGCCGAGATCCTGCAAGTACGTGCCGGCCGGATGCGGAATGCCGTGGGCCACGCACTTGCGGGCGAACTCGGGAGTGGCGTACGCGGATTCCGTCTCGTACACTTTGCGCAGCTCTTCGCAGGCGTACCGCGGCACGGTCGCGATGGCGCTGCCGTCCGGACCCGTCCAGCTCACCAACTCCGCGTCGAACCCCGCGGAATATCCGGCCCAAGCCGTGCCCGGGTCCTTCAACACCGCCCCGGTGAAGCCCAACGACAACAAAATCTGCGGCAGCGCGCTCGCCCAGCACGGCTCCTGCACCGCATACGTTGTGATCGTGGTCTTCGAAAAATGGCGCCGGATCAGCTCACCGCCCCGCGTTAATTGACGGATGTTGCTTTCCCCGCTGATCGCCCAGCCATAGGGCTGCGAAAACGTGCCCGCTACCATCTCGATCCGCGAATCGAGCGACTGCTGCTCCAAGTAGTTCTTGAGTTCGCGATAAGCCTCCGGGTCGTCGCGAAGAACCACGTCCCAGGTGGGAGCTTCAATGTCGAAGCACAACTTCCATTGTGGAATGTCGCGCAACGTATTCAGAATGTCCCGCCACGCGCCCACCGGCATGTGGCCCTTGGCGCCGCCGTGGTAGCCGTCGGCGAAATACCGGTAGGAGCCGCCTGCCGGGTCCCCGTCTGGGCAGCAACTCGCCTCACCGCCAGCGATGCTCCCGCCGCGGAAAGCATCGCCGAAAATGTGCGTCTATTCATTTCGTAGGCTCCCAACCTGGGGTCAACGCAAGAATAACAGAATAACCGCACATTGGCTGACTGGCAGATGTGGCGCACGCACTCTTGCGTGCCGCGTCGGCTCTCTTGCCGACGCCTGCATTTCCAGGACGCGGAGGCGTCGAGTGGAGACTCTGAACTCCTGATGTCGCCCCGCAAATTTGGATCGCGCCGAGGATTCAGACTGAGCCACCGCTCGCAAAAACGTATTTAGCCACGTATGAACACGGATGAACACGGATAAAACAAAATCTTTTCTTCTGTGTTCATCCGTGTTCATTCGTGGCCATTAATTAGTGTTTTTTGGCTCGACTCCAAGGAGAGTCTCACTCTCATTCCATGAGATCAGGAGGTCAGAGACTAGACTCGACGCGGCACGCAGGAGTGCCTGCGCCACGATCTCGAGTGCGAAGTTATTTCTGCATGGCGCCGCTCGTTGTGCAACACGGACCCTGCGGGCCGCACGCTACTGTACCTTCTGCCACGTCGCCACCTTGCCGTAGGCCTGGTCGTTCGCCCCATTCGCGGCGATAAACGCGCGCACCGCGGCCGTGGGCGAAAGCAGCAGCATCTTGCCGTCGGCGTCGTGGGTGGCCAGCACGGCAGCCTGCTGCTTCAGCCAGCCGGAGTCCAGAAACGCCCAGCGCAGCGTGCCGAAGGTCAGCCAGATGCGGGCGATGGCGTGGCCGGGAATGCGGAAATCGTTGCCGTCGGAGGGCGTCACGTCCAATAACTCGACGTCGCCCACGCGGAAAAGCTGCGCCTCGAAACCCACCGGCGAACCGCCGGCCAGAACCACGATCTGATAGCCGCCCTGGTCGCCCTGCCGGATGACGCAAAGGGTGCTGTCGTCGCCGGGCGGCGCCCAGGTTCCTACGAGCGCTGTGTCGGGCGCTTTGTCCTGCGCGGTGGCCACCGGCTCCAGCGAGAGCAGCGCCGGGGTCGGCGTATCGCACCCCGTCAGGACCGCGAATCCCGCCAGCGCCGCGAGCATCCAGGTGAGCTTCATATTTCAGCCTCCACTCAGGAACAGCGCCGCGGGAAGGCCAATATAGCACCCGCTGTGGGATAATTTGCGCATGACGGACAGACCGCGATGGTGGCTGATCGGGGTGGCGGCGTTGCTGGCCGTGGTGTTCCTTTACGAGAGTATCGGTTCGACGGGCGCCATGGTGCTCTTTGTGGGGGCGCTCGCGGGTTTCGCGGGCTATCGCTTCTATCGCGCGCGGAATCCCGGCAAGGGGCATTCGGTCCGCTGCCTGACGTGCGGCGAGACGCTCAGTCCCACCGCCCGGCAATGCAAGTACTGCGGCAGCGCCCGCTGGACCGTCAACTGACGCGCCGCTTCCACGGCTTCGTCAGCGCCACCCGCAAGGGCGCGTAGTTGGCCGCCGCCAGCATCAGCCCGAGCCCCGCCAGCAACAGCAGAATCGGCCAGAAGGCGCGATTGGGAAAGACTTCCTGCTGCAAACGGTACACCCCTATGGCCAGGAAGATCTTCATCTGCCGCGGAATGCTGGCGAATATGAACACGCAGGCCGCCGCGGGGGATGTCGCGGAAGGCGCGCAGCAGCGTTTCCTGCACGATATCGTCCACCTCGGCGAAGGTTCGCGCGCGGCCGCTGAGCTTGAAGTGGACCAGCACGGCCAGCCGCCGCTGGTATTTTTCGAAGGCGCGGGAGAGGGCGTCCCGGTCGCCCGCCCGGGCTTGTTCGAGAAGCGCGAAAGTGGAAGTGGGGGTTTCCATGGGCGCCCGCGCCCCCCTTATGATATCGCGCGCGATTCGCCACCGGCAGGCTTCTCATGCGAAAATTACTAATTAGAATGATCCTCGGTATCCGGAGTCGATCTTCGCGTTCGCTCAGCCGGTATAACTATGTCACGCATCCTCGACCGTATTGACTCGCCCGACAACGTCAAGCAGCTCTCCCTGGCGGAGTTGGAACAGTTGGCCTCGGAAATACGGGAGGAGCTGATCGCCGTGCTTTCCAACAACGGCGGTCACCTCGGCCCCAACCTGGGGGTAGTGGAACTCTCGATCGCGCTGCATTACGTCTTCCACACGCCGCAGGACAGCATCCTATTCGACGTCAGCCACCAGGCCTACATCCACAAGATGCTCACCGGACGCCGCGAGCGTTTCCGCACCATCCGCACGCCCGGCGGGTTGAACGGCTTCATGCTGCGCACCGAGAGCCCCCACGATTGCTACGGCGCGGGGCACGCCGGCACGGCCCTTTCGGCCGCGCTGGGCATGGCGGTGGCGCGCGACAAGACCGGCGGCAAGGAACACGTGGTGGCGGTGGCGGGCGATGCCGCCTTCACCTGCGGGATCACCTACGAAGCGCTCAACAATATCGCCCACCACACGCGGCGCATGCTGGTGGTGCTCAACGACAACGAGTGGTCCATCGACAAGAACGTCGGCGCCATCGCCAGCTATCTGCACCACATCGTCACCAGCCCGCGCTACGACTACCTGCACGACCGCGCCGGCAAGTTCGTCGAAATGCTGGGCGGCAAACGCGCCCTGCAGATGGCGCGCAAAGCCGAGGAAGCCGCCAAGAGCATGCTCTGGCCGAGCGTGATTTTCGAGGAATTGGGGCTGAAATATTATGGCCCCATCGACGGCCACGATATTTCCACGCTGGTCAAGTCGCTCGAATTCCTCAAGAAGGCCGACCGTCCCGTGCTGCTGCACGTGCTCACGCAAAAGGGCAAGGGCTTCGAGCCGGCGTTGCAAAAGCAGAAGAAGTTCCACGGGCTGGGTCCCTACGATCCGGAAACGGGGGAAACCAAGCCGCTGAGCCGGCGCACTTACTCCGAGATATTCGCCGACACTTTGGTGAAGTTAGCTAACTACAACGACAAGGTAGTGGCGATCACCGCGGCCATGCCCAACGGCACCGGCCTCGACCGTTTCCAGCCGCACCATCCCGATAAGTATTTCGACGTGGGCATCGCCGAGGAGCACGCCGTACTGTTCGCGGCCGGCCTGGCGGCCAAGGGATTCAAGCCGTTCTGCGCGATTTATTCCACCTTCCTGCAGCGCGCCTTCGACCCCATCGTGCACGATGTCTGTCTGCAGAATCTGCCGGTGGTCTTCTGCATGGACCGCGGCGGGCTTTCCGCCGACGACGGGCCGACGCATCACGGCATCTTCGACATCAGTTATTTGCGCGGCGTTCCGAACCTGGTCCACATGGTGCCCAAGGACGAGAACGAGCTGGCCGACATGCTGTTCACCGCCATGAAATGGGACGGCCCCATCGCGGTGCGCTATCCGCGCGGCGTGGGGCCCGGCACCCCGGTGAAGGACGTGCCCGCCGCCATCCCGATCGGCAAGGCGGAGCTGCTGCAACATAGCGACAACGACCGCGTGGCCATCTTCGCGCTGGGCGCGCTGGTGCCCATGGCCGGGGAGATTGCCTTGAAGCTCGAAGGCCAGGGCATACCGGCGGCGGTGATCAACGCGCGCTTCGTCAAACCCATCGACAAGGAGATGCTGGAATTCTTCGCGCGCACCGCGGACGTGGTGCTGACTCTCGAAGATCACGTGCTGCACGGCGGTTTCGGCAGCGCCGTGCTGGAAGCTCTCAGCGATCTCGGCATCGCCACCCCGGTAGTGCGCATCGGCTGGCCGGATAAGTTCATCGAGCATGGTAAGATCGATGCGCTGCGGGCTAAGTATGGCATCACCGTGGATGCGGCGATGGAGAAACTGGCGCCCTATCTGGCGGCTAAGACGATTTCGGTGGCGGTGGGGAAGGCGCGGGGGTAAGGCGGCGCGGCACGATTGGCTCACCATGGCGGGACCGCTCGCCATCGTACCCGCCGGGAGTTCTTCGCCTGGAAGGCGAAGAGTTGGACCTGGGGGCCTTAACCTAAACGCCTGCCGGCTGAAAACCGGCAGGTTGGGCTTGTGACTGAAAGTCACCTGAAGTGCGTGGCGCGCACACGTGCGTCCCGCATCGACCCTCAGCTCGAAGGCCCGGCGGCCAAGAAGAGCGTCCCCAAGAGTGGGGACGCTGCACGCAGGAGTGCGTGCGCCATATCGAGCCGAAGCAAAGGTGGTGCCCGCACGTCGCATGGCGCGAATTCTGGCTCAAAGAACCGGCACGAAACGCCGATAAGGGAAACAGCGATTGGTGCGCCGTGGCAACTCTTACCGTCATCTCCGGCATCGAATTGGTGGCAGGCGTGTTCGCCGCCCTCACGTCCGTGCGCATGTGGCGCTCCGGATTGCATCGCCGTTATCCGTTCCTGTTCGCCTATCTGGTGTTCCAGGTGCCTTACAGCATCTGGCCGGCAATCATGGATATCCACTCGCGCGGCTACTTCTGGGTCTGGGTATTCAGCGAGCCAGTTAGCTGGATTTTCGAGATCGCGGTTGTGCGCGAACTCTGCGGGCTGGTGCTGGAACGATACCGGGGGCTATGCAGTCTGGGCCGTTGGTCCATGTATGGGAGTGTGGCGCTTTCGGCCGCCATTTCCCTGGCCAGCCTGCTTCCGCGAATTCCCAGTGCCTTGACGCAGCGTTCGAGGCTGCTGTTTTACTGGTACGGCGGCGACCGCGGCGTCCATCTTGCCCTGGCGATCTTCCTGTTGCTGATGCTGCTGCTGGCGAGCCGGTATCCGGTTCCGTTGAACAGGAACGTGGTGCTGAACGCCGCGATGTTTACCGCGCTTTTCTTCGGCGGGACGCTGGCGTCGCTGCTGCGCACGATTTTCGACCTGCGTGCCGGTCATGGGCTGGATGTTGCGCTGACGGCGTCAAGCGCGGCGTCCCTGATCGCCTGGTTTTTCACCCTTACGCCGGAAGGCGAAAGGGATCGGGTTGAGCTGGCGCACTTCCGGCCAGAAGATGAGGCGCGTATTCTCCAACGGCTCGATCAGATTGACAGGTTTGTCCTTCGACTGCCGCGCCACATCTGCGCACATAGTGCCGACGCAATTGTCCGCGGGGAAGGCCAAATCACGTAGGGAAGGCTCGCAGCGGGCGCCTCACTTGATAACTTCCGGCGGCATGACCGGACTTCTGGCGCGATTGGGCGGGTAACTGCGCTCCTCCGGAAAGCCGCTCGGCCGGACGTTGCCGCGCAAAGTGGCGTCGGCGGTCTTCAGCTTCATGGAAAACTCGTCGCAGCGCAACTGCACCTTGGGCAATTCCGGGACGATGGGCACCACCACAATATTCCCCGACGCTTCCAGCAACCCGTTCTTGACGGTTGCCTGGTCGGCGGTGAGACCGGCAGGCTGATCGGTGAGCAGGTTGCCCGAGCCGTAACGGAACAGCGTGTGGTCCTCGCGCGCGGGCAGAACGATGTGAACGTGGCCGCGCAGTTCCAACTCGCCGGTTTGATTGCGTAACGTGGCTTCGTCGGCCTGGAGGACGAGATCGCCAACTCTTGCCCGTGCGTGGCCCAAGCCGCGCACCAGGGCGGCATCGTGGACCAGTTTGTCGGCTGTCAGGTCGACGCGATCGGTCTGGCCGAATGATGGTGCCAGGAAGGCCGCCAGCAAACCGAGTACACGCAGGAGTTTCATACTGTCTGCTCCTGCGACGATTATACGCCCGGCGCTCCCTTTTGTGTCAGACTTGAAGCCAGCTATGATCCGCATGACGGGTTGGACTGTTTGCCTCTCTTTCGCCGCGCTTCTAACCGCTCCGGCGGGTTTCGCCCAATCGAACGCTCCGCGGCCCGCGTTTGACGTGACTTCGGTGAAGCTCAACACGAATTGCCAAACCGGAGGTGGTGGCCGTGCCGGCATCTCGCCCCGCAATCTCGCTTTGCCGTGCGTGTCGCTGCGGGCACTGATTGGGGTCGCCTACGGCGACATGTTGGTGGGCGCGGGAATCGGTGCGCGCCGCATGGAAGCCCTCGGTGGACCGGGCTGGCTCGATACCGACCGCTACGATATTCTGGCGAAGTCCGAGGGAAACGCGCCCGCCGGGCAATCGGCGGCGCCGATGCTCCAGACGCTCCTCGAAGATAGATTCAAGGTGAAGGTCCATAAGGAGGCCAGAGATTCTTCCGTCTACATTCTGACGGTGGCCAAGGGCGGTGCGAAGTTGCAGGCGTCTCAGGACGGAAGCTGTACACCGTTGGACCTGAGTAACCTGGGGCTGGAACCGCCTAAGCAAGGTGCCCCGGCGCCGAAATACTGTGGATCCGGCCGAATGAAAAACGGCGGATCGCGTATGGTTGCCGATTGGTACGGTGTGACCATGGCTGAACTTGCCGGCAGGATGTTGAGCAGTTACGTGGAGCAGCCCGTAGTCGATCAGACTGGACTCACGGGACGTTTCGATGTCCACATCGAATTCGTTCCCGATTACCGGCGGTCAGGACCCGTCACCCTGAACGGTGTAGTGACTCCGGATGTGGCGGCGCCTCCGGCAGATCCAGCCGGCCCATCGATCTTCGCCGCGTTGCAGGAACAACTCGGACTGAAGCTGGCGCCGGGCAAGGCTCCTTTGGACGTCCTCATCGTGGATCACGCGGAGAAACCCTCGGCCAATTAGCCCTCGCGCTCTTCGGCAACGGCACCGGCGCCGCCGGGCGGAAGCACTCCATGTGCCGCCAAGTCGGGCGCGTGGGGCAGCGCGGCGAATTCGCTCTCCACGGCCGCACGCAGCGATTCGGGATCGGTGAGCGCACGCACATTCAATGGAATTTCGTGCCGCCGGAATGGCGAGACGTCGAGCGCGCCTTCCACCGCGGGATGCTGGCCGTTGCCGGTGAGCGCCGCTTTCAGGTGCACGATGCGGATCTGCGGCTCCGGACGGTCGAGCAGCGGAGCGGAAATCGCCGGCGCGGCGCGGGGTGACGCGGACGTCCAGCCACGCGAGCGCGGCTTCCGCCTCGGCGTAGCGTGCGTAGTCGATGTCCAGGGCGCGGGCGCCGAGTCTGTGTCGTGCGCTGGCAACTCCCGAGCAACACGTCACCGCGGCCGGCGCAGCGGTGGGTAGCGCCGCGCGCTTTGACTTTATCTCGAAAGGGATGGTCGTTTTCGTTTCCCCGCCACTACGAGGGAAGGGCGCAGTTCTGACCGCGCAATTTGGGACGGCGGGATGTGTGCCATCGCGCCGGCCAGCAGCGTCGGCTGGCGCTCTGCGTGGCCGTTTGAGTCAGGCCGTCGCCAGCGATTCGGTAGTTGGGGCGTGAGGTTTAGAAATCCTAATCGCTCCCACGCTCCACACCATCAACAATACGATGAGCAGTGTCCGTACCACGTCAACCCACGGTTCTCTGAGACCCAATGCGTAGAAGGGCGCTAAGGCAATGAGGCTAGGCGGGACTGTTAGTAGCAAGGCAATCGCTAGCGGCTTCCAAAGCTCGATGCCCACCTTTTGCCGTGAAACAATCCAGAAAAGAGCGAACCCGATCAGCGGGCAAATCAGATGAACCGTATGAGCGTAAAAAAGTCCGAAGTCATCAATGCGGCTCATCGGTTGCCATCCGTGGGCGTAACTCCACAGCCGCTCCGTTGCCAACAGCACGTGCTGGAAGAATCCTCGGTACGTCGAAATCGGCAATGGCTGGTTCCAATTCATGGCGGAAAAGACCATGCCGTGGGTGCAGACCGCCGCCACTACCGCACCCGTTCCGATTGATATGGATCTGCGCATGAAGCCTCCCGTGTTCTCATCGGCCGTTTCGGACTGATTCTCTAGGCATTCGGAAAGTTTTCCAAGGATGACGACAGGTCGTGTGCAGCGGCGAGTTCCTCCTGGACGCGCAGCTCGCGCAATTCATGATGCCCGGAGGGAAGGAATAAAAGAGGGCGCGGTTCAGATCTTCACGAGCCCGAGACTGATCTTGAGGGCGGCATCGACCCTCGCCATCGTTGGCGCGTCGAGCAAGCCCATGCGCCTTCCGAGCCGCTCACGGTCTATCGACCGGACCTGGTTGAGGATGACGGCTGACGGCTGGCTGAGGCCGGTCTTCCCGCCCGGCCGGATCGGCGCCTCCCGCGGATGCGGCGGGTCGGCGAAGCGCGAACTCACGGCCGCCACAATCGTTATGGGGCTGTGCTCATTGGAAACGTCGTTCTGGATGACGACGGCCGGCCGCGTCTTTTTGATCTCGTGGCCGATGGTGGGATCGAAGGAGACGAGATAGATCTCGCCCCGTCTCGGAAAGCTCATGCTCGTTTTGGCTTCACGGTTTTTCGCGGCTTCACGGATGGTTCGAGCATCCGCGCGGCTTCCTCCTCGAGCGGGAACCACTCGGCGGCGATCGC
>Ga0182030_10006297_pt1 | contig 25065 bp, 19 predicted proteins | sample 812S3MmetaG_FD_121299 | JGI IMG/M metagenome (GOLD analysis project Ga0182030, IMG submission 121299) | Permafrost microbial communities from Stordalen Mire, Sweden - 812S3M metaG (Illumina Assembly) | ecosystem: Environmental > Terrestrial > Soil > Wetlands > Permafrost | place: Sweden...
CACAAAGTCGGCTGCAACTTCGTATTGAAAGCTACGCGTGGGGAATGTGGCCAAGCCATCTTCTGTAAACGTATAGAGATGACCTTCGCCGTCCTTGAATTTTCCGGCTATCGTGTTGCGGGCAATGTATTGTTTATAATTCCCAACGTAACGATAAACGAGTGTTTTACCCTCTACCTCGACGGAGAACTCAGAACGGGACAGCACTTTAAGTCTTGCAGGGGTTTCACCAAAATCATCTTGGGTTATCTTTAAAGATGTATCTGCAACTATCCCTCCTAGTCCTTCATGAAAATTTCCCATCAAGCTGAAGTCGATGATTTTCTCCTTATCGTCGAATCCAACACTAAGATATTGGCGACTATCAGATTTCTTACCAGCAGCAAATGGTGATCGCGTCTGATTTAGAAGATCAATATATTCGGTGGTAAGGTAATCGCCAAGTTGCAACGGCAGACTTTGCTCGGCAACTGCGGGTTCGGCGCGCGCACTCCCCGCAAACAAAAACGCCCCTAAAAGCAGCAGTATGCGTACAGGTATATTAATGCGTTTAATTGTTTTCATTATCTTCCTGCCTTACCGAATCCTACGTAGCCAGTGTAGCCGGGTACACCAATGTAAGACCAAGGCGCAAGTTTCTCTTTTATCATGCTTGCACCTCGTCCATCTTGGCTAATATAAAGTGGGTATCCATCTTTATCTTTCATTGCGCCAGATTTTTTTCCTAAATGTGCGCCGGAATACCGATACCACTTAATTCCATTCTGCTCTTTTACATCTATGACGATGGCCTCGTGGCCACCAAAAAAACCGACGTCGCCAACTTCGCCTTTCGAGCTGACAGTAGTAAAGCGGTTTTGTTGCTTAAAGTAAGCTATTTGATCGGGGCGACTGTACGGTATCTTTTCACCCGCTCGCCCATAATCAAAGAAGACATATTCATTACAGACGAGTGTATCGGGGATTGGCGCAGTAGTCGGATCAATTTTTTGTCTATCGCGTCGAGGTACGCCTTCGGCATATCCTTTTCCATCCACTTGCGGCAACGCAGCAATAACATTAGCAGCTAACGCAGGCAGCACCTTCGCCCCATTAGTTACAAGAGCAACCGGCTTCCCATTTATGTCTTGATCGTTTGTAACCGTATGCGGTTTCTTGACAACTGGGTTGACAGGGTCGGCAGTTTTTGGTTTGCTGTCTTCAATAACTTTTTCTTTATGTGCTTCGGCTTTGCCCGGTTTACCAGCATCTGCGTAGCTACTGAACTCGAAGCGAGTTTTCGGGCTGGTTAAACATGCGGTGCATTCTTCTGATTGTGTGTTGCCTATCGCAACTTTTTTGAAGACCCCCTTATCAGTTTTGACATGCACTTCAAAGATGCTGCCGATTTTCAAACCCTCAATGGTTTTACCATTTCCATTGGCATCTGTTTTACCGCTAAACACGGACTGACCAGCGATAAACACCTGGAACTCCAAATCGGATATTGGGAGGCCTTTTGGATCTTTAATCACGATATCCAGCGTGCCAACATCGGCTGTGGTTTCTGCATTGTTCTCATTCATTTTCGGTCCACCTCAAACATTAGGTTTTCAATCTACAGAAAGCTGCCAGTCGCCGTCGCCCACGTACAAGACGATTTTCTCTTGCTTGACCGTCTCGACCCGTTGAGTGTCGCCATGTCTGTTCGTTTGCCCATTTTGTAAAACTTTCCCATCTTTATCTCTAAACGCATAAGGCAACGATTGAAGTGCTTGCCCGGTTTCATGGTTCATTCCCACAAAATCGCTTAGATCGACCTGCTGGCTATAGTCGCCTTTAATTGCTTCGGGTGCTTTTGTCGTTTTCGCCGTGGCATTCCCCGCAGGCGGCTGCACCAGCGGCTGGGGGGCGGTGTTCCTCAGGTTGGAAACCATTTTGTCGCCATTACGCACGGCGGGTTTACCTTCGATCATCACGTCGTTGGAGAAGGTGAGGAATTCGGCCATTTGCTGGGTCGAGCCGGAACTTGTACCACCGCAGCAACCAGGGGCATCGCCTTTGGATATTTTGAAGTTGGATTTGCTGTTGCAGGCGGGGCTGCCCTGAATTTTGACTGAGGATGCACCCATGTCCGCCATTTTGGATTCAGCCACATTGGTGTAGTTAATAGGTATGCAGAAAGGTGGTGTGAGGCAGGTATCGACGGTAGTGAGTATACCTTCCGATTTGGCATGTACGGCGCTTTTGCCGTTGATGTTAATGTTGCCCATGTGTGTCTCCTTGGGTGCTCTGTATCCGGGTTTTCAGAGGGCGAAAGCTGAATGCATTTCGTTCATTCTTCAATTCAGGTTTACATGGGCGCCAAGCAGGGTCAACGTCTTTTTTGCTTTGGTGCGCACATCTTTGCCATCAATGCGTATTCCCCCCGCCTCGGTCAATTCAACCGTTGCTTTGCCGCTTTTAAGGATCACAGCGCCCAGCGCTTCGATGACCAATTTGCCTTCTACATAAGTAAAGCTGGCCTGTACTTGCGCGTCCGGCGGCATCACGATGCCGTGGATCAATACGCCATCTTCTTCAATGCTGATGTACACCTTATCGCCGATATTCATACCGGGGGCGATGGCGGGCAGGGTGCTGAGGTATCCGGTGACGGGGTAGTTGTTTCCGTTTAGTGCTACGCTCTGCGGGATGTGGTTTTTAACTTGTGTGACTATGGCGATGCGGTGTGCATGACCGTATTGGGAAGTTTCGCCGGGTGCTGGTAATTCGGCTTGCGGCTTGAAGTCCAAGATGTTGTTTTGCAAGATGGGGGTTTCCATGACGGTTCCTTATGGTGTGCATCTAATGATCGAGCCGCATGGCTCAATTGTTTCGAGCCGGATGATTAGAGACACTCTAGTTTGGGAAATTGCGTAAAAAGCGCGTACCGTAAAGTGCGCGCTTTGATCAGCCAATTACGCTGCTTTGTCGCCAGTCCAGGAGTCGGTGTACTCAAGACTACCGTCTTTAAACAACCATTTGATCTGGGCGTAACGCAGAGAGATTTCTTCCAGATGTGGATAACGCTCGAATTCCATATCTTTTACGTTGAACATGATCGGCTTGACGGAGGTGATTTTCACATCAGTCAGCTCATGCTGGAAGTATTCGGTCTCGGTTCCTTTGTCGTTGATTTCGAACCAGTGAAGCACCGCCCTTTTGAAAGTCTGCCCTTTGCACACCGCTTTGTACAAATAAGGGGATGACTTGTCGAACTTCTTGGTGAAAGTGAGCGGTTCGTGTTTGCGAGTTCCGGTCAAAGCACCTGATTGCGCGTCTGTAGGGATACGAACTTCATGATTGAAAGAAAGAACTTCAACAGTACCTTCACGTCCGGCGATTTTCACACCCCCTTCGATTTTTGCACCTTGATCATCATAAAACTCTATGTACGCTGCATTTGCCATGTGATACCTCCTTTGTGATTACTACCACTAAACTAGCCCAAAACGGACTCCTTCATACCTGCACTAAAAACAAACAGTACGCTGCCCTTTGATATATCGTTTCAGCCGATATTCGAGTTGCAGTTCACCGCTTGACCTTATTCAAGGTTCACACTCTCCTCCACACTTCTTGCTGCTTATGTTCGCCTTCCACTAGGGATGGGCAGTTTTTTATAATTTCAATTTCGATCAAACTACATTCTGTTTTCTCTCTTACACCCGCAAGAGGTACGCCGGTTGGTGCCCCGCTGCTGCGCAGCGACCCTCCCGCAGTCCCGCTGGCGGGAGAGAAAAATGGATTAAATTACGACTTCCCTTTCGGCATTTGTGCCACCAGCGACAGGCGCACATCAATCCCCTCGATCTGGAAGTGCGGCATGACGGTGAGTGCCACGCGGTAGAAGCCGGGGTTTTCCGGGATGTCCTTGACGGTGACCTCCGCTTTGCGCAAGGGATGGGTCGAGATCAATTCTGGATCGGGGTCTTTCATCTCGGTAACCAAGGTGTTCACCCAAGTGTTGAGTTCATCTTCCAGTGACTTGCGCGTCTTGTTGGAGCCGATGTTTTCGCGCTGGAGCACTTTGAGGTAGTGCGATATTTTGGACACCAAAAAGATGTACGGCAGGCGCGAGTTGATGCGGCTGTTGGCAGTGGCTTCCTTGCTGTCATACTCGATGGGTTTTTGCGTGGAATTCGCCGAGAAGAAGCAGGCGAAGTCGCTGTTCTTGTAGTAGCTCAGCGGGATGAAGCCGAGTTCGGCAAATTCGAATTCGCGGGTTTCCGGGATCAATACTTCGGTCGGTATTTTCATCTGCTTGCCACGGCCCACGTCGTAACTGTGGATGGGCAGGTTTTCTACTTTACCGCCAGATTGCGGGCCGCGTACTTGTACGCACCAGCCGTTTTCTTTATGGCTGCGTGCCATGTTGGCGGCGAAGGAGAAACTGGCGTTGCCCCACAGGTAATGCTCGCTATCCTCGCTGCGCACGCCTTCTTCGTAATTAAATTCGCGTGTCGGGTTGCTTTCGCTGCCATAGGGCATACGCAGCATGAAACGCGGCAGCACTAGTCCGATATAGCGTGAGTCTTCGGATTCGCGGAAGGATTTCCAGCGCAGAAATTCGGAGCGATCCATGTAGCTGGACAGGTCGTGTATACCAATCACTTCGGACATGTCTTTTTTGCCGAAGAAGCCCGCGTCGACGCCACCCAGGAAGGGGCAGTGGGCCGCAGCCGATACTTTGGATATTTCACTCAACATGCCGATGTCCTGGGCGGAACGGCCAAAGGTGAAGTTGGAGATCATAGTAGTAACAGGTTCGCCGCCGGGGGTGTCATATTCTTGGATATAGACGTGCTTGAACAGTCCTGATTGGGTGGTGTCTGGGGCTTCCTCAAAGTCGTCCATAAGTTCTATTTTGGAGATGTCCAACAGTTCGACTTTGGCATTAGCTTTGAAGTCGGTGCGGTCGACGAGAAACTTGAGGCTGCGCCAGGTGGATTCGATCGCCTGGAATTGTTCGTTGTGAAGGATTTCGTCCAGTTGACTGCTGATGGTAACGTCGATCTGGGAGATATAATGATCCAGCAAACCGCGATCAATGCGATCTATTGCCGTACCGGACTTGCCAGCCATCTCAAGGAATACACTAATCGCGGCGGTGAGGCGTTCTTCAAATGGCGATTCGGCCATGCGCTTGGAGTCGCTGAAGCCTCTGATGTCGACTGAGCCGCTCATCGGGGCGATTTCCATTTTGCTGCACAGGCGTTCGTAGACGTTGGTGGTGGCTTCTTCGGTTATTGCTACCGACTTGTTCATTGCTGTTTTGCTTGCTTCTGGCATTTTATTCTCCTCTTAATCTCGTCTTCTTGTCGACAACCATCCCGGCGGTTGTCAATACAAGTGATTTATCCGCATTTAGCCTGCTACCGGATCATTTTTTGCAACGATTGGGGCAATCTTTTCGAGTTCCTTGCGTAGGCTAGCCAGTTCCGGCTGGCTCTTGACGATCTGTTCCAGTTCTTTGCGAAAAGCAGTGTTGTCGAGCAGATTGGATTTCAAATCCTTCAATAGGTTGCGCATTGCCAACAAGCCAGCCAGTTCGGGTACCTGTCTTGCAACCTGTTCCGGATGGAATGACTTGAAATTCTTGAATTGAATATCAACGCGAATTTCGCTACCGTCATTTGTAATTTTATTTGGCACAGCAAAATTCACTGCCGGGGCCAGATCCGTCATCACCTGTTCGATGTTGTTGGCATCAATGTTGATGCGTTCTTGCTCGCCGACACGACGCTGTTTTTTGCTCATGCTGAAATCGCCAATAACTAGCGCTTTATGCGGAAGCTCAACTTTTCTCTTCGCGCCATAAGTTTCTACATCAAGTGAAATATTGACGCGTGCTTTTGGAATTTCATTTTGAAAACTTTCAGCCATGGTTTGCTCCTTTATTAACAGTTGGTAGGGTTATACGTGCGGCCTCATATGGATCGGCAACGCATATCAATGCATTGATTTCCTGTATACGAGTCTTTAAGTCTTGCTGCTGTGTTGAATTCGCTTTGGGGAGTTCGAGAGCGATTAGCTTGATCTGTAATTTCCAGGCAGAAATAGCCAAGCCTGGCTCCCATGCTGAAAGGTCGGATCGCACAATTTCCCGATCCAACGCATCCAGCATTGATCTTGCCATTTCCGTATGTTTTGTCTTGACGCATAACTTGGCTTCTTCAATGCGCCTGATAAATCTTTGCCGTCCTGTATTACCAGGAAGCCCTTTAAGAATTTCAAGCCCGGCAAGCAAATTTCCTCCCGTGCACGCTTTTGAAGCTTCAATGGCTATTTTGTTAATTTCATCATCCGCAGCATTACCTGCCGACTCTTCATCTGCTGAAGAAACCGCTGTCGCCAAGCTGTTCAACCACTCTTTGGTGGCTTCGTTGGCGAAAGGAATTTGGCCTGAGTAGCATAAATCCACCAAACAATCGCAACGTTTCAGCAAACTTTTTATCTCAGACTCAAGAATATGAACGCTAGCCGTGTCATTTAGTGCAACGAGTGTTTTATGGGCGATATGCTGCAGATCCATATTCCATTGACCACCGGGTTCCATCAGCAGATTTTCACTGAGAATAAAAATCTGCTCCAGCCCTGCCCCACTTGACTGCAAGGCAGATAACTCGTTCAGGGCATTTTCCCTGAAAGGAGGTATACGGGTTACGCCCGCGTCATTTGGAGGAGTCAGTAAACCTCCCCAACGAATTGCGCGCGACAGCGCCACCGATTGCGCGCGCTCGCCGCGTTCACGATAAAAAGTAACAATTTTGTTGATTTGTTGCTCGGCGCGGCTTTCGGTGAGTGGCGCATCATTGCCTGCAGTTTGCGTTTGGGATAGTTTCTGCGACTGATCCCTTTGCTCCTGCTCCAGCGCGGACTTTTGACTAAGTTTTTCTTTTAGATAGTTATCAACCCAGGCGTTGATGCGCGTCCATTGCGGCGCTTCATCCCCCATGCGCTGGCGTGCCAGCTTGTTGAGTAAATCGATTTCGGTACGCAAGTGCTGCAGTTCGGCAAGGCTTGCGGATTCACCGTTCTGTAGCTGGATGAATGTATCCATGCGATCACTATTCAGCCAGGCAAATGCCTGCTTGCGCGCACTTTCTTTTTGGGGAAAACAACCATCCCACAATTTGTCCATAATCGTGCGGTAAACAGTAATTGCGTCTGGTAATTCGGCCATGCCTTTGCAATACAAAGTACTCAGGATCAAATACCCCGCAACGCGCAAATCTTTCCCGACCGAGATCAGCACTTCACGCGATAACTTCGTGACCAGATCAAAATTAGCATCGCTGAGCCGGTCGATTTCCTGCTTGATCTGGATAAATTGCTCGGAATAACGCGGGTCTTCACCGCTACCATTACTGCCAATGGGCTGAATTAATTCCAGCACCTGTGGCGACAATGCAGGAACAGCCACTTCAACCAATGTGGTTTCAGCCTGCTCTATGTTTGGCCTGTCAATTTCTGCAACTGCTGCTATCATATTTTTTATCCCCTCACCCAGTTATCCAGCATTTCCAGCCAGGTCAATGATTCTTTTTCGACCAGATTTTTCAGGTGCGTACTGGTAATTCCAGCAAGATTTTCCAAAGGCCGCAGCACTACATCCACCACCCCACCCTCGTCAGACTCCGGGCTGATAAGTTGCGCAAAACTCGATGCATTGGGCGAACGAAAATACACCGTCAGCGAAGATACGGTTTTGCTTTGCGGATTCCAGAATACATAGGGACGCCACTTCTGATTTCCCAATACACCAATAAACAGGCTCATCCAGAACGACACGATGGCATCACTTGCAGCCCCCGAAGGAATTGGCAGGCGAACCCCCCAGGAAATGCGCTCAGGTCCGCGATTGGATGCCATTTTTAAAGTCTGTAAAACATCGCGCGCAAAGTTGAGCCGCGTATTCGCATTGGCACTCGGCAAGATTGCGGACCAAAATTCCGCACTGCTCTTGCCTACCCAACTCTCATTGCGTTGCTGCGAATAATTTGCCTCTACATATCTGGGTATTGAACGAATCAGGGTGTTGCTCTGCTGCGTCAGACTATCAATATCAAGATCGCTGCCATCCTGATTCTTCAATTTGCCACCATGCGCATAGAAGTCCGCAAAACGGTATGAAATATAGGGTAGTGATTGCATAGCCTGAGCGTTCGAGCACGTGGCAAAATCTACAAACGGATGCTGACGCCCGCTCTTGTCATGACTGGCGCATATCACTCCGCACAGGGTCGGGTTAGAACCTTCCCCTCCAATATAACAATGGATATGAGCGAATCCTTCCAAACGCTCTTTCCAATCCAAAGGAAAACGCCGCGCAAGATATGCAATGCCTTCATGTATCCATTGATCCAGAAGCTTGATTTCCTGAGAACCTGCCTGATATCGAACAAAATCTGGCCGCGCTGGGATCTTACCCATAAATCCGGTACGAACATCCGATGGAATATCGTTGTTTCTATTACCCGATGATGAGAACAATGACAGTATGCTCATCAGCTAAATCTCGCTAGCATGTGTATTATTCATTTTGTTTGTCACCAACGGCTGGACGCATAAATATCTCTGCGGGTAAACGATATGCCTGTAGGGCAGAGGGTTGCAATAGAGTCACGCTGCGATCAGGCCGAATCTTGAAACTGACATTCAAGCGTTGCCCATTGCTATCAATCAATGACCATGTAGCAGTGAATGTGTCTCCTTGATCTGACGATATCTTGGCTTTTTCAAGCAAGCGGAACAAAGCCCAAGTTCCTTCTGTCACCAACTCCGCTCCTGCCATAGTTCCTACCCTTACACCACGCACCCGCGCGCCGGGATTTTGACCCGGCCAAGCAAAATTCAGCCACTCCTGAGGACCATTGCGATAATGGAATTCCACACCGTCAATGCCGATTACGGATTCGCTCAATGCGGCATTAGGGAGTGGGTAAGCGGAGAAATTGACGCCCGGATTGGATTCGCCCCGTTTGAACATGGCATTGCTAATCCCATATGATTTTTCAATCGCCTGCAGGAACTCCGGGGTAAAATCCAATCCGATACCCAACCATTTGCGAGATTCCCAACTATTGCCCTTACGTTCAACAAACGGTCCCATTTCATCATTTACAAATGACCAGAAAGTACCGCCTGTAAGCTTAAAGAAATCTGCCGCATCGTTCATCGAAGCATCATGACCGTCGGCGGCAAAGGGATAATGACCACGCAAAGTTTCATTGAAGGTAAAGACAGTCTTGTCCTTCCAGGTAAGCTCAAGATTCTTCTGCGAAACCGCAATAATAGTGCCCCAGACATTTCTTATCGGCGCACGCAACAAGTTAGCAACAGACTGAGATGTCCTCGCATCGGCATTTTCCAGAACCTGACTGGTTGCCAGCCAGCTTCTGTATAGTTCGGAATCCACATCACCATTCAACAATTTGACTGCAAATAATCGTGTATCACGTTGTGCATCGCTCGATGACGCCAGCCTTGCAATATCCTTTTGAACAGCCGACAATGATTTCCGGTATGCATCAAACCAGTTGTTTTCTTTGCCGCTGATTGCTTCTTGCGTGATTTGAGTCAGGTTCTTGAATGGCAGTTTTAGTTCATCAACATCTGTTAGCGTCACATTATTATTGATCGATTTCAGCACTTCCAGAATGGCACTGCCATCGCTGGTAAAGCTTTGCAATTGAGAGGACGCGTCATGTAATGAATCAAATCTGCGAGCCGAAATGCTGGCCACCATTGAAAACCATTGATTGATATAGTCGGCAAAATACAGTTGACGAATTTGACGCACAAGCTGTGCACGCATCTCACCGGTCGGAACTTCACTGTTAGCGGCAGTATTTCCCATCACCCAATCTGTACGTAGGGACTCGTCTATAGTTTTTTGAAGGTAGGGCCACACAAACGTTTCCCAGCCATTGCGAGTGTAAATGCCGGGAATGCTGTTTTTGCTTACCAATGCTCCGCGCGGTGCACCGTTGACCAAACTTAACAGGTCTAACGCCTCCAACTTCCGCGAACCGACATCGCGCATTTCCGCATATAGCCGTTCAGAGCTGGGTTGCAGGTTAATAACGGCCCGCACATTGGCAATCAAACTTTTGTCAGCAGTCCAAGCTTTGGCATGCAACGGGGTTCTGTCTGCGTCACGCATATGCTTGACATAGTAAGCTAGCATATTGGTCAGTTTGGCCTTATCAAGCTCTTTAATTTTGACGCCATTTTTCTTTAAAGCAGAAATCCAAATATCGGTAAATGGTTCGATAAATGCTGTTGGCTCTACTACATCCGGCGAACTCAGGTAAAGATAAAGCTTCAACTCATCATACGCAGTTGCGGTACTGCGGCTGCGCTGGCTTGAGATATCTGCCGCCGCATCGCCTGCTGCATCTACCGATGACGCATTCGCCTCATCAGGTGCTGTTGGAATATTGCGTGCATAGTTATTCAGGTTCTCTTCCACCATTTCTGCAACAGGATTCAGGAACACTGCCTGCATCCCAAGCAGGAAATTCTGCCCCAAAGGCTCTTGCAGGCCACTGGGAGTCAGGAAACCACCCCCACTGTCACTATCCCATAACTCACCAGTGGTATTGTAATAAGAGTACACACTCTTCATAGCCGCATCCATATTGGATCTGCTGCTGTTCACATTGCGGGCGAGATCCCTACTGCTGTCTTTTACATCGGTAATAAGCAACAGTTGATTTTGGTATGAAGAAGTCAGCAACAGGATTCCAATAATGACAACAGCAATTGCAAACGCTATGCTGAGCCGTTTCAGAAATACGGCACGAGTGGTCATCCGTCTATTGCGAACCACTTGTTTGCTGTTAGGCAGCACGACCTCACGTAACAGGCTGTGAATAAAAAAGGGTTTCTGCACGTTCTCACTGCCTTGGGAGACGACATTGGCTACCGCTCCGAATGCTTGAATATCAGAATTGGCCAATAAGTGTATTGGCGTACCTTCTTGTGCTGCACTGGTAAAGAAGAAACCTCCGAAAATTGGGGTTTCCTTATAAGGACTTTTCTTGAAAACCTGATGGACAAATTCTGCCAAACGCGGACTTGCTGCCCGAAATTGATTGGGCATATCCATAATCTCGGCTTTAAGATCAATGTTTCTTTGTAGCGAAATTTTAAGCATTCGATGCGCACATAAACGTGCATGCAGAGCATCGAATTCTTCCTCAAATATTTCGCCGACTTCTCGCGCATTGTTCTGGTCAATCGCCAACATGCTGGCGCCCCAAACCTGCTCACGCTCTTTTTCACTTAAGTCATCAAAATAACTGGAAAAGCCCTTTATCAGATCGCATTTTGTGAAAATCAGATACACTGGAAAAACAATACCAAGCTTGATGACCAATTCATCAATACGGTCACGCACAATTTTTGCATTTTCCAGAATTGCAGCACTGTCACTGGTCAGAAGATCTGCAATATTGGCTGCAACGATCACTCCATTGATAGGTTGCTTACTACGATTGTTACGCAGCATTTCAAGAAAAGCGAACCACTCTTCACGGTCATCTTCCTCTGTAACATATCGCCCCGCAGTGTCGAGGAAAATAGCCTGATCTGAAAACCACCAATCACAGTTACGCGTTCCACCGACTCCCTGAATACCACGAGGATCATGCTTGGAATAAGGAAAATTCAGGTTGGAATTGCGTAGGATAGAGCTCTTGCCCACCGCAGATGGGCCAATCACCATGTACCAGGGAAGCGCATATAGAGCTGCACTACCGCTGCGTGACGAAACGAGTTCAGAGGACTTCAACGCACCAATTGCATCATGCATTTGCTTGCGCAGAATCGCGATTTCACTTTCGCGGTCTGGACGAGTACCAAGAAATGCCGATTCTTCAATATCCCGCTCCAATTTTTTCCCGCGACGACGATCTATCCACCATTTGACCAGCAACACTATCAACAGCAATGTCGCCAGGATCGCCAACACCCAGATACGCTCACTGACTGACTTCAGACCAATCATAGGGCCTGCAAACCAGATCAACAGAACAACCAGCAGAAGACCGATAAATATAACGACAGATCGGGAAACAAAAAAGTTGCGCACGCCAACAATCATTCGCGTAAGACGAGGATCGCCCCACCATCTGACCAGCGAGGCGGCCAACAGCAATAACAGAAGGATCGCCAGGAACCAAAGACGTGCACTGATTGACTTCAAGCCGATCAGCGGCCCCACAAACCAGACCAACAGTACAGCCAGCAGAATGCCAGCTAGTATTACGCCACCACGTGATACAAAAAAGTTGCGCACGGCATTGAATATTCGCGCAAACAGTGAGGACATAAAGCTATGTGGTGAACCGATCATTTGTCTGAATCCCTAAATATGATGAACTTTAATAATCCTAGAACTGGCCTATAAGTGATAACGCGGTCGAGAGTATTTTTTCATCACCCGAAAAGGATGCATACGTTACCGCCGTTGTGGTAGAAAAATCGGCAAATACATCTGATGGACAGATATAAGTGACGCCCAAACCAATCTTGGGGTTGGTTGATTTGAAGTCCCCATTCACACTTGGTGAGGTGTGGCTAGCAACTCCGTAACTCGCCGCACGTACAACACCCTCATTTGCCAGCGCGTAAGAATCAGCAAATCCAGCTCCCAGAACTACAACGATGCCTGTAAATAATTGTATAGGTTTCATAGTAATCCTCATGGTATAGACTTCGCTTTCTTGGCTGCTGTATCAAGTTAATAAATATCAAAAACCAGTTATGGGTGTACGCGTAAAATCCTTGGGGCAATCTTGGGCTTGCTTTCCGGTTCTGGTTTCAGTTCTTGCTTTGGGCGAGGAGGTGAACTCTCGCCTTGGGGTGGTGCAGCCAATTTGGCTTTCATTTTCTTGTGCTTTTCCTCTTTAGGTTTGGGGGGCTGGGTAGCCTTGGGAGGTTCTTCAACAATCGGGGGTTGAGTTTTGGTTGGGGACTTCTCTCTGTCCAAACTTAACTCAATTCGTTGACCATCACTCTGCAAAATTTCTCGAACTGTATCGGCCTTATTGCTTAGCAGGAAAACGTATAGCAAATAGGTGAAAAATATGAGGGCAACAGACACAACGGCAATAACCCAATAGGGTACTTCGCGCTGCACTTTGTCCATAAAGCTGCCGGCAGCAACACCGTGTGGTGACAAAGTACGTGGTACGCGATTGCGTGAATCTGCGATTTGTGTGCGCAAATCCACTTGCAAGGCTTGCAATTGCTCAAGACCCCGCATTCGGTACATACCCTCGAAACCTAACTGCATGCATAGGTAATAAACCTCGAGTGCGTCAATATTTCGGTTACCGCTTTGCCTCAACTTAGTCAGCTTCTGGAAAAATCCTTCGCCTGCCAGATTGTCACCGAAGTACTCAAGTTGAAGCGGTTTCCCCATCCACGACAACCTGTGTGGCCAAGCCGAACTCATTACCTTCTCGTCTACAAAGGCTGCCAGGGCATATTTGACATCGCTTACTGAACCTGTATCAAGTTGCGATTCAAAACTGAGTTTTTCGAAAACATCGAAGCCTTGAGACAATTTTTCGCGCAAATCCAGTTCCGTACCGGCACCCCGATCTCCGCTGATCAATGGAATGATCAAATGAAAAATGTTCATACTGTTTTCAAGCAGTAAATTATCCGGCTTGGTAGCATGTTCATTAATAACGGACATTATTTCATTCCTGTATGCATAACAATTCGATCAGGGCCCCGTCAAACATTTGTGGCACATATACCGCAACAGATCGTGCGCTGATGACCGCATCCCAAAACTCTCCCCTTCCATCTATTAGAAAATACTCAAAGTGGCTGCGAATAGGCACTTGAGCGGGAGGCCTGTGTTGGTGACGCAGATGCACGCCCGGCATGGCCGATCCCACTATCATTTCTATGGAATCACGCGACCCCAGTTTGGCCAATTTTTCAAATCGCTCCATCCAATTTGTATCCTTGCTTTCCAATTTGACACCCAAATAGAAGACGCCCGAGTCGAGTACTTGCAAATCAAACTGAGTCGCCGAGTACAGTGACTCAGCTTCATGTTTCAACTGAATGGTAGAAAAGTTGGATGGGATAACGGTATCGATCAGATCTCGCAAAGTTGATTCCAAAGACCCGAATACTGTGCCCAAATCTCCGTGTGTATAACGGGGTAAACTCTCAACGCTATAGGTAAATGAGAAAGTGGATAATGCGCCCGCCAAACGGCTCAGAGTCAAAAACAAACGCTCCGGATGCTGCAATGGTTGGGCGCGCAAATGGTTCAGTTCGGGTACGGTCATATTTAGATTATTCAGCAACCAGAAATGGGCTACGTCGGCATTGCTGAATTCTGCGACATTCTCGCTGCGCTGACGGCGGCGATCCGTCAAAGCACGTATCTTTGCACGAATGACATCAAGCAGTCGGTCAAGGATAGAGAGAATCGCAGGAGATGCCTTGATATGCACCACAGGCGGAATGTATTCCGATGCTATGCGGAATTTTTCATTTCCCTCAGAAACCAGATCTGCCAGTTTGAAAGAAACGAATGCGTCACGCGAGCTCCCGTCAGTCAGCAAATGCACGTTTGGGGTCGATAGCAAAACCTCGCGCGCGCGCGTGGAATCAAACCGATCATTGGCCTGAATATATCGACCGATATTTCCCGGCAATTGGGTGCTATCGCGATAGCCGGAAATGCCCGACACTGCCTGATTGGACGGCACGCCCAAATACACACTGACATGTCCGTGAACATCGGGTTTAAGCTTGCAACTCAGCGCTGCCTGGTCCGGATCATACTGGACGAACGTTCCGTCCGCAAAAACGATTGCATAGTCATTCAACTGAAATTGACCATTCTGCAAAGACTCTTCGTCAATGACGGCCCTGACCACCCCCCAGCCAAGCGGCGCGTATATTTCGCGCTGAAAGTTCTGGTGTGCATGAATGTAATCATCCCATAGCTGAAAATGCTGAGGACCTAGCAACATCCCCTCGGACCATACGACTTGTTTCAAAGACTTCATAGCGTTGTGCCTTAAATTCAGTTTACGATTTCAATCTTGTTCAATTTTGTTTTGGCGCAAGTGCAAAGAGATGCTCACTGAAAACAATTTATGCCAGCCATTTGCAATAAAGTTGTTCGATACCGGCTCAATGAAACGCCACTTCACAGCATCAGGATTTCGAAACATGGCAAAACCGGCCACAAACTTTGTTTTATCATCCAACGGTACAGAAATACTTTCTTTTGAATCCGGCCGCATGACTATCTCTTTACTTGATATCAATGCACTCCCGAGAATCTCAGTATCCCGTTTCCACAAATCGCGGAATGCCGCGCTTTTAAAGGCAGTGTCATCGCTCAACTGGTAAACGCGAACCACCACGGGCAACGCCGACTCCCCGCTACCTCCGTTAAGCAACTTATCGGACTTAGCGCCGACATTTACCATACTCCCGCATCCCGCCAAGACCACTAGCAGTGTCATCCCGGCCAATACAGTCAAACTATTTCGTAAAAACTTATTCATTCATTCGCTCCTAATTCCCTCAAGTATTCAAAGTACATAAAATCTTCACCGTTCCGGTCTGTAAATGGTTTGGGAATTCACTTCCAATTAGTTTTTCTGTCCTGAATTTCAGTTAAGAGACACTCACCTGTTGTCCATTGATACTCACACTCGAACCGCTAATTTCCACTGAAGAACCGTTGATGGTCAAATCACCACCCGTGGAAATCTCTATAATTCCCCCTCCTTGACTAATCTGGATTGCCCCGCCACCCTGTCCGAGTATCGTAATATCCCGTGCAGAGTCAATCGACAACTGGCCCTGAGCCACCGTCATCGTGCTGTCTCCATCCATCACCCGCACCGACATGGTTTTGCCTGCTTCAACAATCAAGTCCTGCCCGGAGGTTAATGAGATATCCTTGTCCTCGGCACTGAGCTTGATGTTTTGTTTAGCGGTGAGTGCAATATCGGTTGCTGCGCTAAAGGCGATGTCTTTCTTGTTGGTTTGCAGGCTGTGTTTGTTCTCGACGGTAATCGTTTGGTCGTTGCCGCTTTGCAGCGTGTAAGAATCGCCGGATTCGAAACTCATGGTCTTCTTGGCGTAAAATTCGGCGCGTCCTTCTTCTGTACGCAATGCCACCAGATTTCCATCGCTGTTGGCATCCAACGATAGGATGTTCTTTTGATCCTTGGTTTGCAGGTTGATTTTTTCACTATCGGACAGGTCATCCATCATCAGTTCATTGCCGGCAAAAGTTCGCAACGTATGCTGGCTTGCATTGGAACTGGTGACCGGGCTTTGCGTGGCGGGATTGGTGACTGAGCCGAGAATAATAGGGCGGTCAGGGTCACCGTTCGTGCAGGCTATAAGTACCTCGGTACCCGCGTGTAGCGGAAAATGCACACCGTAGTTGGAACCGGCAGAGGGCTGCATCATGCGCACCGGATGACTGCCTTCGCCTGCCTTGGTACTGGCTACGTCAAACATGGGTTTCAGGCGGTAGCGACCCTGATCATCAAGATAGGCGTAATCGCCGCCGGTAGTTTCGATCTTGGCTGTCAGCACGCCGTGTACTTGCGGAATGCGGCTTGCATCAACCGGGGTGCGGTACGGTATGTCTTTCTTGATCAGGCTAAGTTCGTTGCGGTAGGTCTTTGCGGTTGCCGCTACCGATGTCGAACCGCCAAAGGCAAATGCCTTTGATTGGTCGCCTTGGTGAAGTGCGGTCAGCACCAAAAAGTCGCCGTTATTGTCATCCAGAGGATGTCCGCTGATCGAAACGGTGATACCGGCTGTAATGCCACGGCAATTGGTTTCAGCCACAAAAACACCACGCTGCCAGTCGAGCGCTTCCTGGCGGCGACGGGCAAGCTGGTCGCCTTCTTCCAATGTGACAGCGCGTTCTCCGTAAACATAGTCGGTGCCCATTGCGGGAATCTTGCTACTGGTCGTGGCCTCGCTTATCAGAGCGGTCTCGGGTGTGCGGTAGTTATGATCCTTGCGCTTGACGCTCTGGGTCAAATAATACTGGGCTTGCTGCAACACCTGCACACCCTCTGCATCCTCCACCTGCCCGGTAACCGGCTTATAAACCAGCGAACCTGAACCCGCCATTTGCGGCAATGCGGAAGAATCATCCTGTATGACCACTAAAGCCTGTTTGTCTTGCTGCAAGAAGTTGTAGAAAAGACCGACATGCTCAAGCAGGCGCGAGAAAAAGTTGAAGTCCGTTTCGTTGTACTGTACGACATATTCACGTACCGGATAAGTGCTTTTGAGATCAAACTTGAAGCTGTCCGCAGCAAACCCGGCACTCAGCAATACTTGCTCCAGCACGCCTTTTACATCCAGATTCAGGAACACGCGGTTCTGGCGCGTCAGGTTCAGTTTGGTCAGCGGCGATTCGATCACTACCTGATACTCTTCGGCGTGGTCAGAGACTAGTGAGCCAAGATGCGATATTTCGCTCACGTAACCATGAATCGGGCGCATATCTCCGTCCCAGTCAATGCTCAGGGTGGCATCCTTGCCGAGGATCTTTGTTTCATCCACTACACCGCTGGTAGATAGGCTCAGCGTGTAGCGGTAGCTGCTGGATATTCCCTCATCGCCTTGCCAGTGAATGACCTTAAAAGTGCCTTTGGGCTGATCGGTTACCTCGAACAAAAAATGCGTGCTCGAAGCAAGACCTGCCAGAGCCGAACTGGCCTGCTGGTAAATAGAGTTTAGAACTTCTGCAATTTCTGCCATTGTTTATGTCGTCATTAGTTAATGTGAAAGCAACCCAATTGCTTATGGCTCGCCTTTTGCCCTGTCAAATTTAAACGTTACGCATAGCCTGATGAAATCCCCTATTTAAAATATGCCTTTCAAACTCCGAGACAAGCTCCAAAAAAACTCTTACCGCTTTAATCAAAATTAGCATCAAGCAGCGGCCACTTGTTCCGAGTGCCCTGTGACATTACTCACTGCTGCATTATCAGCAACATCAAGAAAATCACAGGCGATCTGCTTGTTCTCGTCCATCACCAAACTGAGAATGTCAGGAACATTGTCTTCGACCATGAAGCCCAATAACGTGCGCGCAACATTGGGCAGGAGTTGACGGTCTATCAGTACATCGACATGACGCGCCCCCAGTTCAGGACGCTGGCAAAGATCGGCAAGATGTTCGATCACAGCGGGCTGGCAACGCATTTGCATTTTGTGTGTCTCTTGCAGACGTTGCGCAACCTTATCCAGTTTGAGTGTGACAATTTGTTTGAGTGCTTGCCGATCAAGTGGTAAAAATGGGATGACCTGCATGCGGGCTAGCAATGCCTGCGGAAAGAATTGCAGCAATTCCGGTTGTATCTCGGCTTCAACTTTGTCGATGGATAGTGCCGGTTGCTCATTCTCTGCAGCAATGGTTTCCGGCGCAGCTTTTTCAGCTTCAGCAGTCTTAGCTTTAGCGCCTTTCTTGGTCTTGACAGTGATTCCCGCTGCCGGTGTAACCTCGTTCCCGCCTTCCGGTGTTATATGGTTCTGCCAGAGATCCATGATGTGGTCTGCACCCAGATTGCTGGTCAAAATAATGACGGAATTGGTGAAGTCGATTTCACGGCCTTCGCCGTCGCGCATAAAGCCGCGATCGAACACTTGGTAGAACATTGCAGCCACGTCCGGGTGCGCTTTCTCTATCTCGTCCAGCAATATGACCGAGTAAGGACGTTGGCGCACCGCTTCGGTTAGCACGCCGCCTTCACCGTAGCCCACATAACCGGGAGGCGAGCCTTTAAGCTGGGAGACGGTATGCGCTTCCTGATATTCGCTCATGTTGATGCTGATGAGGAAACGTTCACCGCCAAAGAGGTACTCGGCTATTGCGCGGGCGGTTTCCGTTTTACCCACGCCGCTCGGGCCTGCCAGCAGGAACACCCCCAAAGGCGAGTCGCTGCGTGTCAATCCCGCAGCGCGGGCGCGCAGAGTCTTGCCGATTTTGGCAATGGCCTGATCTTGCCCCACAACACGGTCTGTCAATTTGTCATCAAACTCCAGCAACGCGATTGCAAGATCGCTAACCATGCTGCCTACCGGTACGCCAGTCCAGTCTGAAACAACCGACGCTACTACGCCCGCATCCACTTCGCTGTACACATAGGGCGACTTGCCCTGATTGGCTTTGAGTTCGCCGCGTGCCGCAACCAGACTGCTGCGAATTTCCGGAGTCACGCCTTGACGCTCGGTATTTTTATCCGCCTTGATATCCTGAAAAGCAGGACGCTGTTCCTGTAGTTTCAGCACCAGCGCAAGCTCAATCTGCCATTGCAAACGCGCCTCTACCAGATCTGATTGCAAACGCGCCATTTCAGCATTCAACTCTTCGATGAGTGCGTTCGGTGTCTCTATTCCCTGCTCACCTTCTTCTTCAAGATGTGCCAGACGCCTTGTGATATGCGCCAGTTCAGCCTCGGCAATTTCCACTGCTGCCGGTGGTGTAGCCTGCCCCATGCGTACGCGCGCTGCCGCGGTGTCGAGCAGATCAATCGCCTTGTCCGGCAGTTGCCGTCCTGTAATGTAACGGCTGGAAAGTTCTACTGCGGCCTTGATCGCTTCGTCGGTAATCAATACACGGTGATGATTCTGGTAAAAATTTTTGAGGCCGGACAGCATGGTGATTGCAGTGGCAATATCCGGCTCCTCGACCTTGATGAGCTGAAAACGGCGCGCCAATGCTGCGTCGCGCTCAAAATATTTTTTATATTCCGACCATGTGGTAGCGGCAATAGTGCGCAACTCACCGCGCGCAAGCGCGGGCTTCAGCAAATTGGCGGCATCGCTGCCTCCTGCATCGCCACCAGCTCCGATCAAGGTGTGAGCTTCGTCAATGAACAAAATTATAGGCACGGGTGATATTTTGACTTCGTCGATCACCTGCTTGAGCCGTTTTTCGAACTCTCCCTTGACGCCAGCACCAGCCTGCAACAAACCCAAGTCAAGGATATTCAGGCTAACGTTCAGCAACTCTTCGGGGACTTTGCCTTCCACCATACGCAATGCCAACCCCTCAACCAAGGCAGTTTTACCCACCCCCGGCTCGCCCACCAGGATGGGATTATTTTTGCGACGGCGGCTGAGAATATCGACCATTTGCCGAATTTCATTGTCACGTCCGAATACCGGGTCAATCTCTCCCGCACGGGCACGCGCAGTAACGTCTATGGTGAATTGCGCCAGCGCACCGCCATCCAGAGTGGCTGATATTGCGGCGCCGTGGCGTCCAACACTTTCATTTGCGGAGCTTGATTTTGCGGAGGCAATACTCTCTACCGATCCTTCCGTAATGGCATTAAACTCCTGGCGCAGAATTTCTTGGGAAATACCGTCCAGTTGCGAAAAATGTCCGCCGGGCAGGCGGTCTTTTATCTCCAGCAAGGCATCGAACAACACGCCCGAACGGATACGATCATGGCCATAGTAGAGGCTGGCATTGATCCACGCCTGCTCAAACCATTGCAACATGAAAGGCGAAAAACTGGGTTTGCCGGCATTGCCCGAACGATTCTTTAACAGATGCTGCAACATACCCTGCCACAACGCATCCGCATCAATATTAAAGGCGCGGAAAATTCGCGCCAAATCTCCACTTCCATCTTCCAGAAGTTTGATCAGCAAATGCTCGATCGATACCTCGTAGTGTGTGCGGCCGTTGGCGAAGCCTGCCGCCGCGTCCAGTGTATTGGCACAATGATCGTTCAGCCTATCAAGCAATGACTTGATTCTCTTGATGCTCATTTGTTTTCCTTGTCGCCCTTATTTCACAATTTGCTGCTTCTTGCCTCAACTAGAGCATTGGATTCAACTGCCCCGGCTACTGTGTTGCCGACATATTTTTGTACTCTGCACCCGAAATTCGTATTGAATACGGCTTGCCTGTCGCCTCGCCCAGCCACATGCGCCAGCCCAACCTAATCCCTTCGGAGCCAAGTGCAGGTGCCGGGCCTGTTGCCCCCTCCACCAGCAGCGTCGTATCAAACTCAATCGAATCGCCCAGATACTGGCCTACCAAATTTCCCATTACTGCTGCTTTTTCTGTACCGGGCAACAGTGCAAACGCTTGATCGATACTGAGCGGACCGAGGATGATTTGAACACTCCCACCGACATCCAATATCTGATTGCCCAACACCATATTATCGCCAAGCAACATTGCCTGATCCCCGCTCCCACCAACTGTTACCTTTGCACTCACTGTTTTCCAGCGCGAAATATATTGTTCAATTTCAACCGGCGCACCCACCATGTCCTGCAGCAAACCATTGAGTGCTGTTGCACTGCGATTGCGCTGACCACTCAATCCTGCGAAGCCCAAAGATTCCAGACTGGAAATATCGGCATCCGAGCCCGACAGTGCATTGATATAGCAAAAGTATTTGGACGTTTTATCTTCCAGCGATATCGCCGGGTGATATTTTTTCCATGCCTGATACAACAGCACATAAAAGCGATGGTTAAAGATATCCAGGAACGCCTTGGTCGCCTCGCCCGCCTCATCCTCATGCAATGCTGTAGTAACGATGTATTGCGGCACAGCCGCATCCACACCGTACAGACCCATAAAATTAAGCTCTACACTTAACTTCCCATTGCGTGTTTGACGCACACGGCGAACGTCCGCAGCCGGGAAATTGATTTCCTTGGCCGGACGAAAGCGCACCTTGGCATCCAGCGGATTTTTATTTTCCTGATACGGCCCCCAGACCGATTCCAGAATGCGCACAATCTGAAAATAGTCATATTGAGCGGCTTCCGCCGCAATATTTTTTGCTAGCTCCGGGAGGCTTCGCCGAACATTGGTTGCCATTGAAACTCCAGATTGCTTGGGTGAGTGTGGACGCGAGTGCGCGTAAATGTATTGATGTTGGCATAGCTGCTAAAAAACCGGTGCAGCACCATACCGAACAGGTAGCTGTCCGCGATAGAACCGTAAGACGCATCATTCATCGAAAGCTTGAATTCCGTACCGCGCATCAAGGCACCATGGCGCACCATCTCGGCAGGTTTGCACGACTCAACTTCCAGACCTTTGATGCGACGTTTATTCGATTCATCCTGCGTCCATTCATACAAGCTCAACAACCGGCGCAACACATCCGTATCCGCCAGAGAAGAAAAGTTCATGGCAAGATGAGAGATCAGCGACCACTGGTAAGCATCGCGCTCCGGCGGAACCAGCATACGCGTAGGCCGTGTGATATTGCGTAACGACACATAACCGGGACAATCGGAACCCGGCGTCGTGATGCTGCCAATCTGCAAATGGGCGCGCGGAATATGGCCATTGCTGGCGGTTATCTCGCATGACAGCGACTGCTCGCGGAATTTGCCGTTGTCACTCACCGTAATATAGGTTTCAGGTCTGCCCGAACCCAACACGCGGCGTGATGAAGAGTAACTTCTCCCGGTTTTTTCATGCTTGAACGAATATAAAGGCAAATAGTCATTTCGTTCGCCGGTCTTAGCATCCATACTGGTAATCGAATCGACCGAATAAACTTCAGTGCTATAGCGATAATGCGCATCTGCCACCACCGGATACTCATACCGCTTTTGAGTCAGTCGAACCGGTTCTGCTGGTCGCTTGAACAGGTTGATTGCAGGGCAACAATAAAGCTTGAACATCTCCGCGCTGACACTCACCTCGCCCGGGAAAATATCGGCGGTGTGAACCTCTATTTCAAACTCGCGAATTTTTCCGGGCCAGGTAATGATGTCCAGACCTTCCAGTGCTACAAACAAATATTTTTCGCGAAATGCAAAATATTCATGCAACAGATGAAATCCAAAAAAGCTGCGGCCACTCAGCGGAATCAACGCCTCATCCGGAGCAAGATGGCAAGGCTGCACGCACCCCTGCCCTCCCAGTCTATGCGGCTCTTTTAATGGCAACTCGGGAAACCTTACCTGCACCAAATGCGTACTGCCTGCCATCGCTTTATAGACCAGTGCAGCCACGCTGGGATCAGCATGGATATAGAGAGGCAACCGCTTCAAATCCAGCGAGTCCAGTTTTACGCCCGGATCCGCCTCAAACTTGAATTTAATCAGGGTTCCGCCGGAACTGCGTTGCTCGGCGGTCACTTTTGCCAAACGAATAGGATGTATTGCCAGCGGGTAAGTAGTGCGAAAACGGCAAGTCACCGTTTCCTTGCCGACCAGTGTTTCGGCTGTTACCGGTGTAGCCAGCGCGGTAGTATGCTTGGCCAGCACTTGCGTTTGCTGCAATTGTCCCAAACGCGGCATAAATTCAAGGATCGTCAACGATGGCAAAGGCCTCAGAAAATGAGGCCAGAGTAAATTCAACAACCCCTCGCTGACCTCCGGCAAATCATCATCGATACGCTGACGTATTTGCGCGGAAAGAAACGCCATTCCTTCGAGCAAACGTTCAACGTAAGGATCCCTGTCTTTCAGGTTCTCCAGATTGAGCAACTTAGCCTGCTCGGGAAAAGCCAGCGAAAATTCCTGCGCAACATCGTGCAATAAACGCATCTCGGCTTCAAAATATTCAAGCATTCTCAACCGCCCTTGCGCCGCCAATTGCAACAGCAGCATATCCGCCGCTCAGGAAATACGTCTGAAAGCGTAGATGCTCGCCGCTTATCATTTGCCCGCTAATCTGAAAATGCAGCACAAAATCACCCTTTGCCACCGGGTACGGCGTAACCTTGATATTTTTTAAACGCGGCTCGTAGCGAACCAGCGTGGATTTGACGGACTCCGCTAGGGAATTAACCGAATAAGGCATCTCTTGATAAACCGCAGTCAAATCTGGCAAGCCGTAATCCGGCAAATGTGGCAACACACCTTGCCTTGCGTTCAGCAGATGCACCAAATGGTCCTGTATGCTTTTTTTCAGGGCTGTCGCAGCATCACCCGACGCAACCCGACTGCCGTCCATGAAGTGGCCCTTCAATACATCAAATAATGCAAAAGACGGCATAATTTAAAGAACCTAAAAAATGACTTTACTAAGTTATTAGTGACACTACAATGAGCATGGGATTATACATGAGCGAGACCATGACGCCAGCGACAAGACTATATAGACACACCCAAAAACGGCCTAGATACCCGGCAATAGGTCTATATATATATTGATAATATCTAGTACTTTTTGAGGCTTTCGTAAAAATATTCCCATGCTATATTCCGTGACCAATTTGAAAGAGCATCGCGTCAACATTAATCGCTGCTCCTATTTTCCGTTTTAGACACCAGCTAACGTGTTGACTTCTATCAAGAATAACCGAACCTAGCGCAAAACGAGATACATCATGCCCCTGCCACTACCCGCCGTCGCCACCGAAGCCCTCTCCGCCCTGCAATCCCTCACCGCCCACTCCGCCCATCTGCGTTTCACGATTGCCGGTCAAAGCTACGATGCGATTTCTTTCGACGGCACCGAGGCGATATCCACACCATTCAGTGCCTCGCTTTATATACTGGCCGAACTGGATTCCTCTTGGCTTGGGCAACCCGGTGTCGTGACCCTGACCGACTCCTCCAACCACGAACGCACCCTCGCCGGTATCGTCACCTATCAGCGCGACCGGGGCCTGAATGCCAAGCATCAGGCCCGTGTAGAAATCCTGTTGCGGCCACGCCTGTGGGCGCTATCGCTGTCGCGCGACAACCGTGTGTTTCAGGGTTTGTCTGTTCCCGACATCGTCACCGGCGTGTTGAAGCAACACGGCATCGACAGCGACAGTGCGCTGTGGCACTTGAGCCAGACCTACGCACCGCTGCCCTATACCGTGCAGTTTGCGGAGAACGATCTGGCGTTTGTCGAACGCCTGCTCTCAGGCATCGGGGTGAGCTACTGGTTTACCGCTCAGGACGGCAAAGACATCCTCCACTTCACCGACGACAACGCCAACTTCACCGCGTTGAATCTGGGCATCATCCCCTTCATCTCCAATGCCGGGCTGGACAAGCCTGTCGCCTGTTTCAACAAGTTCA
>Ga0182030_10006298_pt1 | contig 25062 bp, 22 predicted proteins | sample 812S3MmetaG_FD_121299 | JGI IMG/M metagenome (GOLD analysis project Ga0182030, IMG submission 121299) | Permafrost microbial communities from Stordalen Mire, Sweden - 812S3M metaG (Illumina Assembly) | ecosystem: Environmental > Terrestrial > Soil > Wetlands > Permafrost | place: Sweden...
CCTGGCGCGCCCATGCGGTCCCTCCGGCCCCGCCGGCGCAGGTGCCGCAGTGATTCCCCGCTATCAACGCGTTCTCTTCTGGGTCCTCGCCGGCGCCAGCCTGCTGATGGCGCTGGTGCTGCTGCACGGATGCGAGCAAGCCCGGGAAAAGCTGACCCGGCATCGCAATGAGACGCCGCTGGCTGCGCCGGTCGCCGCTCCCAGCCAGACGGTTCGCCTTGCACTTGCCAACGACAACGACGGCTCCATCAGCCTGGTCGAACGCGAAATCGCGCTGCCGGATGAGACGACCGCGCGGGCGCATGCGCTGCTGGCCCGGCTGATCGCCGAATACTCGTATAAGGATTCCGCTCACCCGATCGAGAGCGGCCCGGCGGTCGACGATGTGTTCCTGCTCGACCTGCCGCTCAATCCACCCAACTCAGCCGGGAGCAAGACCGAAGCGGACGACAAGGCAGCGGCCGCGCTGGAGCTTTCCGGGAGCGCGGAGGACAGCGCGGCGAAGGGCACCGGGGATTTGACCGCCGAGCCCTCCGTTCCCGGTGGACAATTGGCGGTGGTCAATCTCGACGGGACCTTCGCCGACCATCACCCGTCCGGCATTGGACCCGAGACGCTGACCATCGAGTCGATCATCGGCACGCTATACGTGAACTTTCCGCGCATCGAGGAGGTTCGCTTTCTGGTCGACGGCCGGCCCCGCGAAACCCTGAACGGACACGCCGATCTGCTCCGCACCTACCCGGTCGTGAACACCGAGACCAAACCCGCACAGGAGGCCCATTAATGGACGCGACTTACCCGCGGGTGACGATCGGAGTTTTCGATTCGGGCTTTGGCGGCCTCACAGTTCTGCGCGAGTTGCTGCCGCTGATTCCCGGCGCACATTACGTCTACCTGGGCGACACCGCTCGGCTCCCCTATGGCTCCAAGTCACGCGCAACCATCGCCCGTTACGCCGTAGAGAGTGCTCGCTTCCTCGAGTCCCACGGCGCCAACCACCTCGTCATCGCCTGCAACACCGCATCCGCCCTGGCCCTCGACGATATCCGCGCCGCAGTGAAGATTCCCGTCACCGGCGTAATCGAGCCCGGCGCCCGCTCGGCCTGGGCTGCGCTCGCATCGCGTGCCATGAACCAAACTGGAGTCGACCGGCCACAGGATCATCTTCGCCCCGACCATCGCGACGTCCTGGTTCTCGCCACGCAAGCGACTGTGTCGTCACACGCCTACGATCGCGCCTGCACCGCACTCGGTCTCCGGGCCGTCGAGAAAGCCTGCCCCCTCCTTGTGCCTCTGGTGGAAGAAGGTTGGATCGACCACCCCGTAACCCGGGAGGTAATCCGCATCTACCTCACCGAGGCGATCGGCGACGGCACCCCAAACGTTGTCTTGCTCGGCTGTACCCACTACCCGCTCATTAAGCATGCCATTCGCGCCGCATTGCGAGAACTCGGGCACAGCATCGAGGTCATTGACTCCGCCCGCGCCACCGCTTTGGTCGTATCGCACGGGATCCAGAACCGCATCGACGCCAATCCCAGCCGGCCCGACGCCAGCTTCGAGTGCTACGCCACAGACTCCACCGAGAAGTTCGCCCGCCTCGGCAGCCAGTTCCTCGGCCAGCCTATCCCCCAGGTGAAACTCCTCGACCTCGGAGGCTAGCACTTCTTCGCCCTTTCGGGAGACAATTCCCTTACTCTTTGACTCAACCTGGATGTTGACACCGCGTAGACTGGAATCGTCTTTCAACTGACAACCAACAACTGGCAAATACCAACTTCTCATGCCTTATCTGCTGAAGACCGAACCCACCAAGTATTCGTTCGACGACCTGCTGAAGGACGGCGAGACCATCTGGGACGGCATCTCGAACCCCCAGGCCCTGCTGAACCTGCGCAGTATGAAGGCTGGCGAGAAACTTGTCATCTACCATTCCAACCAGGGCAAGGCCGCCGTCGGAACCGCGAAAGTAGTGTCGGTGGATGCGGCCGATCCGAAGAATCCCATCGTTCGGATCAAGCCCGTGAAGCGGCTCAAGCGGGAGATTCCGCTGGACGAGATGCGCCACGCTGGCATCTTTCAGGGGTCGCTGCTGTTTCGCCAGTTCCGGCTCTCGGTCGTCCCCCTCACCCAGGAACAATACGACTGGCTGGTCGCTGCCTAGCGAGCACGCCTCGGCATTGCGCGCGATAATCGTTGCCCTACGACGGTCCGCCTGACTACAACTTAAGTGCCCTTCTTTGCAGACTTTAATCTGGCTAGTATTCAGACAAAGGTTGGGGCACGAATGTACGTACTCTCATGGTTGGACAATCGCACATTGATTGCATGCGACTTCATGCTGGCGGTAGCGTTCGCCGTCGCGTTTTTCAGCCTCAAACGCACATACCCCATTCTGCGTGGAATCAATACCATCGGGATTAGCTTCCTGTTGGGTGTTCCCGGCACCTTCCTGCTCGCCTCTCACGGGTACATCCCGTACTTCCTCTCCGTCACGGTGGCAAACGGCTTTATCTTTTGCTCCTTTATCTTTCTTTACCGTGGCATCCTCCGCTTTCTTGGCAGTCGGCGCACTTCCCTGGTGCCGGTAATCGTGTCGTGCATTTCGCTGGCAATCCTCTGCTATTACAGCCAAATCCAGGACCGAATTGTCCCCCGCGTTGTTGCCATCTCAGCCACCATCGGATTCGTGCGCGGCCTTATCGCGCTCGAGCTTTTTCGCAAGTCCGAGACCTTTCCCAGTCCCAAAGCGATGCGCCTGTTTGCCGCGGCCATGTCGTTCTTTGCCGCTGTCACCGTACACACCGGCGTCATGACCCTGCTCCACGGCGTGCCCAACCACCAGGCGATTGAGAGCGCTCCCTCCGGAAGCGGCGCCCTGTTGCTTGGCGTAGTGTCGGTGTGCGTCACCGGCCTCTTCATCCTGGTGCTTGCCAGCAGCGAGTTGATCGCGCGCAGCCGGGACGAGTCGCAGAAGGACTGCCTGTCCGGGGCCTTCAACCGCCGCGGCATTGAGACCAAGCTCGCCGCCGAGCTCAAGTACATCCAGCGCGGCAAACACCGGCTCTCGGTCGCCCTTATCGACGTCGACTACTTCAAATCCATCAACGACATTCAGGGGCACGCCGCCGGCGATGCGGCCCTGCGCGAGGTCGCGGAGACCATCTCCACCCATCTGCGCGGGCGCGATTACCTTGGCCGCTATGGCGGCGACGAGTTTCTCCTCATCCTTCCCCAGACTCCCTGTAGCGTTGCTCTAGGCGTCACCGAACGGCTCAATCAGGCCATAACCAAACTCAGCCTGGCTACGGGCAGCATGCCTCTCACCCTCAGCATCGGGCTCACTGAAGCCGTGGCCGACGACGATGCGGTGACCCTGATCGCGCGCGCCGACAAGGCGCTCTACCAGGCCAAGAGCGATGGCCGCAACTGCCAGCGAGTGGTCATCGCAAGCAGCAATCCCGCAAGAAGTGAGGCGCCGGCCCTGGGCGCGATCATAATCCCTCCGGTCGAATCCTCTCTGCTTCACCGCTAGTGCGGTGTCTTGAAAGTTAGCTATAAAAATGAAGTGTCATCCTGAGCGGAGATTGGCGCGTATTCTGCGCCAATCGCAGTCGAAGGACCTGCGGTTAGGAACCTCGACGTATGCAATGAACTTCAGAGACAGGCCGCTAGATCAATCCCCCAAATCCCCTCAATCGAGCCCGGCGGAATCCATCTCCGCCCGGCGTATGCTTCTGCCTCAATCGGCTGCTATCCTAAACCTTAGGACAATCGGAGCATCGTCACAGACCAAGAGGGCTGCGCGAGGACCCGGGTGCGCATTGCTGCCGGGAGGTTCATGCCGCACCGTCTTTTTGGGCGTCATCCATACTGTGAGGAGTCTCTTGAGGGAGCGTAATGATCGATTTGAAGGGAAAGGTGGCCGTCGTTTTCGGCCTGGCAAATAAGCGCAGTATTGCCTACAGCGTAGCTCAGAAACTAGCCGAGGCCGGAGCGACCCTCGTCCTCTCTTACCAGTCCGAGCGCCTCCAGCGCGAAGCCGAAGAGTTGCTCAACGACCTGGGCCAGACCAGCGTCGGACGAGCCTTCAAGTGCGATGTCGCCAGCGACGAGGACATTGACGCGCTCTTCGCGCAGATCGCCGCCACCTACCCGAAGATCGATATCCTCATCCACTCCATCGGGTTTGCGCCACCCGACGCTCTCAAAGAGGATTTCCTGCTGACCTCGCGCGAAGCCTTCCGCATCGCCCACGATGTCAGCGTCTACTCCTTCATCGCACTCGCCCGCGGCGCGGCGCCCCTCATGACCGACGGCGGTGCCATCTTGACGCTGACCTACTACGGCGCGGAGAAGGTCTTCCCCAACTACAACGTCATGGGCGTGGCCAAGGCTGCGCTCGAGTCTGCCGTCCGCTACCTCGCCGTCTCCCTCGGCTCCAAAAGCATCCGCGTCAACGCCATCTCTGCAGGACCCATCAAAACCCTCGCCGCCCGCGGCATCAACGACTTCAGCCAGATCCTCACCGCGGTCACCGCACGCGCCCCGCTGCACCGCAACGTCGAACAGGCCGAGGTCGGGAATACTGCGCTGTTTCTCTGCTCCCCCCTCGCCAGCGGCATCACCGGCGAAATCACCTTCGTCGACTGCGGCTTCAACATCACCGGAATATAGCGCTCAAACCTCATACCTCAAAGCTCATAGCCCGTTTACGAAGAAACACCATCCACCGCACCCGCTGACCGCCGATAGCTGTCCGCCGATAGCCGGTTCACGAAAACGCCTCCCCAACTCAGATACCTCTGTGTTCTCTCTGCTTCTCTGTGAACTCTGTGATTCGCTCTTGCCTTGACCCCAGCGCATATAATTCTCCGCATCGCCGCGCCACCGGGAACATCCAAACCCTGCGCCACAAAAATCGAACGGAGAATACCCATGACCACCGCAGAACTCCTCCTCCAGGACTACGACATCGAAGTGGCAATGACCCGCAAAATCCTCGCGAGCGTCCCCGAAGACAAGCCCGACTTCAAGTGTCATGAAAAATCCATGCCTCTCGGCAAGCTCACCATGCACGTCGCCACCCTGCCCCTCTTCGGCAAGACCATCCTCACCACCCCCAGTCTCAACATGGCCGATCCCGGCCACAAGTGGCCCGACCAGACCTTCACCACCCGCGATGCCGCGCTCGCCGCCTTCGACACCAACGCCGCCGACTGCCGCGCCGCCCTCGCCTCGCTCTCCGACGCACAACTGGCCGAACCCTGGAAGTTCTCTTTCGGCGACCACGTCATCTCCTCGAGCCCGCGCTCACTCGCCTACCGGCACATGTGCTTCAACCACCTCATCCACCACCGCGCCCAGCTCGGCGTCTACCTCCGCCTCAACGACATTCCCGTCCCCGGCGTCTACGGTCCCTCGGCGGACGAGCCGTTCAACCCGAAGTAATCCAGCTTCCGAGGCCCAGCACGGCCATCATCGCCAGAGTATTCATCCTCATCGTGCTACCAGCTTCCCCGCGGGCCAACGCCCGGAACTGTGCCGTCATCTAACCGTTCATGCGGTCTTACTCGACCGCAGAACGCAATCTCCGTTAAAAGGGCACCCCATGGAAACGACTCGCAAATCCGGCACTCCTTCTCACGACACGCCCAACGCGCTCTCCACCGACGACCGCAAGCACATGAGTGACACAACCTACGCTTTCCCCAAACAGCGCAAGGAACCGCTGAACGACGCGTCCCACGTCCGCAACGCCATCGCGCGCTTCGACCAGGTCAAGGACGTCTCCGACGCCGAGCGCGAAGAAGCCTTCCACCACATCAAGGCCGCCGCGAAAAAATTCGGCGTCGAGATGAAGGAGACGCACTGGCGCGAGCTCGGCAGCAAGCCACACACCGCCAACCCGGAGCACAAAAAAGCCAGCTAGCCAACCCCTCGGCTCCGAAATAAGAGAGAGCAGTATCCCTCGCTGCTCTCTGTGCTCTCTCTTTTACTCTGTGCTCTCTGTGATTCGCTCTTCTGCCCTAGCCCACCTTCTCCGTCAGCTCGGCCCAGCGCGCGTAGAGTTCGTCGGCGACGGTCTGCGCGGCTTCGAGATCGTGCAGCGCGGCAGTCAAGGCATCGGCGTTGGTCGCGACGCTCGGGTCGTCGAGTAGATCGCGCGCCGCGTTCAGGCGCTCCTCGGCGATCTCCACCCGGTCCTCGATGGTCGCGTACTCGCGCGCTTCCAGATACGACAGCTTCTTCTTGCCCGCGTTGGGCGGCGGCGCGGCTTGCGCGGGAGTTGCCGTTGCGGTCGCCGAACTGCCGTCGCTGTTGGCGGAGCCTTGCTCGCGCTGCCACTGTTCCCATTGCGAGTAGTCCGCAAACGTCTCTGCGTTGCCCATCCCGTCGAGTCCGAGGACGATGTTCGACACGCGGTCGAGCATGTAACGATCATGCGTCACTAGCACCAGCGCGCCGGTGTACTCCAGCAGGCTTTCTTCCAGGATCTCCAGCGTCGCGATGTCGAGGTCGTTGGTCGGCTCGTCCAGCAGCAGCACGTCGGCCGGCTCCAGCATCAGCTTGGCGATCAGCACCCGCGCGCGTTCCCCGCCGCTCAACCGTTCGACGGGCTGGTTGAGCTGCTCGCTGGTGAAGAGGAACTTCGTGGCATAACTCGCGACGTGGACCACGCGGCCCTGGTAGACGACCGAGTCGGAGTCCGGCGCCAAGGCGCGGCGCAGCGTCACGTCCTCTTCCAACTCGCGCAACTGCGAGAAGTAGACGATCTTCAGCGAGGCGGCTTTCTTGACCGTTCCCGCGGTCGGCTCGAGTTCACCGGTCAGCAGGCGCAGCAGCGTGGTCTTGCCGCTGCCGTTGGGGCCGACCAGGCCGACGCGCATTCCGTTGGTGATCAGAAAATTCAGTCCCTCCACAATCTTTTTCTCATCCACACCCGAGCCAAAACTCAGCGACACATCCTCGAATTCCACCAGCCGCTTCGTCTGTCGCTCCGTCGCCGCAAAATCGATCTCCGTCGTAGCCGTCTGCGTCCGCAGGTTCACATCGCGCAACTGCCCAATCAAATCTTGCGCGTTGTCGATGCGCGCTTTGGCTTTGGTGGAACGCGCCTTGGGGCCGCGGCGCAACCACTCGACTTCAATCTTTACGCGGTTCTTCAGAGCGTCCTGCAGCTTGGACTGCGCTTCCAGGTACGCCTGCTTGCCCTCGATGAACTTAGAGTAGGTCCCTTTCACGCGCAGCAGACCTTCGGCGTAGACGCGGTTCAGTTCGACGATCTCCGTCGCCACATTCTCCAGGAAGTAGCGGTCGTGGCTGACCATCACGCAGGCAAACGGCGCTTCGTTCAGCAGCGCTTCGAGCCATGCAATGCCGGCGAGGTCCAGATGGTTGGTCGGCTCGTCCAGCAGCAGTACGTCGGGATGGATGACGATGGCCTCGGCGATGGCCAGCCGCTTGCTCCAGCCTCCGGAGAGCGTTGCGGCCTCGGCGGCGAGCGAGGCAAAGCCGGTGCGGCCCGCCGTCTCCTGCAGGCGGCCTTCGTGCTCAGCTTCGGGGACGCCCCCCCGCACCAACGCCGCGTCCATCACCTCGCGCACGGTCAGTCCCGGAGCGAAGTTCGATTCCTGTAGAACGTATGCAATCCGCGTCCGCTTCCGCGTCGCCACCTCGCCCGCATCCGGCTCCTGCTCCCCGGCCAGCACCGCCAGCAGCGTCGACTTCCCCGCCCCATTCGGTCCAATCAGCCCGATGCGGTCCCCCTCCGACACTGGAAAGCTGATCCCCTCAAACAGCGCCACCGCGCCAAATCGCTTCGACAACCCCTGCGCATTCAAAATTGGCGGCATGCCTTCAGTCTACCGTGCCAACAAAACTTAACGCCGATTCACACCGATGACACCGATCGGGAAAGGGAAGAAAACTCTCCATCCGCTTTGATCGGTTCAATCGGTGTCAATCGGCGTTAAGCCTTCAATCCAGATCGAAATCCCGCAGCGGCCGCTCCGTCATCGGTCCTTCCTTGGCCTTCTTCACCGCTTCCTCGAACTTCTTGGCCATCAGGTCGTCCTTGTGCTTATGCGCGTCCACGCTCTGGGCGAAGATTTGGTCCCGGCGGGCATCGGCCTCACGCGCAGCCTTGGCCGCATCGCTGAAGTCCTCAAACATGCGCTTGCGCGGCGCCGGCGTATGCCCGATGATGGCGCGCGTCACCGGATCGACCTTCAGCATCGCTCCGCAATCCGGACAGGTAACCTCAAACGCTTCGTCGCTGATTCCCATGGCCCACGCTCCTTGTCGTCGGTCTTCATTCTAAGACTCAATGGCTGAAAAAGCGCTTTCTCGTTAAGGGCACGGATTTGTAGCCTGTCCTGAGCGAAGTCGAAGGATGCCGTAAACGCCGCATAATCATCGCGGCTGGTAGCCCATGGCTTCAGCCTTGGGTCTCCGCTGAGGCCAATCTTCGTGGCCGCAGACAGTGCCGGACAAACGCCGCCAGAAATCTTGTCAAGCCCCTCATCCTGTGCGAAAGCCGCTATGTCGCACCATCCACACGAGATCAAATTTCCGCCAAAATGGCAGATGAGTTACCCTCCATTTGCTACAATTAACGTAGTGGAATTAATCAGAGAAGGCCCGGCTTCCACGCCGGGTCTTTCGCCATTAAACCGTCAAGGAGCCAACCATTGAACCCCAATCGCCAGCACCTTAGCTGTCAGCTGATAGCTGTCTTAGCTGTCAGCTCTCAAACTTTTGGTTTTTGGGGTAACGGTTGGCCGCCCGTTAACTCAAAAGGGACTCCCCCTTCGCTAACCACATTTGTCTGCAACAAAACGTCGGGCAAATCTGGGGAAAATTCGGATGATCGGACCACGCGAAGCTCAAGCGGCGCGCCGGGCTCTCTGAGGATGCAGCACCAGCATCTGCCCCCAAAAGTTGTCATCCTTGAGCCTGACTTCTATGGGCTGAAGTAGGGACCCCCGCACTGTTAACTCAAGCGGGACTCCCCCTTCGCTAACCGCATTTGTTTGCAACAAAACATAGAGGAAATCTGGGGAAAATCGGAACCGGCGCTACAGCCGGATGACGATGTGGCCGGGGCATTGGCTGGCGGCTTCTTCGACGAGGCGGGCGATCAGTCCAGCGCCGGGGGTGGCGACTTCGGGGCGGGCAGCTTCGCAGGCGGCGAGAAACCAGACGCCGGCGATCACGCGCTCCTGGGGATGGCCGTCGGGGAACAGGTGCAGCGTCATCGCCTCGGCGTGCCTGCGCAGGCCGGCTTCCTTGTTCAGTTCGTAGGTGGCGGCGAGGCGTCGGAGCCGGTCCATCTGGTAGCGCATCTTCGAGGCGGAAACCTCAGCGGACTTGCCGAGGCTTGCATCGAGGGTGCCGAGGTAGTCCTGCGCAGCGGTGAGCGCTTCGTCGAGGGCGTTGCCGGCCGCGGCCAGGCGGCGCTTGGCCTGGATGGGCATGGCGCGCGCGCCCAGGCGCTGGGCGAGTTCCTCCGCCGGGCGCATCGCGTCGGGCAAACTGACTTCGTGCTGCGCCATGATCGCGCCGATGGCCGGCTCAATCAGCGTGGCCGACAGGCGCGGCAGAATGGGCGTGATGCGGCCCAGCGCGCGCTGGTAGATGACGGCGCTCTGCGCAAAATACGCAACCTCAGCCGGGCCGCCGACGTACGCAGCCGTTGGCAGGATGCTGTCCTGAAAGACCGGACGCAGAATTGCGTTCGGGCTCAGCCGCTCCGGCGCCTCGTCCAGAATTGCGAGCAGATCGGCGGCGGTGTACGACTTTGCCGAATTCCCCGCCCCGGCTGCGCCGCCGTTGCCGGCTTTCCAGGTTCCGTCGGGCAGGCGGCGCAAGGCCTCGCGGCTGCTGACGCCCGGGTTGCCTTCGACCTGGCTGGCCGGTTCGCTCACAAGGAACAGCAGCGACGCGCCCGGCTTGACCAGCACCTGCGCATGGTACCCGGCGGCTTCGAGTTCGGCTGCGCGTACGAGCAGCGCGGCTTCAAGCTCTTCGGCGTGTTCGATGGCGTAGCGCAAGGCGGGTGCGCCCAGCGAGTGGAAGTCGCGGCCCGCGGCGTCCATGACGATCAGACCCTGCTCGGCGAACAGGCGCGTCATCAGCCGCGCAAACGCGCCGCCAAAGGTTCGCGCTTCACCGCCCGACGGACTCCCGTAGCACTCGCGCAGCAGGTCGCAGATGGGCGCATGCCCGAGCAGGTCGGCTGCCTGATCGAGCAGCCCGTCGATCTGGCCCCCGAGAATGACGTCGCCTACGGGAACGTCGTGGTGAGGAAACTTCGCGCCCAGGCGCAGCGTTTCAACAGCTGTCTTGGTGAGCAGCGAGACCTGGTCGACCTCTTCCAGATCGTGGTCTTCGGTCGCCGTCCAGAATATCGGCACATGCTCCACGCCCGTCACCGAGGTCGCCTGCCGGGCGCGGACAATCGCCGTAGCGGCCTTCAGCAGCGTCAGCAGCGGACCTCCCAGCAGACCCACCTGCTGCCCGGTGACCACGGCCCGCGCCCCGCTGCGCAGCTTTGCGATGTTGGCGAGAGCGGCGGGTGCAGCGCCGAAGATGAGGCTCTGGCGTTCCAGCGCATCGGCCAATGCTCCCGCATCCGCACCGGCAGCAGAGGTTCCCATCCATGCCCGGCCCAGCGGCTCAGCCCCGTACCACGCGCGCACCGGCGAGGAAGCGCCAGCATCGCCCATCGCGAGGTAGTCGCGCAACAGCCTGGTGGAGTGTGGCAGCGTTGCGATGGGATAACACTCAGTGCTCATCAAAAATCCTCAACCCGGAGCCGGAATCTATGCGCCACAGCAGGAGTGGGAACTCGCCGCAACTCTCGTATCGATTGGAACATGCCTCCAATTGGATGCGCTATTTCCAGCCCCGATGCAGGATGATACCGTAGACCCATGGCAGCCAAGCGAACCCAGAAGAAGAAGTCCAGCAGCAAGGCCGCGACCGGAGTGAAACGCGCCGGCAGTGCTAAGGTTATCTCGTCCAGGCTCAGTTTCAAAGGCATGGTCTTCAACGTGTTCACCGACACGCTGGAAGAGCCGGACGGACATCGGCACATCAAGGACGTCATCCGCCACCACGGCTCGGTGGTCATCCTCGCGGTCGACGAGCGGACCAACCCGGCAGACCCGGACGTGATTCTCGAGCGGCAATACCGGCACGCCGCCGGCCAGTTCCTCATCGAGCTGCCGGCGGGCACGCGCGAGCCCGGCGAAGCTCCGCTGGCCGCCGCCAAGCGGGAGATGATCGAAGAGACCGGCTACCGCGCCAAACGCTGGACGATGCTGCAAAAGTACTTCGCCAGCCCCGGATTTCTGGGCGAGTGGATGCAGATCTACCTCGCGCGCGATATCCGTCAGGGCGAGGCGCACCTGGAGATGGATGAGAATCTCGAAGTCCTGCGCATGCCGCTGTCGGTGGCGATGAAGATGGTCGCTGAAGGAAAGATTCACGATGGGAAGACGCTGATCGGACTGTCGCTGTACGACGCCGCACGCAAGGCCGGCCGACTGTAACGCCTTCAGCGCGGCGTGAGCTGTTTGGGCGTCAGCTCGGTGACGATCTCTTCGGCAACTTCGCTGGCGGGTTCGAGCTGGTCGAGGTCCTCGTCGGTGAAGCTTTCGCTCAGACCGCCGAAGCGACGCTCGCGCTTCTGGTAGCTCTGGATGGCCTCCAACAGGTGGATGCCGCGGAAGTCCGGCCAGAGTCGGTCGGTGATGAATAGCTCGGAGTAGGCGATCTGCCAGAGCAGGAAGTTCGAGATGCGCTGCTCGCCCGAGGTGCGGATCACCAAGTCAGGGTCGGGCATGTGCGCGGTGTAGAGGTGATCGGAGACATGGTGCTCGTCGAGACGGGCTTCGATGCCGTCGACCTGTAGCAGATCTTCGAGCGAGCAGCCGCGCTGGTGCGCCTCGGCGATCAGGTCGGCGAGAATCGAGCGCGTGGCGTCGACGATCTCCGAGCGCGAGCCGTAGTTCAGCGCGATGGTTAGCGTGGTGCCGGTGTTTTTGGCGGTGGACTCGGTCGCCCACTGCATCGTCTCCTGAACTTCACTGGGCAGCTCGTGGATGCGGCCGATGTACTCCATGCGCACGTTGTTGTCGTTCATGCGCTGGACGTTGCCAACCAGATAACTGCGCAACAACTTCATCAGGAAGTTGACCTCGGACTTGGGGCGGCGCAGGTTGTTCTCCAGCGAGAAGGCGTAGAGCGTAATGAAGGGAAGGTTGATGCGCGAGGCCGTCTCCATGACGTAGTGCACACTCTCGGCGCCCTGCTGGTGGCCCAGGAACCGCTTGAGGGCGCGCTTGCCGGCCCAGCGCCCGTTCCCATCCATAATGATGGCAATGTGTTGCGGAATCTTCAGCGGGTCAAGCTGCCGGTATATCGCCGCCTCTTCCGCGGAGAGTTCGTGGAGGCGCGAACACGGTTCGAATGCGGGCCTGGTTGTGATTGCGCGCAATGGCGACCTCGACCACATCAAAGGGTATGACGCTAGCATACGCCTCCGCGGTGCGCAACCAACATGCGCGGGCGGGCGGGCGATCCAAGGGGCGGCGCTGCAATGGTTTGCTATTCGTTGACCGCAAAGGGAGAACGGGCGCACACAACTTCGCTACACTGGAGAACGAATGTCTACGCAGATCATCCGTCCGGCCCGTACCCTGCAAGGCTCTCTCACCGTTCCCGGCGACAAGTCCATCTCGCACCGCTACGCCCTGCTTGCCGGCCTGGCCGAAGGTACTTCGCGGCTTGCGAACTTCTCCACTGGAGCCGACCCGCAGTCCTCGCTCGCCTGCATGTCATCGCTCGGCGCGACGATCGTCCGCCAGGGCTCCGGTCCGGCCACTGCCGTGGAAGTAACCGGAGTCGCGGGCGCCTTTTGCCAACCGGTTGCGCCGCTGGATTGCGGCAACTCCGGCTCGACCATGCGCATGCTGGCCGGCCTGGTGGCGCCGCACCCGCACACCTTCACTCTGATTGGTGACCACTCCCTTACCTTTCGACCGATGGAGCGTATCCGAATTCCGCTCAGCCATATGGGAGCACAACTCGATCTGATAGATGGACATGCGCCGATGACTATACGTGGCCGGCCGCTGCACGCCATCGACTTCGCCACGCCCATCCCGAGCGCCCAGGTCAAGACCTGCGTCCTTTTCGCCGGCCTGCAGGCCGAAGGCACCACCAGCCTCGCCGAATCCATCCGCACCCGCGACCACACCGAGCACGCCCTGAGGGCCTTCGGCGCAACGCTCACCCGCAACGGTGAAAAGCTGTCCATTGCCGGCGGTCAGAAGCTGAAGGCGATCGAAGCCACGGTCCCCGGAGACATCTCCTCCGCCGCATTCTTCCTGTGCGCCGCACTGCTGTTCCCGGACTCCAACCTTGTCCTCGATTCGATCGGCATGAATCCGACGCGGGCGGCCCTGCTCGATGTGATTGTCGCGCTCGGCGGCCGCATCAAGATGCTCAACGTCGAAGAGCGCCACGGCGAACTGATCGGTTCCATTCAGGTGAATCGCGCGCCGTCCTCGCCCACTACCAAGCCGTTTACCATCAGTGGCGCGCTAACCGCGCAGGTCATCGACGAGCTTCCCGTTCTCGCCGCCATTGCGCCGTACACTCGAAACGGCCTGATCCTTCGCGACGCTCAGGAACTCCGGGTCAAGGAGTCGGACCGCATCGCGCTGGTGGCGCGGAATCTCCGGGCCATGGGAGCTGAAGTGGCGGAGCTCCCCGACGGCCTCGAAATCCCCGGCGGTCAGACCCTCCATGGAGCGTCGATCGACTCCGCCGCCGACCACCGCATCGCCATGGCCTTCTCGATCGCCGCGCTGCGCGCCGAAGGCGACACGGAGATCCAGGCTGCAGAAGCCGCGGCAATCTCCTTTCCTGAATTCTTCACCGCCCTGGACTCGCTCGCCAAGCGCTAATCTATGCCGCCCACCAGCCTACCTGCCGACTCCCGCCCGATCGTCAACACCGAGATCGAACAGTTTGGCGGCGCCGAGCGCAGCGTACTTGCCCTGGCCCGCTGGCTGGACCAACGCGGCCTTTCCAGCCACGTCGTCACCTACGCCGATCACTGTGGCATTGCCGGCTACGCCACGCACCCGCTGACAGTCGTCGAATTGACGGCGCATGGAACGCGCAGCCGCATAGCCGCACTCCGGGCGTGGTCCAAATCGCGCCCCGCAACCGCTCCCCAGGTTCTGCTCTCCGGATACCAACCCGCGCTCCACGCCACGCTGGCAGGCATGCGCGGCTTCCACGACCTGATGCACGACACGCCTTCCCTATTCAGCGATCCGGCAACCCGGACGCTCAAGACCCGCGCCCGGTTGGCCGTTTCGAATCGAACCGTCGCCCACGGCCTGCGCAGCGGTGGCAATACGATCGTCACCAGCGAGTACCTGCGCGCGGAATGCCGCAAGGACTTCGGCATCGATGCGCACATCGTCCGCATGGGCGCCCTCGCCAACCTGCATCCGGCGAACCTCATTCGCCCCGTCACCGAAGAGCTGCGACTGCTTTCGGTCTGCCGCATCGAGACGAACAAGCGCATCGACTGGATCCTGCGCTCGCTCGCCGAGTTGGAGCATGCAAGCCCGTCTCTCTCCTCGCAGCGAGCGTGGCGTCTCGACCTGGCCGGCGAAGGCTCGCTGGTCGCGCCGCTTACGGAGCTCGCCGCTTCGCTGGGAATTGCCGGCCGCGTCCACTTCCACGGCTTCGTTGCGGACGCCGATCTCCAGACCTTCTACGATCAGGCGCATCTGTTCCTGATGCCGGCAGTGCAGGGATACGGCATCCCCGCTATCGAGAGCCTGCAGCGCGGCATTCCAGTCCTCCTCCACCGCGAGTCCGGCGTCTCCGACATTCTGCTCGATACTCCCTGGGCAACCGTGCTCACGGGCGGTCCGGAGCGCATGACGGCAACTCTCGCCTGCGCGATCGACAGCGTGCTGCAGGGCAGGCACCACAATGTTCCGTTGCCGCCTTTGCCCAGCGAAGAGGACTGGGCCGAGCAGGTGGCTCGCCTGTGCGGATGGGTGGAATAGATATGCAAGTCATCCAGGCCGTCTACGGCGTGTTCCACCACTTCGAACTGGCACACCAGTTGCATACCCGTCACCACCTGCGCCGCATCTACTCCACCTGGCCGTGGGCGCGGTTGAAGCGCGAAGGCTTGCCGCGCGAGTTGGTTCGCACCTTCCCGCCGGTGCACACCGCCGACACCCTGCTGCGCCGCACGCGTTTTTACACGCCTGCGCTGGACGCGCGATTGAACCAGTGGAACTCGCTCAGTTTCGATGCCTGGACCCGCCGCGTAGTCGAACCCTGCGACGCCTTCATCGCCATCTCCGGTGCGGGCCTGACCACTGGCCCAAAGGTGCAGGCGGCCGGCGGCAAATTCATCTGCGACCGCGGCTCAACCCATCAGCGCTTTCAGGATCAGATTCTCGCCGAGGAATATCGCCGCTGGGGCGTCCGGTACGTTGCGCCTGCCGCGCACATCGTCGAGCGCGAGGAGGCAATATATGCTGAAGCGGACGCGATCACCGTGCCCTCCAGTGTTGCGCGCCGCTCTTTTCTTGCTGAAGGCATCGCCGCCAACAAGGTCCACGTAATTCCCTACGGCGTCCGGCTCGACAAGTTCGCGCCCACCCGGGCTCCATCCGCGGACACCTTCGAAGTCCTCTTCGCCGGCCAGATTGGCCTGCGCAAAGGCATCCCCTATCTGCTGGAAGCATTTGCCCGGGTGCGCCATCCGCACAAGCGCCTGACCATGGCGGGAAGCGTGCAGGACGACATCCGCCCGTTGCTGGCGACCCTGCCAACGGAGTGTGTAACCTTCGCCGGTCCGATTCCACAACAGGAACTAGCCACCCGCATGTCGCAGAGCCATGTACTGGCGATGGCCAGTGTCGAGGAGGGCCTCGCCCTGGTCCAGGGTCAGGCGATGGCATGCCGCTGCCCGGTGATTGCCACTGCTGCAACCGGGGCCGAGGACCTGTTCACGGACGGCGTGGAAGGCTTTATCGTCCCCGACCGCGACTCCGCCAGCCTCGCCTTCCGCCTGCAGCAGACGGCCGACGACCCGGCCCTGCGCGAACGGATGGCCGCCGCAGCGCTGGCGCGCGTCCAGTCCCTGGGCGGCTGGGACCACTACGGCGACCAGTGGGACCGCCTGCTGCACGCGCTGACCGGTCAACCCGTGGAACCTGAATGACCACAGCCGGAGGACCGCGGAAAATAGCGTTTTGCGCGAGCGTCAATTTGCAATAAGGTTAGGTAGCTACTTCAAATGAACGATACCCGTGGAGCGAAGATAACGATGCGGCGTTTCCTGATCGCAACTGCTGTAAGTCTGGCCCTGTTCTTGAGCCCATTCGCGTTGAAAGCCCAGTTCCTTGGAACCGGCCCGCACGACGATTTTCACGACACGACGATCCTCCGGCCGCCCGCCGGCAGCCAGGTCGCGGTGATCGTATTCGAAGATCTCGGATGCCCCGCGTGCGCCAGGGCCCACCCGCTTGAAATCCAGGCCACGCAACAGACCCATGTACCGCTGGTGCGGTACGATTTTCCGCTCGTAGCTCACATCTGGACCTTCGAGGGGGCGGTCGACGCGCGCTACATTCAGCACACGCTGGGAGCGAAGCTGGCCGGCGACTTTCGCAGCGACGTCTTCGCATCTCAGGGAGTGATTACCAGCAAGGACGACCTGCATCAGTTCACTGCCGCCTGGTTGCAGAAGCATGGGCAGAAGATGCCGGCCGTGGTGGACCCGAATGGGACGCTGGCGAAAGAGGTGAACGCCGACCTGGACCTGGGCAAGCGGCTGAACCTGCAATACACGCCAACCATTGTGGTGGTGACCAGAAACGCGTACCAGGTTGTATGCGGCACCAAGGACGGCGCGAACGATCCCGCCCAGATTCTGCCCATCGTCAAGGCGGCGCTCGCCAAGACGACAATCGCAAAGGCGCCAACTGCAAAGGCGCCAGTCGCAAAGGCGCACTGAGCGGGTCCTACATCTTGTAGCGACCCATGTCGTCGTCGTTCAGGTTTTCCAGCCAGCGTCGCATCTCTTCCGAGTCCGCTTTCTGCGGGCCCTCCGCGACCTGCTTGGCATTTTCCAGCACGGTGCGGTTGGCGTAGATGGGGCAGTCCCAGCGCAGCGCCAGCGCAATCGCGTCGGAAGGCCGCGAGTCGATCGCGACCGTCTCGCCGTTCTGCTCCATCCAGATCACCGCGTAGAATGTGTCCTCGCGCAACTCCGATACGACAACTTTGCGCACCACCGCATTCAATCCCCGCGCCATATTGCGCATCAGGTCATGCGTCATCGGCCGCGGAGTCGCCGTCTTCTCCAGCTCCAGCGCGATCGCGTTTGCCTCAAAGATGCCCACCCAGATCGGCAGCACGGTATCGCTGGCTACATCCTTCAGCACGACGATCGGCATATTCGTCAAAGGATCGATCATCAAGCCGCGAATCTGCATCTCCACGTCGGCGTTGGCCGCGACCGTCGAACCCTGGTGTTCAGTCCCGATCATCATCACCCCGCAGTGCCTCGCCCGCCAGGCTGTTCGGAAATGTTTGCGTAATCCTGACCGGCAGATAGCTTCCCATTGCCGGCAGGATCGGTTGCCCCACGGTAAAGTTCACCGTCTTGTTCTGCGAACTGCGCCCTGTTACCTGCGCTCGCGAGTGATTGTACCCCTCCACCATCACTTCCATCACCTGGCCCAGATGCCTGGCATACGCTTTCCGCTGGATTTCTCGCTGGCGGTCCAGCACAACCTGCAGGCGCCGCGATTTTTCCTCATCCGGAATCAAATCTGCCCTCCCGGTCGCCGGCGTATTCGGCCGGGGCGAGTACTTGAACGCGAAAATTGCATCATAGCCGACTTCTTCCAGCAGCGTCACCGTGTCTTCCAGGTCCTGCTCGGTCTCGCCGGGAAACCCGACGATAATATCCGAGGTGATGCTGATCTCGCGCTTCGCCGCCTTGATCCACGAGATTCGCTCCAGGTACCACTCGCGCGTGTACTCGCGCGCCATCTGGCGCAGCACCTCAGTCGATCCAGACTGCACCGGCAGATGCACGTGGTCGCACAGGGTCGGCGTCGCGTCGATGGCTGCGACAATCTCGCGAGTGAAGTCCCGGGGGTGAGAGGTGGTAAAGCGCACCCGTCGAATTCCCGCGATTTGCCCCACCGCAACCAGCAACTCCGCAAAGCTCATCCTGCCCGAAGGGTCGCGGTACGAGTTCACATTCTGCCCCAGCAACTGAATCTCCGTGAACCCCGCATCCGCCATTCGGCGCGCTTCCGCCAACACAGAGTTCGAGGCGCGCGAACGCTCCTTGCCGCGCGTATACAGCACCACGCAGTACGCGCAGAACTTGTCGCAGCCTTCGACAATCGTGATATACCCGCGATGCGGATTCGAGCGCGACGTAAACTCCGTGTCGAAGGTCTGGTCCGTCTGCCGGTCATCCAGCCCGGTGATGCGGCGCTCGCCAGCCTCCAGCCGCACCAGCATCGCGGGCAGGTTCCGGTAGCTCGCCGACCCGCTGACCAGCGAGACATAGGGCGCGCGCTCAAAGATCTTCTCGCCCTCCTGTTGCGCCACGCAGCCCAGCACGGCAAACTTCTTGCCCTCGCCCTGCAGCCGCTTGTACTCGTTCAGCCGGTGGAAGACCTTCTGCTCCGCCTTGTCGCGAATCGAGCAGGTATTGTAGAGGACCAGCCCTGCATCGGCCTCATCCTCCACGCGCACATACCCTTCATGCTCAAGCGTTCCAATCACCTTCTCGGAGTCGTGGGCGTTCATCTGGCAGCCGAACGTCTCGATGTAAAAAGTCTTGGTCACCCCCACAGTATCGCCCGGAACGCGGTTTCGCGGCTAGTCGGCGCCATGCGAGAATCCGCAGGGCCTTGCCGGTCTATCGGTTACGCAGCGGCTCAATCACCGACGCCATGTCTTCTTCGCCAAAGCCACGCGCCACAGCGACTTCAAAGAGCTTGCGTGCCGTCTCCGCCGTCGTAAGCTCGATGTCGCAGCGGGCCGCCTCGGTCTCCGCATAGCGCAGGTCCTTTGCCATCAGCCGGAGCAGAAAATTCACCCCGTAGATCTGGCTGACCATGCGCGCCGAAATCGCAGCGATGACCGGACTGCCCCCCGCGCCCGTCTTCAGGAAAGCCAGCGCCTTCTCCCGGTCGAGCCCGCTGCGCTCGATCCAGGCCAGACCCTCCGCCAGCGAGGCGATCTGAACGCCGCAGAGAAAATTATTGATCAACTTCAACTTCGCTCCGCTGCCCACCGGCCCCATGTGCAGAATCTCCTTGCTCATCGCCTGCAGTACCGGAGTCGCGGTTGCGAGGGCGCGTTCGCTGCCACCCACCAGGAATGAAAGCTGCCCGGTCGCAGCCTGCATCCTGCTGCCGGTCACCGGCGCGTCCAGAAACTCCACGTCGCGCTGCGCCGCCTGTTCGGCAAGCTCTGCGATCCAGGCTGGGCTCACGGTGCTCGATTCAATCAGAATCGTGCCCTGCGCTACAGCGGCAAGAGCGCCGTTTCTGCCCAGCCAGACCTCGCGCGAGGCATGGTCGTCCGCCAGCATGCTGATCACGATCGACGCGCCCCGTGCGGCATCTGCCGGCGTCGGGGCCAGTCGCGCACCACCGTTCACCAGCGCCTGCGCTTTCGCGGCGGTGCGGTTGTATACGGTCAGCGGAAACCCCGCCTTCAGCAGGTTCGCGGCCATGCCGCCGCCCATCGTACCCAAACCTAAGATCGCAACTTCTTTGCCTGCCGCGTATTCACTCACAGAAACAGCCCTCCCCGATGCTCTCTCAACTCATGCCAGCGACCGGACCGCGACCAGGCGGTCTTCGCTCCTGGGCGCTACGCGAACCGGGTTCCGCAGGGCGCGCCCGAAGCCCTGGAACTGCACTTCCATCCAATCTCCATCTTCGAGTGCGATGCCCGCGCCAAAGCTGAGCGAATGAGCGCCAAAATAATGCACATGCACATCTCCCGGCTGGCGGTGGCCCACGAACTTGAAGTGATGATGTTCCATGTTGGCGAGGCTGTGGCACATACTCTGCTCGCCGGTCTCCACCGCCTTCGACCAGATGGTCTTCGCGCCGCGCACGATCCTTACCTCACCGGATGCGGCCTGGAACTGCGCACCCACCACCAGCTCCGGCCCAACGCTGCACATGCGCAGCTTGGAGCCGGCGAGGTTCAGGTAGTTGCGCTTCTCAAACTTGTGGTCGGAGAACTCATTCCCCACCGTCATCCCAATGCGACAAGGCGTTCCGTCCTCGCCGATGAGGTACACGCCGGCAATCTCCGCCTCTTCGCCGCCATCTTCCCCGAACGCGGGAACGATCAGCGGCTCAAGCGGCCCGCGCAATACCGAACCATTGCCCTTGTAGAACCACTCCGGCGCAATCCCAATCTCGCCAGGGGCAGGTCGGCCGCCCTGCACACCCCACTGAAACATCCGCATGCTGTCGGTCAGCGGCTCCGCGTTTGCAGACTCCGTCTTTACCGCCCCCGCCAGGTGCATGACCTGCCGATCCTTCGCGCTTCCCAGGTGGGTGAGACCCGTGCCCGAAACCATGAGCCGCGACGGTCCGCCCGGCACATCGATGGGCGGAAGCAGATGCCACGCGGAGGTTCCGGCAAACACCGGGTCGTAGTCCAGCGACTCGCCGCGCGCCAGCTCGAGCACGCGTTCGGCCAGCTTTGCACCCGATGCGGCGCACTCTTTCGCCAGCGCGTAGACGCTCTGCACCTTCTCCAGGCAGCGCAGGCCGGGCTCCTCCACCAGCGCTACTCGGCGCGACGTGCCGTTGCCGATCTGGACCAGATGAACCATGGTCTTCCTTTACTCGATGATTCTGAAGCGCTGCAACGATTCTTCATTGACGGTCAGGCCGAGCCCCGGCTTGTTCTCGTCGAGGTCGATATAGCCGTCGACCGGAACCGGCTCGCCGTCGAAGATGTACCAGAACAACTCGTTGCCGACTTCCACGTCAACCTTGGGGAAGAATTCGGCGATCGGCGAGTTCAGGCTCGCCATTACCACGTGGTAGTTATGCATCTGCCCAGCGTGCGGAATCACCGGAACCTGGTAGGACTCAGCCAGCGCGGTGATCTTGCGCGCCTGGCTGATGCCGCCCACCCGGTTGGTGTCAAACTGGATATAGTCGAGCGCATTCGCCTCCAGCAGATCGCGGAACCCGAACTGATTGAACTCGTGCTCGCCGCCGGCGATCGGCACGCGCCCGTAAGCCTTTAGCTCCTTGTAGCCGCGCGTGTCGTCGGGAATCACCGGCTCTTCCAGCCAGCGGAGGTGGAACGGCTCCAGCAGCGGCAGCATGCGCTTGGCGTAGTCCAGTGTCCAGCCCATGTAGGCATCGGCCATCACATCCACACCGTCGCCCACCACTTCGCGCACCGTGCGCACCAGTTCGACGTTGCGCTGCATTCCCTCGGCGCCGTCCATCGGTCCCCAGCCAAAGCGGAGCTTCATCGCCTTGTAGCCCTCATCCTTATACTTCTGCGCCTCCACGCGCAGCTCCGGAATCGGCATCGCGTATAACCGGCTCGCATACACCGGGATGCGCTGCTTGGTCCGTCCGCCCAGCAACCTGTAGACGGGCTGTTTGGCCGACTTCCCCAGCAGGTCCCACAGCGCAATATCGACCGCACTGATCGCCACCATCCCCACGCCCTTGCGGCCGAACGCCATGGTTCGCCGATACATCTGCTGCCACAGGAACTCGATGTCCCATGGGTCGGCCCCGATGAGCAGCGGCTTCAGGTAGGTATCGATGCAGGTCTTGGTGACCAGCGGCGCCAGCGCAGCATTGCCAAGGCCCACCAGGCCGGCGTCCGTGAATATCTCCACCAGCACCCAGCCATGAAACGCAAAGTTGCCCATGGACGCTTCGCGGAACATCACCAGGTCCATTGGGTTGGTGCAGAAATGGGGAGGTAACGGGACGGTCTCGCCCTGCCATTGAACGACGCGCGTGCGCACTTCAGTAATCTTCATTTATTGGCTCTCGATTTCCAGGATTTCCGGGACTTTCAACGGATGCAGCCTGCCCCCCAGCAGCAGGATGGCCAGGAACCCGATCCAATGGAACATTCCAAACATCAGAAACAGTGTTCCATATCCGAATCCGTGCTTAAGTAAAATTCCCGCGACCAATTGAAAGATCGCTCCTCCGATGGCCCCGCCAAATCCTATCATTCCCGACACCGACCCCACCGCCGGCAGGGGAAACACATCGGCCGGCAACGTCATGATGAGCCCCGACCACGACTGCTGGCAGAAAAATGCGATGCTGAACAAGACTATCGCCCAGGCCACAGGCACATGCGGCACCAGCATCACCACCGGCATAAACAGCGCGCTCAGGCCCAGCGCAAGCTTCCGCGAGAAATCCAGCGACCGCCCCCGGCGGAGCAGCGCGCTCGAAAACCATCCGCCCAGGAAGCTCCCCACCCCGGATGCGGCGTACGGAATCCAGGCATAGGTGCTCACATGCTTCACGTCGAAGCCGCGCACATCGTAGAGGTACTTCGGCAGCCAGAACAGGTAGAAATACCAGGCCGAATCGCTCATGAACTTCGCAAACACCAGCACCTGCACCTGGCGTATCCCCAGCAAATCCCGCAGCGACAGTCGTTCAGCGACCAGCCGCGCGTCGAGCGATGCAAGCGACACCGGGCTGCTTGCCCGGTAGCTCACCCACCACCACACCACCCACGCCATTCCCGCGGCCCCGGACGCGAAAAAGACCATCCTCCAGTTGCTCAGCGAAAGGATGACGCCGATGAGCGGCGGCGCCAGCACCGAACCCACCGCCGTCCCCGCATTGATGATGCCCATCGCGGTCGACCGGCGTTCAAGGGGAATCCACTCCGCCACCACCCGGGTCGCCGCGGGAAACCCTCCGCCTTCGCCCATCCCCAGCAGGCACCGCGCTGCCAGCAGGAATCCGAAGTTCATCGCCAGCCCATGCAGCGCGCAGGCCGCCGACCACCACAGCATGATCAGCAGAAATCCCCGCCGCGTGCCCAGCAGGTCCAGCATCCGGCCCCCGCCGGCATACATCACCGCATACGCGACCAGGAACGCCGACCCCAGCAGCCCAAACTGCTGATTGCTGAGTGGAATCGACTGCTGAATTGCGGAGATCGCCACCGGCAGGGTCTGGCGGTCGAAGTAGCTGATGGCAATCGCCGCCGTAACCAGCGCGACAAAATACCACCCCGGCTGGCCTGCGCCGGGGGCTGCATCGCGCCGAGTTGCTCTCCTGGTATCGCTCAACCGGGCAGTCAACGGCTCACCATTTCAATCGCATCCACTGATGCGCCCTCTTATCGGGCGTCAGGCCTTGGCGGCCTGCTGCGCGAAGATCTCCTTCAGCGCATCTCCGGCCGCGGTGAGGTTGGCCAGCCACATCTCGACGTACTCGCGCGACAGCACCACGCCGTCGGCGCCCGCGTCGAAAGCTGCGTGCAGCGCGGCCTTAACATCGTCGGGGTGAGTGCGCTTGTCGTTCGCCGCGGGACCTGCTCCCAGGATGGGCACGTCAATGTCGATGCCGGGGTAGATCCTGGTCTGGCCGGCGACGCCGATCAGCGCGCGTTTCGTCTCCTTCGCCACGTAGTCCGGCGACAGGCCGGTGCTGGCCAACTGGTCGAACGGGGCTTCGTGGTAGTTCATCATCTTGTAGTAGAGTTCCGTGAAGTCCTTGGGCGTGGCGTCGTGGAAGATGCCGCGGCTGAGACTGCTGAGGTAAGCCGCCATGCGCGGGCCGCCGGCGTTGTTATAGGTAGCGATCTTGAAGAAGTCCGAGTAGTTTCTGCGCTGGGTATAGTCCTCCTCGGCACGGTAGAACGGGCTGAAGGTCATGTTCTGCATCAGGTGGAAGCCGAAGGGCTTCTGCGGCGCAATGGCCTTGGCCAGACCGTAGAGTTCGGCCTGCGCTCCTTGGAAGCTGTCGGTCCACAGCGACTCCCAACTGAGGACTTCGGGGTACTTGAGCAGCAGGCGCCAGAAGGTGGAGAAGTAACCGTCGGGAACCTGCTCGGGGGTGGAGCGGAAGAGCTGGCCGATTTCACGGTAGCCGGCCTGCGCGCGCGGCATGGAGATGCCGAGGTCGCGGGCCTTCGCCTGGCAGAACTGACAGAAGCAGAAGGCGTTGCCGCCTCCCACGATCATGCCATTCAGCGGGCCCATGCGTTCGCAGCCCCAGGCGATGCCATCCACCTCGCTGGGATAGCCGATGAGCAGGCTCTCAATCTTGCCGTTGAGGTACGCGCGGTAGTCCGGATTGTTGAAGCAGGGGTTGGTGGTGGGGCGGCCATTCAGGTCGACCTCGCCCGCCGCGGCGTAGTTGAGCGAGGTATGGGCCAGCGTGGGGCTGGGGTTGTTCAGGTCCCAGGCGAAGAAGTCCATGCCGCGGGCCTTGGCCTTGGGCGCAACCTGCTCGATCACGTTGAACTTACCGTAGCCGGTCAGGCGGAAGTCCTTGATCCCGGTGTTCTGGAAGTATTTTGGGTCGTAGTCGTACAACGCGCCGGCGTTGACGCCTGCATTCGCGTCAGAGAGCGGCTTGCCGTGGTCAGGGAAGCCGGCGCCGGTGCGCAGGCGCTGCTCGCCGTAGGCGAAGGTGTAGGCCCAGACTGTGTTGACTTCGCCCTTGTTCTGCAGATTGTCCAGCACCTGGTCGATGCCCTCGTCCACCCACGCAAATCCGCGCACCTGGATGCCGACGAAGTTCTTTCTGCCGTTCGCGGCGGGAGCGCGTCGGCCGCCGCGCGGGACTGGGGCCGGGACCGGACGCGGAGTTTGCGCCTGCGCGGGCGCTGCCTGTGCGCGCGCCGATTGGGTGAATAGTGCGGCGGCTGCTGAAGCCAGCCGGACAAATGTCCTGCGATCCAGAATCGAATTCATTGTGCAACTCTCCTTAG
>Ga0182030_10006300_pt1 | contig 25060 bp, 17 predicted proteins | sample 812S3MmetaG_FD_121299 | JGI IMG/M metagenome (GOLD analysis project Ga0182030, IMG submission 121299) | Permafrost microbial communities from Stordalen Mire, Sweden - 812S3M metaG (Illumina Assembly) | ecosystem: Environmental > Terrestrial > Soil > Wetlands > Permafrost | place: Sweden...
ACTGCAGGCCGTGATCTACCAGCAGCTCCTGCCCATGCGGGAGGGTGGCCGGGTCGCCGCCTTCGAGGTCCTCATCGCCAACGGCGCGGTCAAGAACCTCACCCGGGAGAACAAGTCGGCCCAGCTCCGCAACATCATCGCCACCAGCCGGGAAGAGGGGATGCAGACCCTGGAGCATTCGCTCAACGAGCTCATCGAAGAGGGCATCGTCGAGTGGGAGGACGCCGTGGCGGTGTCCCTCTACCCCAAGGAGATCCACCGCCCCGACGCGCCCGAGCACCACGCCCTTCCGCTGCCGTCGGTCGCGGGGCGGTAGCGGGCGGCACCTGCCTGCCCGCAGTGATCAAGCGCCGGCGCAGGCCGGAGCCCTCCTCAGCAGGCCTTGCACGTCCGCAGGCAGGACGGGGGGGCCTGCCGGCCCCCCCGTTCCGTTCCAACACAGGTCAGGAGTAGGTGCCCGTGACCTGGATGTCGCCACCATTGGTCTGGACGTCGATGTTGCCCCAGGCGGCCGCGCCGCTGCTGCACGAAGTTGGTACTGTCTGGATGTAGGTCGGGACCAGCGCGTCTCCTTGGGTGCCCGTGATCTGCGCTCCGCTAGCGCCGGCGAAGACGCCCAAGCCGCCGTTCACCTGTGCGGCGATGTACTCGTCGACCGCGGTCTGTACCGTCGCCACGTCGGTCACACATGCCGCCGAGTTGCCCTTGTTCTTGACGCCCGTCACGTTGATGACCACGATCGCGGCCAGCACCGATAGGATCGCGATGACCACCAGCAGTTCGATGAGCGTGAACCCACCTTGGCCCCCGCGGCGATGGCGCCTCACGCGGTTGTGCAGGTCATTCATGGTTTCTTCCCCCTTTGTGGAGTTGTCTTCGTTCTTCTCCGGGCCGGCGAGAGCACGACCCTGTCGTCGCTGTTACGGGCCGTAGTTGATGCTGATGATTCCGACACCCGCCTCCCCTGAGCAGTCACTCTCGACCACCACCTCACCGGACACTGTTCCGGCATGCGTCGTGACGGTCACGTCGTCGCTGTACACCCAGCAGTAGCCGGGGTTTGGCGGTGCCGCGGTCACGGTGACTGCCCCGAACTGTCCGACAGTCAGGCTGCCGACGATCAGGCGCCCTGAGTCGGGGTTGGTCTCGGCCGGTCCGATATCGAGGGTGCCAAGTGGTGCCGTGTCGGAGCCACCGAACACATTCACACTGGCTTCCGGGGCGTACACCGTCCCCGAGACAGAGAGCGAGCCGCCCGCGACTCTGACCACATCCAACGGCCCGAAGGTGTCCGACGGGGCCACGTAGAGAGCCACGTCGCCGTCGCCAGGGAGGGGACCGCCCTCGAGGCTGACGCTGCCGTCGCTGTTTACTTGCAGGCTCCCGGCATTCCCGTGGTATTCGACGAAGGCAAGCAGCACAGGTGTGAACTTCGGAGCCAGGACGGCGACGCTAGTGTCATCGCCGTTCGCGCTCCCTATGGTGAAGGGACCTTCGAGAACGTACATCCCTTGCTCCAATGTGTAGCTGCACACCCCGTTGGGTGACGTGGAGCAGTCGACGGAGATGGACGAGTAGCAGCCCGGCAGAATCGAGCCTCCGGCGGTGCCCGTGTACGTGTTGGGGCAGTTGTGGGGAGCGGTCACCCCGGGGAAATCGACGTCGTCGGGTGACGCTGGAGCCGTGAGTTCGCTGGTGGCAGGGGTGAAGTCAGTCGCCGGACTTGGATTCGGCCCGCAGTTCGGGGCACAGCCGATGAACCCTGGCGGGCCGCTGGAGCTGAGCAGCGTCGAGGTGATGGTTCCGCCGTTGGGACGCACCGTACCGTTCACGGCGATGGGTCCCCGGGCTGACAGCGAACCGTCGACGGTGAGTGGCTGGGTGTTGTCTGTCTGACCGAGGATGCATGCGGCACACTGGTCGGCAATCAGATTGGCCGTCGCGCCAGGATTGCAGGCGGTGGTGTCATACGCGGCGGTGTCTCCGGTGGTCATGGTGACGCTGCCCGCCGAGGGAAGGGCACAGCTGCCCAGAGCTTGCGCCGCCCGGGCGGCCAGGAGCATGCCTCCCTCGGCGTTGGCATGGGAGGCGGTTGCCGCCTGACTCTGAGCCTGCTGGAGCTCGACCGTGTCCGCAAACTGGAGCACCGCAGTCGTCACCAAGCCGAAAAAGGCGATGAACGCCAGGGCCATGATCAGTGCCTGGCCCTCCTCGCCGCGGCGTCTGATCCTGGGGGTCAGCACGGACCGGTACCGGCGTCGCTGACGGGATCAGTCGGCCACGGCTGAGTTGCCAGGGGCTGGAGGTCGAACGAGAGCGTCGGCGGGTTGGCCAGGTGGCTGTTGGTGCTGGTCACGGTGATGCCCAGACCTATCGGCCAGGACCCAGCCGCGCCCGAGGTCAGGTTCACGGTCGCTGCTTCCGAGTAGGTCGTCATCCCGGCCTCGGCGCCGCCGAACCGCGTCGAGCGGGAAACCGGCGAGAGGGTATACAGCGCCATGTCGCACTGATTGCCCGTGGCGAGGTCGGGCCACTCGACGCACAGCTCGGAATTGGTGCACTGTCCACCGAACTGCGCGTTCGGACTCTCTGTGGCACAACTCCCGTAGACGCCTGACGATGGGACCTGTATGCAGGTGGCGCGATCGAGATCCTGGGCGAGAAGCTGTTGGATGGCGATGGCGTCCGAGGCTGAGGCGAGCCGGTCGCGCGACGCGCCAGGGGCGAGGATGGCGCTCATACCCACGCTGAAGACGACCCCCATCACGGTGCCGATGATGCTGAGCAGAGCCAGCGAGACAAGGACCTCCACGAGGGTGAATCCACGTTCCCCGGCCCGCGACCTGGCTGGTCGGTTCATGACGAGGCACCCTTCCAGACAGCTCGACTTACCGAGTTCGGACCGTCCGTAAGCCGAATCGTGATCTCCTGGACGCCGAAGTCGACGACCGGGCCTCCGCATCCTGTACCCAGGTATCCCGGGTTGGAGGTGGAGTTCGACTCGCTCACCTGTGTCACCGACGAGGTGATTCCGGGCGGCGGTGCCGGCAGGGTATATGTGGTCGTGGTGGCGCAGAGTTGATAGGTGTCGGTCGTCTGCAGGTAGTTGGCCGCACTCTGCGCCGCCGCGTCGAGCTCCGCCTGCACCTGCGCGTAGCCTGCACCGCGGACTGCGGCGGAGAAGCCGTAGGCGATCCCGACCACGCCGATGGACATGATGGCGAGCGTGACCACCATCTCGATGAGGGTGAGGCCGGCCTGACCGGACCGGCCCCACCGCATGGAGCGGGCCGAGTGTCGCCGTCCGGTCGAGGCGGTCATGCCCGTCACCCCTTGAAGGCCGACGCGAAACCGTAGATGGCCTGGATCAGCGAGACCGCCACGAGTCCCACGATCGTCCCCACGCTGATGATGAGGACGGGCTCGACGATCGAGGTCAGCCGCTTGAGCCGGTTGTCGAGCTCGCTGTCGTACATTCGAGCGGTCTCTGCAAGATGCTGGTCGAGGGTGCCGGTATCCTCGCCGACCTTGACCATCTGGACCACCAGCGGTGGGAAGAGCGAGGTCTTGCGCAGCGACCGGGAGAAGCTCTCGCCGATGGCGACCTGCTCGCCGACGTCGCGCAGCGCCCTGCGGTAGACGGGATTTCGCGTGCTCTCCACCACCACCGAGAAGCTGGTGCCGACGGGGACGCCCGCCGAGAGGGTGTCGCTGAGGGCTCGGCAGAATCGTTCAATGCTGGCCGCCCGCATCATCTCTCCGACCGCGGGCACCCGGAGAAGGACCTGATTGAATCGGTACTTGCCTCCCTCGGTGCGCACGTAGTAGCCGATCCCGAGGACGCCCACCAGAAGGCCGATGAGGATCCACATTGCGTTGCCGGAGATGAAGGAGGAGAGGTTGAGCAGCGCGCTCGCTACTGGGGGGAGCTTGGCCCCGTACTGGTCAAAGAGCACCCTGAATTGAGGGAGGACAAATACGACCAGGCCAGTCGCGACCGCCAGCGCCATGCAGAAGACGATCGCCGGGTACATGAGCGCGCCCCGGATCCTGGTCCGCGTCTGCAGCTCGCGCTCGAAGTGGTCGGCGGATCGGACCAGGGTGTCGTCGATGTGGCCAGTCGTCTCGGAAGCCCTGATCAGATCGGCCAGTACTGGGGGGAATACCTGAGGGTGGCGGGCGAGCGCGCTGCTGAGCAGCCCGCCCCGCTCGAGGTCGGCGACCATGGAGGCGCAGGCCTGGCGCATCCGCTTGTTGCCCGCCCCCTCCGCGATCGTCTCCAGCCCGGTGGTGAGGGGGATGCCGACCCGGACAAAGGTGGAGAGCTGCCGGCAGAAGACCACCACCTCCTGGAGCTTGACCTTGGTCAGCTGATCCAGGAAGCCGCTGAACCGGCCACGGGAATGCGCCCGGACCCCCGTGGGGCGGAGGCCGCGCACCGAGATGGCGTGCCAGACGGCCTCGGGGTCGGAGGCCTCCATCAGTCCCTTGAGCACGCTGCCGTCGGGGTTGACGGCCGTGTAGTCGTAGAGCTGCATCCGGCGGGGCTCGGTGGATGCGGCTTGGATCATCTTCGCCGGCCTCAGATGATGTACACGGTCCGCATCACCTCGGTGAGAGTGGTGCGCCCGCTGGCGGCGATGTCGCAGCCGGCCTGCTGAAGGGTGCGCATGCCGTTGCCAACGGCCGCCTCGATCATCTCGGTGTGGTGGGACCTGGCGACGATGCGCTCCCGGATCGGGTCGTCGACCTGCAGGCATTCGAAGACGCCCACCCGGCTGCGGAACCCGGTGCCGGCGCAGCGTGGGCAGCCCACCGCCTGGGGCAGGCGCGCCGGCGGGTCGCTGCCGACCACGGCCTCGTAGAAGGCAGCCTCCGCCGGGGTTGCCGGTGCGCTGCTCGCGCAGCGCTCGCAGACGAGCCGCACAAGGCGCTGGGCAACCACCCCGATGAGGGCGGAGGCGACCAGGTAGGGCTCGATGCCCATGTCCATGAAGCGGTGGATGGCACCCACCGAGTCGGCGGCGTGCATCGAGCAGAGCACGAGGTGGCCGGTGAGTGCCGATTGGATCGCGATCTGGGCGGTCTCGACGTCCCGGACCTCTCCCACCAGGATGATGTCGGGGTCCTGGCGGAGGATGGCCTTGAGGCCGTTGGCGAAGGTGGTCCCGGCCAACCGGTTGATCTGGACCTGGTTGATATTCTCGAATCGGTACTCGACTGGATCCTCGATGGTCGTGATGTTCCGAGTCGCGCTGTCCAGCTCGCTGAGAGCGGCGTACAGGGTGGTGGTCTTGCCGGCCCCGGTCGGGCCCGCCACCACCAGCATCCCGTAGGGGGAGTCGATGAGGCGGTGCATCCGCTCTCGGTCTCCGCTCTGCAGCCCCAGCTCGGACAAGGTGACCAGAGAACGGGTGCGATCGAGCAGCCGGAGCACCACCTTCTCCCCCCAGATGGTCTCCATCGTCGACACGCGGATATCGACAGGGCGCCCGTCGATGGTCATCTCCAGCTGACCGTCCTGGCTGCGATGACGGTCGACGATGTCCATCTCGGCCAGGATCTTGAGTCGCGACGCGATCGGACCCACCAGTGACGTTGGCAGCGAGTTGACGTCGTGGAGGGCGCCGTCGATGCGGAAGCGGATGCGGAGCCGGTCTGCCTGGGGTTCGATGTGGACGTCGGAGGCGCGGTCGCGCAGGGCCTGGGTGAGCAGAAGATCGACGATCTGAACCACCGGGGCGTCGGCCCGCAGCGGGATCGAGAGGGTGGCGGTGGGGGCCTCCTGACGGTCGACGACAGCGCGCTGGACCGCGTGGTCGACACGGTGGAGGACGGTGTAGTAGCGGTCCAGAGCCCTCTCCAGGGACCGGCGGCCGGCCAGGCGGGGAAACACCGGCTGCGCGATCGCCTCCCCGAGGGCGGCCACCTTGTCGGCGTCTCCGGGGTTGGCGATGGCGCAGTGCACCATGCCCAGCTCGTCGATGAGGAAGGGGAGCGCCCCCAGTTTGCGAGCCGTCGCGGCGTCGAGCAGGTAGAGGGCGTCGTCCTCGGGGACGAGCTGGTCGAGATCCACCGAGCTGTAGCCGAGTTGCTCGGCCAGGGCTCCGACGATCTCCACCTCCGCCACGCCCTCGTCGACGAGGAGCTCACCGAGTGGCCGCTTGTCGCGGCGCTGGCGGCGGAGCGCCGACCGGACGCTGCCCTCGCTCGTGGCGCCACGGCGGACGAGCAGCTCGCCGAGCGGACGGGCCGAGGCGACGGGGGCCAGGCCGGAGTGCTCCCGCCCGTCCCACCCACCGGTGGTCAGCGGCATGCCCATCCGCGGATCTGTTCCACGCGTCCTCGCCTCCACCGACTGCTGCGCTGGCGATGCTGCGACCGAGTCATCGCCAGACCCGGGGCCCCGTGCTTCCCCCCGTCTCGGGACGCCCTGGCGCCGTGGTCCTCTTTGGCCCCCCCCGAAGCCAGGTCGCCCCCCCTCGTGACCACGGCGCTTGCCAGGGCACCGTTCCCGTCCCCTCTCGCTGAGGATCGGCGGATTTGGGCCGCCGAGATAAGGCTATGTGGCGGGTACACCCAGCACCAGACCCCAGCTGAGGCGTTGACCTTCCCCAATATGGGTGGTAGCCGCGGCCTGCCAGGAGCTTCACACTGGGCGAGCAGGATGGTGGAGGGGTCCGCTCCCGAGGAGCTCGAAGCGCGGCTTGCGGAGCTCGAGCAGCAGCGAGCCGAGGGCTCGATCTCCGAGATCGGATTCAACCTGCGCAGGAATCTTCTGATCACGCGATCGGAGCAGCTGGCCCGTCGCCGTGCGGTCGCCAGCCACTCCGCGCCGCCGGCGTCCCCGGCCCCACCCGCCCGACGGCGCACCCGAAGGGGATGGCTCCTCAGAGCGGATCAGCCCCCTGACAGAGAGAGATCAGCGGCATCGCCGGCGGCCGTCGCCTCACCTGCGCAGGAGCCCGCGACTGCGAGCCCGCCTTTGCCTCAGCCTGCCACCACGAGCCCGCCTTCGCAGCAGCCTGCCACCACGACCCCACAGTTACAGCAGCCGGTACCCGCCGGCCGGGCTGCGCAAGAGGCGGAGCAGACGCCTCCCGGACCGGCCGCGCCCGCGGGCTTCGCCCCACCGGCCAGTCGCCGCCAAAAGCGGGAGGGCCTCTCTCCCGCTCCACCCGTGGGCCAGCCGCCGGTCGCTCCCGAATCGTCGCCGTCCCCGATTCCCGCCGGACGGCCGCGGCGGCCGCGCGTCCGGACAGCCGCCCCCTGGGTGGCGGCGGTTGCCGTTGTCGCCGGCGTCGCGCTCGTCGGGTACCACCTTGGCGCCGGCCGTGCCTCCGATCCGTCGACCAGGCCCGGGGCGACCTCCAGGGCGGTCCCACCATCCGGCGTTCCGACAACCTCCGCGGTCGGCGGGACCGGCCTCGGGCAGACCCAGACGTCCGCTGACGGCGGCAGGATCACCCTGGTCGCCTATGACGGCGATCTCCTATCGATCACCGGCGCGGCTCCGCCCACGGCGGGGGAGTCCTTCTCGGCCGTCGAGCTGCGCGTGTGTGCCAGCAGCGCGGCCCCGACCTCCGTCAATCCGTACGACTTCGTCCTCGTCGAGCCGGGCGGCACTGCCGTCGACACCCTCGAGCTGATCGGGGAGGGACAGCAGCCGGAGCTGCAGATGTCCGAGGTCCCGCCCGGGCAGTGTGTCACCGGCTGGCTCAGCTTCCAGGTCACCGCGGCCCCCGTGTCGGTCACCGATACCGCGGACGGCCTGACCTGGGCTCTCGGCTAGCGGCGCGCCCTCCGCTCCCGTCCGCTCTCGTCGAAGGTCGCGGTCGAGGTCATCCCCGACGGGTCCCTCCGGGAATGCGTTCGTCAGCCCGGGGGCGCTGGGATGGGGGGATAGAGGGTGCGCCGCTCCTCCAGCGCCTCGACCACGAGGTCGAGGAGATGGCGCGCCGGGATCGGCTTGAGCCCGAACCGGTCGCAGCCGACCGCCATCGCCCGCTCCGCTGTATTTCCGATGCGGTCGGCGGAGAGCGCGACGATCGCCACCGGCCGATCCACTGCCGACCGCAGCGAGCCGACGATCTCCAGCCCATTGCCATCCGTCAGCTGAACGTCCAGGACGACGACATCGGCTGGTTTCTTCGCCATCGCCTCGAGTGCCGCGGCCCGGCTGCCGACCGATCGCACGCGATACCCCACCGCGGTGAGCACGTCACCTATGGATTGGCGGTTCACCGGGTCGTCCTCGACCAGCAGGACCGCCGCCGGGCGGCCATCGGCCCCGGCCACCACCGTCGCTCCGCCTGGAGCGCGCAGCAGCCGTGGGGGAAGCGGCTCGCGTGAACGGCGCAGGGTGAAGGAGAAGCGGCTGCCGACTCCCAGCTCGCTGCTGACCTCCAACCGGCTGCCATGCAGCTCCACGATGTGCTTGCAGATGGCCAGCCCGAGGCCGACGCCGGGCACCTCCGAATCGCCACCGCGGGCAAAGGGGGTGAAGATCCGTTCCGTCTCCGCTGGCGGGATGCCCCGTCCCGTGTCGCACACCGAGAAGCGGACCGCCTCCTCGGTGGGCTCGATCTCCAGCCATGCGCGCCCGCCTGCCGGGGTGAACTTCACAGCGTTGGTGAAGAGGTTGACGAGGACCTGGCGGAGCCGGATCGGGTCGGCGAGGATGCGCGGCACGCGGGCGATGCTCGGCCATTCGACTGTCACCCGGGCCGTCTCCGCAAGTGGCGAGATCACCCCGGTGACCTCGTCGATGACCGTCGAAAGATCGACAGGCTGGAGGCGCACGTCGAGCCGGCCTGCCTCCAGGCGCCCCAGGTCGAGAAGGTTGTCGACCAGGACCAGGAGATTCCCCGCCACCGCGTGGATGCGCCCTCCCAGAGCGCGGAGCTGCGGCTCCTCCAGAGTCCCGAGCGAACGGTCGGCGAGCAGCTCGGACGAGACCATGATCCCGCTGATGGACCCCCTCAGCTCGTGAGAGAGGCTGCTGAGGAAGAACCGGGTCGCCTCCATCTCGCGGCGGAGGGCACCGGTGGCAGCGGCGATGCGATCCACCAGCTCGGGCGGCGGCGCATCGGCGGTGAGCATCCCGGGCGAGCGCCCGAGCTCAGCGGCCACCCTGTCCACGAACCGCTCGTCCAGTTCCGTGAAGGCGGGGCTTCTCCGTTTGTTGGCCGCATAGACGAGGCCGACCTCCTGACGCTGGCGGAGGATCGGGGCGGACACGAAGGAGGTGAGCACGGGATGGCCTGCGGGAAAGCCCAGGTGGGAGGGGTGCTGGCGGAGGTCGTCCAGGCGCATCGGCCGGCGAGCGTGCATCGCGAAGCCGAGCACGCCGGTGGCCTCGCATTGCACGGCTTCGATCCCGCTCCGGTGTCCCATGACGAGGCCGGAATAGACGAAGCTCCCCACCTCCCCGCCCGGTTTGTCGAGCAGGAAGATTGCCGCCACCTGGGCGTCGGCCACCGTGCGCACGTCGTTCACCAGCCATTGCAGGACGCCCGTGGGCCGGAGCTGGCGCACCAGCGCCAGGTTGGCGCGTACCAACCGCTGGTTCTGCGTTCGGAGAAGCACGCTCTGCTCCTCGGCGCGCTGTCGGCGCGCCGCCAGGGCCACCATCCGGGCCACCTCGCCGGCGACTGCCGCATCTGCCTTGGAGAAGCTCTCCGGCCGCTCGCGGGCCAGCAGGAGGTGACCAAACAGCTCGGCCCCGACCTTGACCGGGGTCGCCAGGAAGGCCGCTGCCTGCGTGCGACCCGGCGGAAAGCCGTCCAAAGCGGATTCCAGGCGCGGATCGCCGGTCCCGATCGCGCGCCGCTCGGAGCGGAGCACCTCCAGGACGGAGATCTGACTGAGATCCTCTGACGGAAGGCGGGTCACGTCGCCTGCGAGGTCGGTCTCGTGGTACTCGCCGTAGCCCGGGGATTCGGGCCGGAGCAGGGCGAGGGCGGCGTAGTCGGCGCGGGCAAGCTTCGCCGCGCTCTCCACCGCGTGCGGGATCAAGCGTTGGAGATCCTCGATCAGAGCCAGCTGTCGGAGCGAGGTCAGGGTGGTATCCCCCGGCTTCTCCCCCTCTTCCCCCGGAGAAGGCCGAGAGATCGGGGTTGCAGAGGTCCCCGCCTCGGCCGCGGGCGCTGCCGGCCCCCGTCTCCACCGGGGCGGGGTCAAGGGGGTCCCTCTCGCACCAGCCCGAGACGCATCGCCTTGACCACGGCCTCCAGCTGGCTGTGTGCCTGGAGCTTGGCCAGGATGCTCTTGACGTGGCCTCTGCAGGTATGGACGCTGATCCCCAGCCGGCGTGCAATCGTCTGTGGGTCCAGGCCCTGACTGAGCCAGCGGAGCACCTCCGCCTCCCGATCGGTGAGGCTGACCGTCGGCGGCGACACGGCGCGCCGGTCGGGGTGCACGCGGTTGAGCAGAGCGCTCAGCACACTGCCCTCCACGGTCATCTCGCCGTCACCCGCCCGGCGGAGCGCGGTGAGGACGGTGCTGATGCTGCTCTCCTTGGGAAGGATGCCGCAGGCCCCGATCGCCGCGGCCCGGGCCATGACGTCCACGTCCGGGTAGGCGGTGAGCACCAGGATCTTGAGCTCCGAGTTGAGCTCCAAGAGCCGCCGGGCGGCCTCGACGCCGTCGCCGTCAGGGAGGCGGACGTCGGTGAGGAGCACGTCCGGAGCGCCGGTGAGGAAGACGGCGCGAGCTTCGGCGATGGTGGAGGCGATGCCGACGCAGCGCATGTCCGAGCGGAGGTCGATGGCCATGGCAATGGCCTCCGCGACGGCCCGATGATCGTCGACGACCAGGACGCGCAGGCGCTCGCGAGCGGCCTCAGTCATCGGAGCCCAGCGTCACACTGAGGCCCAGCGGGCCGGCGTCAGATGGAATGTGGCCACGACGGCCCATACGGTACGCCAACGGAAAGCTCCGCGGGGGGCACGGCGGTGGTCCCGCGGAGCTCTCCGTCGAGGGCGGTGGGCTCAGGCCACTTTCTCAGTGGCATCTCGGAGCAGGGCCGCCACCTCGGGCCGGGAGAACTCAGCCGGCAGGGGCTGCCCCAGGGTGAGCAGCTCGCGCACCCGGGTGCCGCTCAGCACGGCGTGATCCGCGGTCGGGTGCGGGCATGTCCGGGTCGACGCCATGCCCCCGCAGGCGCGGCAGTAGAAAGCGTGCTCGAAGCGCAGGATCTCGATACCCAGCTCGTCCGGTTGGTACTGCTCGAAGATTCGGTGGGCGGCGTAGGTGTCGTAGTAGCTGCCCACGCCGGCGTGGTCGCGCCCGACGATGAAGTGGGTGCAGCCGTAGTTGCGCCGGATCAGAGCGTGGAACACCGCCTCCTTGGGGCCGGCGTAGCGCATCCACGCAGGATTGGTGGCGAGAAGGACTCTCTGCTTCGGGTAGTACCCGTCCAGCAGGGCTTCGTAGCACGCCATCCGCACGTCGGCGGGGATGTCATCGCTCTTGGTCTCGCCGACGAGGGGGTGGAGGAGGAGACCATCGAGGTTCTCCAGCGCGACCTTCTGCAGGTACTCGTGGGCGCGGTGCACCGGGTTTCGGGTCTGGAAACCAACCGTCGTCTGCCAGCCGCGCTCTGCGATCAGGCTCCGAACCTCGAGCGGAGTGAGGTCGTAGCCGGGGAAGCCGGTGGAGGGGCGCGCCAGGGCCGTCACCGGTCCGCCGATGGCCCAGTCGCCCGAGCTCTTGAGCAGCTGCACACCGGGGTGGGCGCTGTCATCCGTCCCGTAGACGTTCCAGGCCTCGCTGGCGGGGTCCGTGCGATAGACGTCGGTGATGTCCAGGATCGCTACCGGCGCGCCGTCCGCGCGCAGCGCCACCCGCGACATGTGGCGTAGCCGTTCGGCACCTTCGTCCTTGAGACGCAGCACCACCGGGATCGTGAACGGTTGCCCGCCCACCAGCCGGCCGCTCTCGATCACCGTTGCGTAGTCGGCGGGCCCCATGAATCCGTGGAGCGGGGCGAGCGCGCCGATTCCCAGCATCCCCGCGTCCGCCGCCTGCCGAGGGTCCAGGTCGAGACTGGGCAGAGTGCGAGCCTCGTCCAGGAGTCGATCGAGCTCAGCGCCGGTGGCGAGGTGCTCGCGCACCCCGCGTGCGATGTAGCCGAGCACCTCGAGGCGATCGAGAATGCGCTCGGTGGACTCCTCAACCGTCTCGCGACCGCTGTCGACCACGATCTCCGGGTTCAGCGGCTCCTCGTACGGGTCGCTGATCCCCGTGAAATGTGCAATCTCGCCCGCCAGCGCCTTGGCGTACAGCCCCTTGACGTCACGTCGAGTGAGCTCCTCGATGGAGCAGCGGACGTAGACCTCGACGAAGTTGGGCGTCCTGGCCCGGACCTCGTCGCGGATCTCGCGGTACGGAGAGATCGCCGCGGTGATCGCGATCCCACCACTCCGCGCCACGAGCCCGGCCACGAAGCCGATCCGTCGGATGTTGGTGTCGCGATCCTCCTTCGAGAAGCCCAGGCCCTTGGAGAGGTGCGTGCGAACCTCGTCGCCGTCCAGTACCTCGACGTGCCGGCCGAGAACTCCCAGCTCCTGGACGAGTCGTCCTGCGATGGTCGACTTGCCGGCGCCCGAGAGCCCGGTCAGCCAGATCACGAAACCCTTGGCCATCGTGTCCCCCCTCCGGCGGTCAACCGCCGCGTCGCATTTCGGATGCTGTTCGGATCCCACCACCATCGGGCGTCCTCGCCCGGCGGTGAGATGTCGGCTCGGGTAGTGCTTGGCGTCGCCTCCGGAGGTCCCGCCGCGTCGGTCATTCCGCCATTCCGACAACGGGCGTGATGATCGGGCAGGCGCGACGACAACCAGAAGCGTAGGACGCCGATTGCCTCAAATCCATACCCAGATTGGGGGATCGCCCCGCCCACATGGGCTGTGAGGCTATCGGAGCCCCCTGGCGGCACCCCCCGCGGGGCGGCAGGTTGTGGCTTGCCTCTCTGGGTGGGAAGCCGAGCCGGATGTGGTCGCCGGTCCGTGATCTTCCCTGTCTGTGCGAGAATCGAAGCTCCGTGAGCGTCCAGTCACCACCAACCGCGTTCATCATTGGCGCGGCTCGCTCCGGCACGAGCCTCCTCTACAAGGCCCTCTGCCTGCATCCCGAGAGCGCGTACTTCAACAACTGGATGCGGCGGGTACCGGGTGCACCCCAGCTCACCCTGACCAATCGAGTGGCGCGACACACCCCGCGCACCCGCCGGCGTGTCTGGTTCGGGACGGACTCCAACGCGTACGTCTACGCGCGCACCCGGAGCCTCGGGGAGCGGCTCTACCCGATGCCCGTGGAGGGCGAGTCGATCTTCGCGCACTGTGGCGTGGGCGAGGGCTCGAGCGTCCCCGAATCGGCGCAGGTGCGTGCCCTCCGGCGAGCGGCGTCGGGGGCGGTGAGATGGGGCGGTGGAACGCACTTCATCAACAAGAGGATAGACAACAACCGGCGCATCGGGCTGCTGGCGAAGGCGTTCCCGGACGCCCGCTTCATCGACCTCACCCGGGACGGTCGCGCGGTCGCCCTCTCGCTCTCGCGGGTCGACTGGTGGGAGGGGAGCACGGTGTGGTGGTGCGGGGATACCCCGGAGGCCTGGGCGCTCGGCGGGGGCGACCCCTGGGAGTTGTGCGCGCGCAACTGGGTGGAGGAGGTGCGGGTCATCGACGCCGGGCTGAGTGGGGTGCCGGCCGATCAGGTGCTGCGGCTCACCTACGAGGAGTTCGTGGCCGAGCCGCGGGAGGTGCTTCGGCGCATCGCCGCCTTCATCGGGTTGAGCGAGGACCGCTCGTGGATTGCGGCCGTGGACACCATCCGATTTCCCAACCGCAACGCGGCCTGGAGCACCCAGCTGAGCACTGAGGCACTGGCCACCATCCAATCCTTCCAGGGGCCCGAGCTGGCGCGCCGGGGGTACAGCTGAGCCGTCGCTCGGCGGCGCCCAGGCGCGACCGCGGTCGTCAGTAGGAGCCGCGGGCGCTGAGCAGCGCGGGCAGGGTCTTGGCGAGGATGTAGAGGTCCATGGTGAGCGACCAGTTGGTCACGTAGAAGAGGTCGTAGCGCACGTAGTCGTCGAAGCCCAGGTCATGTCTGCCGTTGACCTGCCAGAGGCCCGTCAATCCCGGCTTGACCCGCAGTCGGTCGCGCCAGCGGTCGTCGTAGCGTGCCGTCTCCTCGGGAAGGGCCGGGCGGGGCCCCACCATGCTCATGTCCCCCTTGAGCACGTTGATCAGCTGGGGGAGCTCGTCGCCGGCGGAGCGCCGGAGGAACCGCCCCACCGATGTCACGCGCGGGTCGCGGCGCATCTTGAAGAGGACGCCGTCCGCCTCGTTGAGCCCCTGTAGGGTGCTCTGCTGATGCTCGGCACCCACCACCATGGTGCGGAACTTGTAGATCATGAAGGTCCGTCCCCCGGCGCCCACGCGGCGCTGGCGGAAGAGGACCGGGCCAGGAGAGGTGGCCTTGATCAGGACGGCCATGACCGCCATCGCCGGCATCGAGGCGAGCAGCAGCCCCGACGCGATGGTGATGTCGAGAGTCCGCTTCAGCAGGCGCTGGCGGCGCGAGAAGCGATGCCGGCGCAGCGAGAAGAGGGCCATGCCGTCGACGGGTTCCATGACGACGCGCGCGGCTCCGAGATTCGCCAACCCCGGCGACACCCGGACCGTGACCTCGGTGTCCGCGAGCGCCGTGTCGAGGGCCTGCAAGGTGCCGGCTCCGACCGCGCTGCCTGCCACCACGACGCTGCCGATCCTGTGCGTTCGGACGATTGCCCGGACGTCATCGATGGCGCCCATGACGGGGAGACCGTCGATCGACGTCTGACCCGTGTTGCCGACGTCGACAAATCCGGTGATATTGAAACCCATCCAGGGACGGCGCCGTAAGGTCCTGGCCAGGGTGCGGGCCTCCTCGTTGCAACCGGCGATGAGGGTGGGCTGGGCGGTGACGCCGCGGGCGTTCAGCGCGTGGGCCATGCGGCGGACCAGGAGCCGGCCGCTGACGGTGGTCAGAAGGCAGAAGACGAGGAGCGAGACGATGTAGCTCCGAGAGACATCGATGCGCGCGGCGAAGGCGACGAGAGCCACGACCAGGACGCTCGTGATCACGGCCTGGAAGAGCCGCTGCATCTCGGCGGTGATGTGCGTGGGCCGCCTCAGGTCGTACAGGCCGTAGAGGGCGAAGACGACCGGCCAGACGAAGGCGGTGACGAAGATGGCGGTGTCAACCCTGCGCAGCAGAGCCGGACCGATGTCCAGGTCGCCGTCGCGAAAGACCTTGGCGAGGACATAGCCGAGCCCGATGGCTACGACGTCCGCGCCCACCGTGAGCAGGGCGGTGGCGACCAGCCAGCGGCGGCGCAGCCCCGGGCTGCTCGCGCGCTGCCGGGTCGGGGCGGCCAGGACGCCGGCCGCAACGAAGGCGTTGCGCTGGCCGACGAGGTTGACCTCTGCCTGCTGCGCCTCGACAACGTCATCGCCGGGCGAGCCCGTTCCGGCGCGGGTCACCTCCTGCACGTCATCCCCCTCCCTGGAACGAGCCCCGTTCACGCTCGGTTGGGTCGAACCCGAAACCTCGTGTCGAGAATTCAGTCTAGGTGGCGGTCTTGGACGCCAACAGCCCTCATTTTGGTGGCGCTTTGGGGGCTGTCTCCCGCAGATTGGGGGTGTGCCCCACCAGTGCTGGGCGATGGCAAGGCTCTGACACCCCCAAAGCGTGTCGTGGCAACGTGCCTCCGCGGCCGGCGTGCGCTCTCAATTCGGTGTGCTGCGGTGCATCGCGGCGACTAGCACGTTTGACACCTTGAGGTGCCCCGTGCATGCTTGGGACCGGTACGGCCACAGAGAGTGCCGACACAAGAGACGGTCGCGCAACTCCGTCCGTGGTCGACATCCGTGGCCCGACCGAGGGGGTTTCATGGCTCGTTGCGCGTCCGGTACCGCGATCTTGACGGCTGCATCCGTGGCCGTGGCGCTGCTCGTCGGCGCGTGCAGCGGAACCGAGAACGGCCCGGTGATCGGGACTCCGGCGCAGGCCAGCATGCCGATCGCGGACGTGGGCTCCAGCCTCTCACTTGCCGGGCTGCAGCAGCAGCTGGCGAGCCAGCTCAATGCGATCCAGCAGACCGAGAGCGACCCCGGTGGCGCTGCCTTCGCGGCCGAGGTCGCCGCGCTCGTGAACGACCAGGCCCTGCTGTCCTCCGAGCGCATCGCTCAGCTCCAGCAACTGGGGCACAACGAGGTGGTGACGCTGGAGGGGGATCTCAGCAGCCTCAGCGGCGATGTCCAGAGCACGGCTGGGCTGAGCCTGGCCGAGAGCGGCGCCATCGAGTACGTCATCCGCCAGGTCGACGCGCAGCTCCAATCCCTCGACGCCAAGATCGCGGCCGATACGCTCGTCGACGTGCTGCGCACCGACGTGCTGAGCGTGGAAAGCTCGACGAGGGTGGAGGGGCTCATCGCTCCGGTGGTTCACACCGCGCTCGGAGCGGACTCTCTCCTGGTGGCCGCCAATGTGCTGAGCACTCAGGCCACGAACCTGGGCCAGACGATTCAAGCCAACGTGGGAGTGAACCAGGCCACGGAGGAGCAGATCCTCGGCAACCTTCAGGCGGACATCAACTCCATGAAGTCGACCGGTAGCTCGATTGCGGCGCGAGCGCTCGCGCTCAGTCCGAGCGGGTACCCCGGAAACCAGGGGGAGCTGTCCAGCCTCAAGGCCCAACTGGGCGACAGTGCGAGCCTCCCCACGTCGGGGCACGGGGACGTGACCAGCATCAGCAACTGCCTGAACGACGATCAGACGTCGCAGGCCTGTTCACCATGATCAGGCCGGGATGGGGGGCGAGGGCCGCCGCCACGAAGGTCATCCATAACCAGCACAGCGCAGAAGAGGAAGGGCGAAAGTCATGAGCAGAAGCAGCGTCAGCAGGAAGGCAGTGCTCCTGCGAGGGATGGGCGGGCTGGCGGCCGCAGTGGGTGCCGCAAGCATCGCACTGGGCGCCTTCGCGACCTCGGCATCGGCGGGCGGCAATCCGAGCTTCGATGGGATCGTGGCAGCCACCACCCCCACGGGGTTTCTCTCCAGCCCGCTGTCGTATGACATCTCCCAGGGGCCGGTGACGATCGAATTCGACGTCGCGACCACCAATCTCACCGACAGTTCCCAGGAGGTCGGCCTCAACTTCTCCGCCGACCACATCCTCACCTATGACGGCAGTGATGTCTCCGATGGGCAGCCAGGCCAGCCCGGCATCACCTTCACGGGACCGAGTGGAACCACCCAGGTGCAGATGCCAGGGAGTCAGTCGTTCACCGTGACCTGGGACGCCAACCAGGCGGTGACCATTCAGCGGCAGTACGTCCTGGACACGTGCGGCTACTTCCAGCTCGACATCTGGGCGCCCGTGAGCGACCTTCAAGACGGGTCGAACGGCGCCATCGCCACGTCTGACCCCAGCCAGCGCGATCGTGCGACCCTCGCGTCCGGCTTCATCCGCATCCTCGGATGTGGCGGATCCGGGCCGAGCCCGACACCGTCACCGACGTCCACGCCCACGCCCACGCCCACGGGGAGCGTGCAGCCCACGGCCACCCCGAGCCCCACTCCTTCGACCGACCCGGCCGGGGGCGTGCTGGGGCTCAGCACCCCGAGCACCGGAGCGGGTGGGGGTGACGGCGGCGAGTTGGAGTTGGGAGCCCTTCTGCTCAGCGTCGGACTGCTGCTCCTGTTCGCCGCGCGCCGGCGCTCCGCGACGGGTGCTCGCCTGCCGCGGATGGACGTCTGAGGAGGTTAGGCCCACATGGAGATCCGCGACTACCTGCGAGCGATCCGGCGCTGGCTTTGGCTGCCCATCGCCGTGCCCCTGCTGGCAGCCCTGATCACGGGAGGGATCCTCGAGATGCAACCCTCCCGTTACGAGGCCAACGCCACGGTGATAGTGCCGGCCGTGAGCGCCAAGGGGTTCTCCACCAGCGCGGCGGCCCAGTACGTGGCCACCTTCAAGGACGTGCTGGTGAGCAGCCCGGTCGTGAACAAGGTGGCTGCGGAGAACCACGTCCCGACCAGCGACTTGGTGAACGGGCTCAGCGCCACGACGGTCACCGCGTCGAGCAACATCATCCACATCACCTACATCGGTTTGAAGGGCCAGAACACGACGGGGATCGTCGATGACGCGTCCATCCTGACCCTCGACACCGTGGCGGAACCGGAGCTGGTGCAGGCCCAGAACGCCGTCAGCGCCGCGCAGGTGCAGCTTCAACAGGCCAACGCGGCGATCAACAACTTCAACACCACAACCGGCAACATCCTGCCGCAGCAGCAGTTCACCAGCCAGCAGCAGGAGCTGGACACGCTCTTGCTCGAGCTGCAGCAGGCGAACCTCGCCGGCGACACCACCCATGCGACCGCGCTCCAGTCCATCATCACGCAGCGGGAGCAGCAGCTCGCCACGCTCGCCGGGCAGGTCAACCAGTACACAGCTCTGAGTGACGCCCGTCAGGCTGCGATCAGCGTCAGCGACCACACCGCCCAGGAGCTCAACGATGTCGAGTCGCTGATGGCCGCGGACCACAGCTCGAGCACGGTCTCGGTGCAGAAGGTGGGGCGGCTCTCGAAGCTCGGCGACACGGTGAGATTCACGGCGATCGCTTTCGCCGTGGCGCTGCTGCTCGCCCTCGGAGTCATCCTGCTGATGGAGCTGATGCGGGACGACCGGCGGGTTGAGCGTACGGCTGCGCCGATCGGGGATGCCGACGAGGGCGTGGTGGTGGGCCAGTTCGGTAGTCCACTGGGCCATGGCTCCGAGATCGAGCTCACGCGCCTGGGCGTGCGGTCGGAGGCGTGAGCGAGCAGATTCCGGCGGGGCCAAGTTGGGGAGAGACGGTCGGGTGACGACGATCCTGTACATCGCGGGTACGGGCCGGAGTGGAAGCACGGTGCTGGCCAGCGTCCTCGGCGAGGTCGAGGGCGTCTTCGCGGCCGGCGAGGTGCGCTACCTCTGGCAGCGGGGGCTCGTCGAAGGGCGCCTCTGCGGTTGCGGAGTGCCGGTGCGCGCGTGTCCCCTCTGGACGGAGGTTCTCGCGGTAGCGGGCGAGCGCGGCGTGCAACCGCCGCCGGAGGCCGTGGCGGCGTGGCTGCGGCGTGCCGGTCGGTTGCGGCATCTGCCCGGGGCCCTCGGGCGGCACATGCTGCACCTGCCGCCCTCCAGGTCGGCGTCCTTGGCGGGCGCCCGTGGCGCGCTTGGCAGCCTCTACGCCGCGGTCGCCGAGGTGACCGGGAGCCGCGTGGTACTCGATTCCTCCAAGCTGCCCTCCTACGCGAATCTCCTCCGAGAAACACCCGGAGTCGATCTTCGGGTCGTCCACCTGGTCCGCGACCCCCGGGGAGCCGCCCATTCGTGGAGGAGCCGCAAGGCCCTGACCGACGGTGCCGCGCAATCCCACATGGAGCAGATGGGACCGCTCAAGAGCACCGTGCTCTGGGACGTCTGGAACGCTTCGGCCGCCGGCCTCCTGGGCGGCGGCGAGTCTCGCTATCTGCGGCTTCGCTACGAGGACTTCGTCGACGATCCCACCACGGCGGTCCGGCGCATCCTCTCCCTGGTCGGGATGGACGACGCGACCCTTCCCTTCGACAGCGAGGGCGGAGTTACCCTCCGGCCCAACCACAGCGTCGCGGGCAACCCCGACCGGCTTCGCCACGGCCCGATTGTGCTTCGGGCTGATCTCCGCTGGCGCACCTCCATGCCCGCTCGCAGCCGTCGACTTGTCAGCGCGATCGCGGCTCCCCTTCTCCCTGCCTTTGGGTACTCGATTCGAGCGCCGAGGGAGGAACTGCTCAGAGAGACGGTGTTCGACCGCGTTCCCGCGGGCCAGGGCGGCCCGGCACGCTTTGTCCGTCGCCTCCGCCGGCACCTCCACTGGGCGCGAAGCCAGGGGGTGGGGCGGCTCGTCGAGGAGGACGAGCTCAATCCGGTGACCCGGGCCCGGGTCGCGCGCGAGAAGCGGAGCTGGCGGCGAGCTCACCCACGCCCGTTGGGCCTGGCGATGCCGGTGTTCATCGTGGGGCTCCAGCGTTCGGGCACCAACATGCTGACCCGCGGTCTCGATCGTGCTCCTGAGTTCGAGGTGCACAGCGAGAACGATCGAGCCGCCTTCGATCGGTTCCTCCTGCGGCCGGACCAGACCATTCAGGCCTTGGTCGCGCGCAGCCGCCACCAGTACGTCCTCTTCAAGCCGCTCTCCGATTCGCACCGTGTGGACCTGCTCCTCGAGAGGGTGCACGCCCAGACCCCGGGCCGGGCGATCTGGGCCTATCGAGACGTCGACGGGCGCGCTCGCTCCGCGGTCTCGAAGTTCGGGCGCAACAACCTACTGGTGCTGGCCGACATCGCCGCCGGCCGGGGGACGGCGATGTGGCAGGCGCAGCGCCTCACCGCCGCCACACTCGACGTGATCTCCAGTTTCGACTACCAGACCATGACCCCCGAGACGGCCGCCGCCCTCTTCTGGTGGGTGCGCAACGGTCTGTACTTCGAGCTGGGTCTCGATCGTCGTGCGGACGTGATCCTCGCCTCCTATGAGGGCCTGCTCGCGGATCCGCAGGCGGGCATGGGCGCCATCTGTGCCTTCCTGGGGATGGAGTACCGCCCCGAGCTGGTGGCGCACATCGCACCGCGCAACTCCGGGCGAGCTGCGCTGCCGATCGACGGGCGCGTCCGCCATCTGTGCGACCAGCTGCAGGAACGGCTGGATGCGACGCTCCGCGAGCAGCGCCAGAGCCGGGCGGCCTAGATGAGCTCCCTCCCCTCCGACGCCCGGCACTCCGATCGCGCCGTCGTCCGCCAGTCCGGTCTGACGGGGGTCGCAGCTGGGATCAGCGTGCTCTTCGGTCTGCTCCTCGACATCACCATCGCCGCGCGCTTCGGCGCCGGTCCAGCCACCGACTCCTTCTTCGTCTCGGCGCGAATCCCTCTCGGCCTCACCGCGATCGTCATGGTGGTCGCCAACCAGGCGCTGGTACCGGCTTTCCGGACCTCGCTCACCAAGCGGGGTGCGCCAGCGACCCACCGCCTCATCTCCCTGATCGTGGGTGTGGTGCTGGTGGCCGGCGCGGCCATGCTGCTCGCGGTCTGGCTGCTCGCCTACCCCCTCATGCGCATCACCGCCCCTGGCATCTCGACTGCGGAGGTGGCGGCGGCGGTGTCGATGGCGCCCATCGTCTTTGCGATCGTCCCGCTCGTGGCGGTGTCCGAGGTGATGCGAGCCTATCTCAACTCGCGCTACCGGTTCGTCGTGCCGGCACTCATGAGCGGCATACTCACCGCGGTCGCGGCGTCCGTGGTCCTCGTGGGACCGCTCCTCGGCTGGCGCCATGACATCCACATCGTGGCCTTCGCCTACCTCGCCGGGGCTGTCCTCCAGGTCGTCTTCATGACGGTGATGGCGACGCGGCGGGGGATGCGCCTTCGGCCCTCGCTCCGGCTGCGCGATCCGGATCTGCGCAGCGTCGGCAGGCTGGTGGTCCGGCCGACGACCGGAGCCGGCCTCAATCCTGTCGCCCGGCTCGCCGAGCAGGTGCTGGTCTCCTTCCTCCCTCCCGGCTCGATCACCCTCCTCAACTACGGTTACCGGCTGATCTCGGCGATCGGGGGCACCGTCTTCTTCCGCTCCGTCATCGTGGCCCTGATACCTCGCCTCACGGAAGCCCACAACCACGACGATCAGGAGGCCGTTCGCCGGTTGACCGGCGTGGGGATGCGCATCATGCTGGCGGTCAGCCTGCCCCTCACCGCGTTCATGGCGGCGCTCTCCCAGCCCGGGGCCATCGCTGTCTTCCATCGGGGCAGCCTGACCCGGGCGGGTGCGGCCCTGCTCGGGGTGCTGCTGGCCGTCTACTCGATCAGCCTGGTCGGATCGGCCGTCCAGCGAGCCCTCCTGGCGCCGTTCATGGCCCGCCTCGACACCCGAACCGTGTTGCGCAACACCCTCTACGGCATCGCTGCCAACCTGGTGCTGCTGCCGGTGCTGACGCTGCCCTTTGGCCTCGGCAATCAGCATGCGATCCTCGGCGTCGCACTGGCGTACTCTCTGGCGCAGTTCGTCAACGTGGGTCATGCGTGGTACCGGCTGCAGCGGGCCATCGGCTGGCAGCCGGTGGGACTGGGCGCCTTCACCGCCAAGCTGGCGGCCGGCTCCTTGCTGAGCGGCGCGGCCATGTTCGCCGCGACCGTGGCCCTCGGCCTCGATCAGATCACGGGCCGCTTCACCCTGATTCTCCTGACCGTGGCGGTCGGCCTCGGCGGCTGCGCCCTCCTGGGCGCGGCACTCTTCTTCCTCACCGGCGGGGACCTGGCGTCGGCCTGGCACTCACTGCGCCGGCGCGATCGATCGGCACCCGGAGGCACTCTGCCCGCGGACCAGGAGACCGAGGCGGCCGCGCCGCGGGCCGAGGGAGATGAGCCGGGCGTCGGCGCCACTCCGCAGGGCGAACCCGTGGCGACAGGGGGATCGGTCTGATGGCGACCATGGCAGTCCGGGCTCCCACCGGCGGCGCGGTGGCCGCGACGCCGCAGCGCAGGACCCTCCTGATGGTGCTGTGCGCCATCGCCGTCGTCGCCGTCTCCGTCGACGCCGGGGTGGAGGCTGCGCTGGGCGGCAACAAGCTGCTGCTCATCGTTCCCATCGGAGGGTTCGTCGGCATCGGCCTGGTGGCGCTTGGCCTCGTGAACTTCGAGAACTTCGTGCTCTTCACCATCGCCCTGCGCTCCAGCCTGGATATCACCAAGCCGTCCAGTGGCAACACCGGCGCCGCCGGCGTCAGCGCGGGGGCCTCGTCCTCGGCCCTTGACCCGGCGGGAGCGCTGGCGATCCTCTTCCTGCTGATGGCGTTCTTCTGGTTCCTGACGCGCCACCGTGAGGGCCGGAAGTCGCCCCCTGCCTCCATCCACCGCGTCGCCCTCGTCATCTTCTGCATCGCGGGCTTCGTCAGCGTCCTCGACTCCTCCGACATCCTCTTCAGCTTCGTCAGCGCCACCAAGGTCGCGGCCGTGATGGCCATGCTCGCCGTGCTGGAGGTGATGCTGGTCGATCAGGCGGCGATCCGGCGCATGATCGGCGCGATCTATCTCTCCGCCGTGGTGCCCGTCGGCTACACCATGGTCCTGGTCGTCACCCACCACTCCCAGTTCACGAGCGGCGGTTTCGCGCGCTTCGAGGGGACGTTCGCCCAGCCGAACCCGTTCGCCATCTACCTGACCATGCTGATCGTGATGGGGGTTGCGATCTTCCCCCACCTCACGCGGCGCAACAAGATTCTGATGACGGCGCTGCTGCTCTGCTCCCTGGTCGCCCTCTACTCGACCTTCACGCGCAGCGCCTGGCTGGCGGCGGCAGTGGCCGTGCTGATGGTCGCCTTCATGGGCCGGCGGCGTCTCCTGATCGGAGGATTGGTCGCGGCGGCCGCGCTCTCCCTGGTGCTGGTCCCCACCATCGTCCAGCGCTTCGCCGACCTCGGCCAGTCGTCCAGCCCCAACGGCTACGCCACGAACTCGCTGGTCTGGCGCTTCGACTACTGGGACCAGGTCCTGCCCCTGGCGGCCAAGGACCCGATCACCGGAATCGGGCTCGGGATGAGCTCCTTCGAGACGGTTCAGGCCAAGGAACCCCACAATGACCCGCTCCGCGCCTACGTCGAGACCGGGCTGGTGGGGCTCCTCGCCTACTTCCTTCTGCTGATCAGCATGGGTATGGTGGCGCGGCATGCGATGCGTTTCACCAAGCGACGGCGAGGGACCTATGAGCGATCCATCGCCGTCGGATTCGCATGCTGCGTCATGGCCTTCGTCGTCTTGAGTCTGGTGTCCAACGTGATCACCCAGGTCGTCGTGCTCTGGTACTACGTCGCCTTCGCCGCTGCGGCCTATGCGGTGACCCGCTACCGGGAGAACGCGGTGCTTCTCGGCCTGCCACCGCCCCCGGAAGAAGACGACGCGGTTTCGCTGGCATGATCGGATGGGCCCCCGCCTGCGAACTCTGGCCGTCTTCCTGAGGGGCGGACCAGTGCGGATCCTTCACGTCAACAAGTTCCTCTACCGCCGTGGCGGCGCGGAGGCGTACATGGAGGACCTGGCGGACCTTCAGGTGGCCGCGGGTCACCGTGTCGCCTTCTTCGGGATGGCGCATCCGGAGAACACCCATCTCGAGTACGCGGCGCATTTTCCGGCGCACATCGAGATGGAGCCGCCTCCGCCCGACCTGGCGGGCCGGCTTCGCGGTGTGGGCCGGATGCTGTACTCCACGTCGGCCAGCCGGGGAATGGAGGCGGTGCTGGCGGACTTCCGGCCGGACGTGGTCCACCTCCACAACATCTACCACCAGCTCTCGCCCTCGGTGCTCCGTCCCGTGGCGCGCCGGCGGCTGGCGGCGGTGATGACACTCCATGACTACAAGCTGGCCTGTCCGAGCTACCAGTTCCTCGATCATGGGCGGATCTGCGAGGCCTGCCTGGGAGGGCGCTTCCAGCACGCCGTGCTGCGGCGCTGCAAGGATGGATCGTTGGGGGCGAGCGCCGCGCTGGCGAGCGAGCTCTTCCTGCACACCGTCACCCGGGCCTACGATCCCGTTCGGATCTTCGTCTGCCCCAGCCGCTTCCTGGCCGGCAAGATGCGCCAGGCCGGCGTCTACCCAGCCCGGCTGCGGCACGTCCCGCACTTCATCGACACCGAGGGTATGGCGGTCAAGTCGACTCCCGGCGGGCCGGCGCTGGTGGCCGGCCGGCTATCTCCAGAGAAGGGAGTCGACGTCGCCATCAGGGCGATCGCCATGGTGCCTGAGGGACTGCTCGAGGTGGCCGGCACGGGACCGGAGGAGGAGCGCCTTCGACGCCTGGCCGATGCGGTCGCGCCGGGCCGGGTCCGGTTCCATGGCCTCCTGGGCAAGGAGGACGTCCACCGCCTGATGCTCGCCGCGTCGGTGGTGGTGCTCCCGTCGCGCTGGTACGAGAACCAGCCGATGGTCGTGCTCGAGGCGCTGGCCCG
>Ga0182030_10006301_pt1 | contig 25058 bp, 18 predicted proteins | sample 812S3MmetaG_FD_121299 | JGI IMG/M metagenome (GOLD analysis project Ga0182030, IMG submission 121299) | Permafrost microbial communities from Stordalen Mire, Sweden - 812S3M metaG (Illumina Assembly) | ecosystem: Environmental > Terrestrial > Soil > Wetlands > Permafrost | place: Sweden...
GCAGGTGCTCTCGGCGTGGCCATGGAGCTGGGAGGCCGCGATAGCGCACGCCGTACAGTCGGGGAAACGGACGAGCAAGGAAGAGTCGGGGTTCGAGACGCTGAGAGACCTGTCCATGCTGCGACGCAGCGATCCTCTCGCATCCTCGCGTCTGCTCGACGTGTTCGACGCGCTTACGAGCGGCCTTCAATCGATGTTCGACCGCGCACGAGCTTCGTTGGAGAGCGCGCACTCATCAATGGGAGCAACTGCGTTTTTCGCCGATGCTCTGGCTGCGACCGCCGGACGCATTGGCTCGAGCCGCGTCACTGCCGCGTGCGACCCGAAGAGACCGACTACCCAGAGCACCCTGTCGTGTTTTGAGGCCTTGAGTGCAGCGGGCCAGCACGCCCGAGCGCTCGACGAACTCGATCGCGTTCGCCGCATCGACGGAGCGCCAACTCGGTTTCTCCCTATCGAGCTCCGGGAACGTATCTCGTCCGGTTCGTCTGCCGACCGGCAAGGCGCCCGTCGCGTGTTCGAAGCCATGCTCCCGAGTGAACGGTCCCTCACGCTGTTCGCTATGCTCAGCGCCGAGGCCATCGACGGCGCCGCGATCCGTGGATGGCCGAGCATGCGCGACTCCACGAATGCCCTTGGACCGCTGCTGCGCGCGGCGGGCGAGGACCCAACGACTGAATTTGACGGCATTGCCGAGAGGCTCGCCGCATCGGGCGACGCCGGACCTACGGCGCTCACGGTCGCGACCGAAGTTCTCGCACACGTGGAGCGCTACTCGCTCGCGAACACAGGGCTTCTGTCCTGGATGCTGTTCGACGTGCGCCGAGTGAACGGCACCAAAGCCGTGGAGGAAAACGCGAACGCGGAAAGCCCCGACATATGGGGGCACAGCACATCGACAACGCTACGTCGGCGCATTCTCAAGCGCGATGGACGCATCCTCGATCCCGAGCCGACTCCGCACGCGTCTCAATCGAACGCCGAACTCTCAGAACTCGAACCAGGAGATGTGATCGAAGCGATTTACGAGGGATGGGCCACCCCCACGGACGTCGGAGGAGATCTCACGATCGACACACCGGACCTGCTTCCTGAACGCACGACCGTGAAAGACGCGTCCATCGAGCTGCGCGTACCGCTCGCGTTTCGCGACGCGCACTGGAGCCATGCGCTTCTGGGACAACCGACGCAGCGGATCGACGATGTCACTCAGACGCTCTCCTGGCATCTACACGACCAACCGGAGCGTCGCATCGAAGACGGCACGCCAAAAATGGATCGCGCGGTGAGAGCTACGTTCTCGACCACCCGATGGCGCGATGTCGCGCGCTCGCTGCTGGAAACTATGGCCGCGGTCGACGACCACAATCCCGAAGTGGCCTCGTGGGTTCGCCAAGCGACCCTCGCTTCCTCGAGCGACCCACGTGAGGCCGTCAATTCGATCGTGGGAGCCACGGGTCGAGCCGTGCGTGATCCGGATGCTACGTTTCTCAGTGACTACGGGCTTGGCACGACTACGACGGTATTCCGGACGGCCCGTTCGTTCTATGTCTCCCACGAGGGCAGCCGTTCGTGGCTGGTACTCCGCGGCTTGCGAGAGCTCGGCATCCCCTCCGAGCTCGTCGTCGCGGAGGACGAGCCGTTCAGCGGCGACCCGACGTTTCCACCCCATCGGGGGCGTTTCTCACATCCCCTGGTGATTGCTCATCTGCGGGACCACGACATCTGGATCGATGCGGACGTTCGAGGCCCTCCCCTTCCCGCGGGGCAAATCTCGCCTGAATTGAGAGGACGATTCGCCCTCCACATGGATGGCACTGTCGCGGTATTGCCCGAAGTCTCGGTCGACAGTGAGCTCGACGAAATCGATATCCGCCTCGAGCTGTTGCCGAATCGAGACGCAAGGGGCACTCTGGCGGTCGAGCTGCGCGGACGCAACGCACAATCGCTCGCAGAGACGCTGGAGCGCGTCGTTGGAGCAGAACGTCAACGCGCGCTCCGGGATGTGGTTCTCGCGTGGCTTCCATGGGCGAACGTGGACCGAGTGGAGCTTTCCTCTGCCGAAGACAGTTGGAGGGTGAGCCTGAGGGCAGACGTGAGCATCCCAGGGTATGCGCTGGCGCTCACAGGCCGGCCTTCATCGTCGCCCGGACGAGCGACAACCACGTGGATCCTGCCCGGACTGGACCCCCTGCATTGGTCATCACCGCGGGCGCGCGTGTCGAGCCTGGGTGCGACGTTTGCCGGACGCGCCGGACGCCAAAGCGCCCTCTCCATCGGTGCGGCCGTCCAATACCACGTTCATCGTCGCCTTCAGCTTCCCCCGGGGCTGACAGTCGCGGAACCCTCGGGGCCGATCCTCATTCACGGCAGCCTGATTGACGCGTCGCGAACCGTCGAAGTCGCAGGCAACGCTATCGAAGACAATTTTACGCTCCGAATAGGCACGGGTACGGTGTCGGCAGTTGACTATGGCGCGTTCGTTGGAGAAGCTCACGCAACCGATGACGCATTTCTCGCCGGAGCCAGGGTTGTTTCCCCGTAAGCCGAGTGTTTCAGGGGGCGACAACTTGTCGACCTTGAAGACACAGGTGAATCTCACTAGAGTCCGTTCCTTCTCTCTCGCCGTACACCCTGCCAGGCGGTCATCATGAGCGGCCATTCCAAGTGGGCCACCATCAAACATAAGAAGGGGGCCCTCGACGCAAAGCGCGGGAAACTCTTTACGAAGCTCATCAAGGAGATCACCGTGGCGGCCCGCATGGGCGGCGGCGACCCTGGTGGTAACCCGCGGCTGCGCAAAGCGGTGTCGGACGCCAAGGGGCAGCAGATGCCCCAAGACACGATCCAGCGAGCGATTAAGCGAGGGACGGGCGAACTCGACGGCATCTCCTATGAGGAGATCGTGTACGAGGGCACCGGACCGACCGGAACGCTGTTCCTCGTCGAGGCGCTCACCGACAACCGGAATCGAACGGTCGCCGAAATTCGCAAGATATTCGAAAAGCACAACGGGGTGCTCGCAAGCGCGGGCACTGCAGCATGGGCTTTCGAGCGCAAGGGCGTCATTACGGTGGGCAAGGAAGCAACCGAGGACCAGCTGATGGAAGTCGGTGTTGGCGCCGGTGCGGAGGACTACCAGGACGCCGGCGACGATTGGCAGCTCACCACTCCGGCCGACATCCTCAACGTCGTGCTCGATGCTCTGGAGAAGGCTCATATCAAGGCGAAGTCTGGCTCGCTTGCGTACCTGCCGAAGACGAAGAAGCCTCTCGCAGGCCGAGACGCGGAGGTCGCTCTCAATCTCGTCGACGTGCTCGACGATCATGATGACGTTCAGAACGTCTTCGCAGATTTTGACGTGAGCGATGACGAGTTGGAGCGTATCCAGGCGCAGTGAGTAGCGCGTTCCCGGATGCGCACATGAGAGTCGTCGGGGTCGATCCCGGAACGCGTCACTGCGGGTGGGGCGTCGTGGAACGCCGCGGAACGCGCCTTTGCCATCTAGCGCACGGCGTCATCGATACAGACGTCAAGACCTCGATTGCCGCACGACTTGTGGAGATCGAACGTGGTCTCGTGGAAGTCGTCGCGGAGCATTCGCCAGACATCGCGAGCGTCGAAGCGCTGTTTTTCGCAAAGGATGCGCAAGCCGCAGCCAAACTTGGTCATGCTCGCGGCGTCGTATTGCTCGTATTTGCCCGCGCGGGACTTGAGGTTCACGAATATGCGCCGGCTCTCGTCAAACGGGCTGTTGCTGGCAGCGGTCGAGCGGACAAACCACAGGTCGCCCAAATGATTCGCGTGATATTGGGCCTGCCGGCAGCTCCTCGGGCGGACGCGGCGGATGCCCTTGCCCTGGCTGTGACCGAGCTTCAACGAGTCGGCCCGCTTCAATATGGTAACAGCCCGGCGCGTCGAACGAGCTAACCTGTCCCCCTCATCGCCTCAAGGTTCCCCCCCAATGCGGAAACTCTTTCCCACCCTCGTCGCCCTCTCGGCGCTACTTCCAACGCTGAACGCATCCACCGAGCGAACGAGCTATGCCCAGCCCGCGGACACCAGCTCCGCGCCCACTCCCACTCCGGCGGTCGAACAAGCCGTCGCATCGGTCCAGGCGTTCTACGACAAGTCGAGGACCTTCCGGAGCGACTTTCAGCAAAAGTTCTGGGTCAAGGCATATAACCAAGAGAAGACATCGCGAGGGCGCGTCGTATTTGCCAAGCCCGGCAAGATGAGCTGGGAGTACGACGAACCTAAAGACAACCGGGTCGTTTCCGACGGCGCGACGATCCGAGTCTACGAAGCGAGCAACAAGCAGATGTTCGAGCAGCCGATCGACAAGTCACAATATCCGGCGGTGCTCTCGTTTCTCACTGGCACCGGCAAGCTTGGCGACTCGTTCGTTTTCGAGATCCCGAGCGACATGACCGTCAATTTCCCTGGCGGATACGTATTGGTGGGGACTCCGAAGATTCCAACGCCCGCGTACACGAAAGTACTTTTCTATGTCGACGCGGGGACGTCGCAGGTAAGGCGGGTGATGGTGATTGACGGTCAAGGCAATCGCAATCGCTTCGACTTCAACAATCCGCGAGTCAACGATCCTGTGGCACCCTCTCAGTTCGCATTCACGCCCCCCCCTGGTACATCCGTCGTGCGCCCGTGAAGCCCGATCCTCTCGCCGGCGCAGTGCAAGCGAGCGCGCCTCGACAGAGGCGAGCCCTCACGCACGTGGGTGGCGAGGTCACCGTAGTCGGCAACCGCGAGATGGGGGCGAGACTCGCATCCGCGCTCGACGTGGAGCCGCCTTCCGACGACGAGTCGGATCGAGACCATGTCCACGGTTTTCATGCCTACCCAGCTCGATTGCACCCGACAACTGCAGCTCGCCTCGTCACCGCTCTGGCGAACGAGAGAGCGACCGTGCTCGACCCATTTTGCGGTTCGGGCACGATTGTCGTGGAAGCCATGCTGGCGGGTCGGCGCGCGCTCGGAACGGACCTCAATCCGCTGGCTGTTCGGCTCACCCGGTTGAAGACGGCTCCGCACGACCGAAACGAACTCAGTTCGGTCCTCTCGATAGCTCGAGACGTGGCGCGGTTCGCCGATGACCGAAGAATGCGGCGAGCGGGCGCGACGCATCGATTCCCTCCCGAGGACGTCGCGCTGTTCGACCCGCACGTACTGCTCGAGCTCGACTCACTTCGGACGGGGCTTCTAGCCGAAACCAGCGACCTGCCCGCGGTTCGAGACGCGCTCGAACTCGTGCTCAGCGCAATATTGACGAAAGTGAGCCGCAGGGCTTCCGATTCGTCCGAAGCACAGGTCAAAAAGCGCATTCGGGCTGGGTTCGCTGCGGAGCTGTTCGCAAGAAAGGCTGAGGAGCTCACGGTTAGGCTCGCCCAATTTGCTGATAGGTTGCCTGCGGGGGTTCCGGCAGCGATGGTCGAAATGGACGACGCGGCGCGATTGCGAACCATTCCTGCGAGCAGTGTCGATGTGGTCGTGACGTCTCCCCCTTACGCGGCGACCCACGACTATGTCGCTCACCACGCCGCACGCATGCGCTGGCTCGGGCTCGACGGCCGCTCCTTCGAGACCTATGAGATGGGGTCGCGACGACATTATGCGAAGGTCGCCCCGGACGAAGCTCGCGCGGAGTGGTCCCGAGAGCTCGCGAGGGCTCTCAAGTCGCTCGCTCGTGCTTGCCGTCCCGGTGGTCTCCTCGCCCTCGTCATCGGCGACTCCGCTGTGCATGGCGAAGCGCTCCGAGCGGACGAGATCGTCGCATCCGTAGCCTCCGCGTGCGGACTGGTTCTTGTCGCGCGCGCGTCTCAGCGTCGGCCCCATTTTCATGCTCCAACCGCTCATGCGTTCGAGAAAACGCCACGGTGTGAGCACGCTATTCTTTTACGGAAGTGAGCCTCGCTGAGATCCCGCTTCGAGCGATACGCTCGCGAGCGAGCGCCAAGAGCTTCTCGCGTTCGTTCACCGCAGGGTCGGTCAGCACGTCTTCGAGGAGCGCCCCGAGAAGCTCCCCGATCAGTCTGCCGGGACCGAGGCCGAGTTCTTTCATCAAGTCATGACCGTTGATGGCGAGATCACTCGCTCGCAGCGCCGTTCCCTGGGAAAGCACTTGCTCGACGCGACCCTTCAGTGCCGATATCGATGCAATATCCTCTGTGCAATCGCGACCTTTCGCATGAGCGTCTGCCACGTTCAAGGCGAACAGGTCATCGATTCGCTCCAAGCCGACGCGACGAATCCAGCGACGGACGGCTGCATCACTCCAGTCCGCCTCGTAATGGAACAGATGGTGACGAACCAAGTCGACTACACGGGATCTCTCATCGTTCGATAGCCGGAGTCGGCCAACGATGGACTCTGCGATCTCCGCCCCAACGCGGTCGTGATCGTAGAACGTGTAATCGGAGGTCTTTTCAGACCAAGCTCGGGTCGGCGGTTTACCCACGTCGTGCAGCAATGCCGCCAGCCGCAGGATGGGATCACCGGGACATGCATCGAGACACTCCATCGTGTGCCGCCACGCGTCGAACGCATGCCATCGATTCTGCTCGAGACCAACCTCCGCCATCAGCTCCGGGCATATCGCTTCGAGGATGCCGGTGCGTCTCATCACTTCAAACGCTCGTGAAGGCTGGCGCGCCTTCATCGCTTTGAGCCATTCGTCTCGAATTCGCTCGTGAGCTACCCGGCGAAACGTGCCAAGGTTTGGAGCCACGGCGCTCTCGGTAGCGGCGTCAAGAGAAAGCTCGAGAGTCGCCACGAATCGCGCGGCTCGGAGCACCCTAAGGCCGTCTTCGGCAAATCGAGCGAACGGATCTCCGACGGCCCGAAGAATGGAACGCTCCAGATCCCCCTGTCCATCGAAGGGGTCGATCAATCTTCCGTCCGACAGGTCGACCGCCATAGCGTTCGCAGTGAAGTCTCGCCTGGAGAGATCGGCAGTGATGTCGTCGACAAACGTTACCCAATCCGGATGTCTCCCGTCTGTGTAGGTCCCCTCCCCCCGAAGCGTCGTCACCTCAAAATGCCGCGAGCCTCGAACGACCGTTACCGTTCCGTGCTCAATTCCTGTGGGGATCGCCCTCGGAAATATTCGGAGCAATTCTGGAGGTAACGCATTCGTCGCAATATCCCAGTCGTTGATGGGACGCCCGAGCAGCAGATCCCGCACGCATCCGCCGACTATCCAAGCACCTTTGCCGTTCGCCCGCAGTCGGCCGCATAGTTCCACCACATCTTGCGGAACCGTCTTGAGACACAGATCCTCGATTCGCACAACGCGGGCTTACCACAAGGGCGAACCCTGCGACGCGAGGAGCGTCCCACTTTCTTGCCGCGCATCTACCGGAGGCGCTTGGATTTGATTTCCCGTAACTGTATGGGGTTTGCAAGCATCGAAAGTTCGACCCCGGTGACCCGTCACCCTTGATAGCCCAGTGCCACAGCCTATGACGCAAGACGCCATCTCCGCTGCTTCCATTTCGCCGGCTTCCACCTCGCCAGTTTCGCGGTCTCGCCGACCGGTTGTCCTCGCGACGATCGGAGCCGCAATTGCCTTAGGGGTGCTGAGTTATTGGCTCCACTCACGACATTTCGAGGACACGGATGACGCTCAGGTCGATGGGGACATCAGCAACATCAGCCCTCACGTCAGCGGGCACCTCTCAGCGGTCAACGTCATCGAGAATCAGGCCGTAAAGGCGGGGGACGTCCTCGCCAGCATCGACCCAGCCGACCTGCTCATCGCCCTCGATCAGGCTCGCGCGCAAGTCGCGATGGCGCAAGGGCAACTCGGCGCGGACGATCCCGTCGTTCCCATCACGATGTCATCCAATCGGAGTGCCTTGGCTAGCGCTCGTTCCGAATTGTCGGCCGCGCGTGCTGGCCTCTCGGCGGCACGGAAGGAAGTCGAACAGATTCGCTTTCAGCTCGCCCAGGCTTCAGCGAACGACAAGACGGCACAACTCGAGATGCATCGCTCGGACAAGCTCGTTTCGGAAGGCGCAGTGTCGCAATCCGATAACGACCTTCACGTGAACTCCGCGGCAGCATCCTCGGCGAGTGTCGATGCTCTCACACGTGCTCTTGCGGCAGCCCAAGACCGCGTACTTCAGCAGCAGGCTCAGATCGTCGCAATCGAGAGTCGACTGGACGAGGTACAAGAGAACGCTCCTCGCCAAGTAGCCACTCGACAGGCTGTCGTATCCGGACGCCAGGCGTCCCTCGACGTCGCGAAAGCTCAGCTCGCGCAGGCCGAAAGGAACGTAAAATATGCGAATATCGTCGCCCCCATATCTGGAATCGTAGCTAAGAAATCCGCCGCCATAGGCGACTACGTCACTCCCGGACAGGTCATATTCGCAATCACGCAGACCGACACGCTCTGGATCACGGCAAACTTTCGCGAAACGCAGCTCAACTTCATGAAAGCCAGTCAACCCGCGGTCGTCCACGTGGATGCCATCGGTCTCGACATGAGAGGAACCGTTGAGAGCGTAGGGGGAGCGACGGGGTCTCGCCTGAGCCTATTTCCGCCCGAGAACGCTTCCGGAAACTACGTAAAAGTCGTCCAACGCATTCCCGTTCGAATCGCCCTCGAGCCGGGACAGCCAGGCGCGGAACGCCTGAGGATCGGCATGAGCGTGGAACCAACGGTTACGGTGCGATGAGCGACGCCGCGGGCTCAGCCCACGCACCAGACAGCCGTCCGGACTACTTCGCTACAGGATGGACCGGCGGCCACAACCCCTGGGTTATCGCCCTCGTCGTGACGATGGCGACGTTCATGGAAGTCCTCGATACGAGCATTGCGAACGTGTCGCTCCCACACATCGCGGGGGATCTCTCCGTGAGTCAGGACGAGAGCACGTGGGTCTTGACGTCCTACCTCGTGTCGAACGCGATCGTTCTTCCCATCAGCGGCTGGCTCTCCACGAAGATGGGGCGAAAACGTTTCTACATGACGTGCGTTACCATGTTCACCGTATCGTCATTTCTGTGCGGCATCGCCCCATCACTCGGAACGCTCATATTCTTCCGGATACTTCAAGGCATCGGCGGCGGTGGCTTGGGACCGAGCGAACAAGCGATTCTCGCCGACACCTTCCCTCCCGCACGCCGCGGAATGGCTATGGCTATCTACGGGATGGCCGTCGTGCTCGCGCCTGCGATCGGACCGACATTGGGGGGATACATCACAGACAATTTTAGCTGGCGATGGGTCTTCTTCGTCAACGTGCCGGTCGGTATTCTCTCGCTCATATTGTCCAATCGCTTCGTCACCGACCCCCCTCACCTTACGCAGGCACGCGCGCGAGCCGTTGGTGCACAGATCGACTGGCTTGGCCTCGGGCTTGTCGCTATTGCCCTTGGGTGTTTCGAGTTCGTGCTCGACAAAGGGCAAGAGGATGACTGGTTCCACGCACCTGTCATCACTTGGTTTTCTGTAGTGTCCGCGACCTCGTTCGTCGCGTTTGTCGTATGGGAATGGAATCACCCCAATCCTGTCGTCGATCTCCGGATGTTGAAACGACGTAGCTTTGCTGTTTCCAACATCCTGATGCTGATGCTCGGAATCGCATTGTTTGGATCGACCGTCCTGCTGCCTCAGTACCTCCAGGTACTCATGGGATATACGGCGCAGCAATCGGGGATGGCTCTATCGCCTGGGGGTCTTGTGGTCATATGTCTTTTGCCATTGGTCGGGCGGTCGATCGGGAAGGTGGATACTCGCCTACTTGCAGCGTTCGGTTTTGCAGTTCTCAGCGGATCGCTACTATTTATGGCAAACACCGTCGATCTTAAGATGGACTTTGCGACCGCGGTTGAACTGCGTGCAATCCAGTCGGTGGGGCTTGCGTTCCTCTTTGTACCGATCAACACGATTTCGTATGGAGGGATTCAACCCCAGAAATACAATCAGGTGAGCGGGATCATGAATCTGTCGCGCAACATCGGTGGCGATATCGGAATCGCATTCGTCACCACGCTGATTGCTCGGCGGTCCCAGGTGCACGAAAACGAGCTGGGGGCGCAGGCGACCATGATGTCCTCGACGTACCAAGCGCGGCTTCATGCGCTGGCTCACGCATTGCAGCACGCAGGCTCGGGCGGCGCGCAATCCATCCAGAAAGCGAGCGGAATGCTCTACAGGCAGCTTATCGTTCAGGCAACGCAGCTGGCCTACCTCGATGCGCTCCGGGTGTTGGCGTTCGCGACGGCGCTCATGGTGCCGCTCGTGTGGCTCGCCGGGCGACAGACCACGCAGCGCGCGCCGGCCGCACATTGAGTTAGGAGCTGACGAGGACGGCGTGACGTCACCTGAACCCCGCTTGGAACGCGAGCGATCGCCGGGGCTTCCAAGGCGCGACCGCTATCTCGTCCGCTTCACGGAACCTGCGACGCGTTGCGACGGAGGGAGAGTGGAGGCAAGAAGATATTGACAGTTCGAATAGGACGGACTCTGGTGAAATCGAGATGTGCGCTCCTCGGGAAACCCATGCCATCGCGACGTCCTCGCTGGGTGCCCTTTCGCTCGAGCTTTGACGTCCCCCGGGCTGCACCCTGGCGATTGCAACGCTTTCTTCACGCGAACGCCAAGGGAACGTGCCACCCCCTGGAGCATCTTCGTTACGGTGGGTATATACGCGGAAGAAAGAGGGCGAGCGCTTGCGAATACTTTATGGCGTCTTTGGATATGGTCGCGGCCACGCTACGCGCGCGCTCGCAGTCCTGCCGGAGCTAGCTCGTCGGCATGACGTGCTCGTCCTCGCGGGCGGCGACGCCTACGACGCGATCTCCCCGCACCACCCGGTCGTGCGAATTCCAACGCTCCGATATGAATACGGGAAGGGGGCGAGGCGCTCGATCTCACGTACTCTTGGCGAGAACATGCGCCACATCGCCGATCTGGCGTTCGCGGGACCGTGCACGGTAGAGGTCGGTCGATTGACACGCGACTTTCGGCCGGACATAGCGATCTGCGATGCCGAACCATGGACCCACAGGGTCGCAGCCCGCTTTGGAATCCCGCGCATCAGCTTCGACCATTTCGGGATTCTTGCATACTGCCGGCCTCCGCTAGGTTGGTGGGATCGAGTTCGTTCGGCACGGGACGTCCTCGCATATCGGGGCTTGATGGGGTCACCCGACCGAGTCATTGTATCGAGCTTCTATGATGTGGGAACTCGCAGCGCGAGGGTCCGTTTTGTTGGGCCCATGCTACGGGAGGAGGTCTTGCGTACTCGTGCAATTCGAGGCGACTTTCTTCTCGCGTACTTCAATCGAGGAGACCACCAGCTCACGCCGCGGGTTGAAAAAGCCCTGACGCAGATCGGTATCCCGGTCATTATCTACGGAACGACGCGAACTGGTAATCATGGACGGCTCCACTTTCGCCAACCGTCCACGGGACCATTTCTCAATGACCTCGCGACATGCAGAGCTGTCTTCAGCACCGCCGGCAACCAGCTCGTGGGCGAGGCCATGTGGCTCGAGAAGCCCATGCTCGTCATGCCCGAGTATACCGTGGAGCAGCGATTGAACGCCGCGGCCGTGGAATGGCTTGGCATCGGAATGCAGGTGAGCCAGGACGACGTCACCGCTTCGACGCTCGCGACATTTCTGTCGGAAGAGACGCGCTTTCGTGAGGCCACCAGGCAAAAGGTCAAAGACGGCCGTCTCGAAGCCATTTCGACGCTTGAGACTTTTGCGCGAGAGCTCGTTCACGACCGCGGCGGGGCGCCGTCGCGTACCTGGAGGTATGCGTGACGCGGCTTTTCCGCCTGGCTTCTGCGATAGTTAAGAATCGCCTCGGCTACATTCCGCATCCTTCGTGGTGTACGTACCTCGTCACGTATCGCTGCAACGCGCGCTGTGGAATGTGCGATTCGTGGCGAATGAAACCTGGCGCGGAACTCACCGTAGCTGACGCCGCTGCCGTATTCAAAAAGCTGGGACCTCTCGACGTCGTGCGCTTGAGCGGTGGAGAGCCATTCTTGCGAGATGACATAGGAGACCTTGCAGCGGCGATCATGCGGGCCTCCAATCCGCTCGTCTTGCATGTGACGACCAACGGCTCGATGCCGGCTAAGGTAGAAGAGTTTGCTACTCGATTTCGCTCGCCTCGTCGCTTGTCGATCATGGTGTCCGTCGACGGACACCGAGGCGTGCATGACACGAATCGAGGCGTCGACGTCACCTACGATGTGGCGATGGACACTGTCAGAAGACTCAGCTTTCTTCGACGGCGCCTCAAACTCGATATCAGTGTAAACTACACGGTCATCTCTCCGCAGTCGCTCGAGGACGTGGGCCGCGTCCGCTCGGAGCTGGCATCGTTCGGCGTGGACATGCACGTAGTCCTCGCCTACTCCGCATCGGCAACATACGATCTGCGCCTTCGCGGAAAGCGCGCCGAACACCTCATTGTCCCCACGGGATATCCATTGCATCCGGCCCTCGCCGATGCCGACGTCACCGGTTTTATCTCCCGAGAGCTCGCCATCGCGAAAACCATGGGGAACTATTTCCGACGCGTCGGTAAGGCGTACTACTTGGAGGGCTTGCTCGCTCGGCTTCACGGGCAGCCGCGACCGAATCCGAACCCTCGGTGCGTCGAACTTCGAAGTCACATCCGCATCATGCCGGACGGCACCGTACCAGTCTGTCAGTTCAACGGCGAATCAGTCGGTAACCTGAATACTTCGTCACGAGATGCGGTACTCGGTAGCGAACACGCAGCGCGTGCGCGACGCTGGGTCGACGAATGCACCGGATGCTGGGCGGAATGTGAAGTCGTTCCAAGCGCAATCTACTCAGGCGATTTGCTTCTTCGAAGTCGGCGCCGCGCTCCCTTTACCGCCTAACATATCTTGTCGCAGAAACGTCGTGCGAGCCAACGATAAGGACGGCGCTGTTCGGGCGATTCCTTCGCGATCCCAGCGTCGACCTCGCTCACCTACGGGAAGGAGGCTACGCGCGACGCGCCGCTGGTCTCGCTGCTGTTTTTCGACCGAATTGCGCCGACCCTCTGGGCCATCATTGCGCCGCGCTATCGATCGCTTCCGGAGAAGTACGCTTTCGAGCCCTCCACGTATCGCGAATGATTAGAGCATCTACGCGAGCCCGCTCCACGATCATCGGCACTCCGGCAGACACCGATCGAACCCTCTCTACCACCGACTGCGGCGAAACCTCCACGGCTCGCCTCGACCGGACGGCCAGTCCACGCACGTGCTCTATCCATCGCTGCGCCCGAGACCGCGTAAGGAGCGGAGCGACATCCGCAACGACATCCGCGGCCGTGCCTGCATATCGATGGTCCGCCTTGTAAAGAGCGTTGGATCTTCCAGAATCGCTTGCGAGGACATCACGAACTTGAGCCACGGTCACGCCGTGAGTCCTACAAGCCTCCTCGAGCTCGCTGCTTGCCGCTTGTTTCGCCTTGAACAAGTACATTTGAATTCTCGAATAAAAATTGACTCTCCCGTCACCACTCGTCTCCACTGGGCAGAATATCGCGCCCGGTAGCTTCTCAGAAAGAGCACTTTGTACGCCATCGGAGACGCCTGCGCTCGGCATACACCCAAATGGCTTCACGCTCACGGTCATATGAGCTTTAGAATGCAGGACATTCATGATGAGTTTTCCGACCTCCATGTGACCTTCCCCCCCTCGCACATTGTTATCGTAGTACTGATGAGACACTTGCGCGATCTCATCCATATTTGGAAGTGGATACCCCGACAACCCACACGCCTGGGCAAACGTCTGAAATATCATGCGCACCGCGGTATCAGCAGCCTGGACTCCCAATAGTTTCTTGGTGACGCCAAATGGCCCCATAGCGCCAAGGCTACTCTTGGCATGGTCTGCAACCCGCAGATGAACGCGCTGCTGGGTATCGTGTCGCGCCTCCCACAGCATGTAAAGAAGCCAGGCCGTCACTAGCTGAACGTCCACCTCCGCCCCCTCTCCCTCGAGAAAACGCTGAAGCTGATAGTTTCCGTCCCCCTCCGTCGTCATCGCCCAAAACTCGCCGATGATGCTTACTTTCGGCTTCGCCTGGATGCGATTCACGCGAACGCGACCGAGCTCCCCTTTGCAGCGTCGAAGAGCCCACACGATATTCGTTCGCGCCTCCAGCGCCCCATACACGATTTCTCTGCATCGCCCGATTGCGCGATCGGTATCCCCAGCGTTTACCTCGTACGGACGAATGCGATAGCCAAGAGCGTTTAGCACGTCTCCAGCTATGATCGCCTTGACCAGTGCCCAAAAAAAGGTCGGATTCATCTCAAGTCCGCTGTCTTCGCCCAGCGCTTGACTCAAGCCTCCCGTCTGCTGAAACAGAATGACGCGAAAACCATCGAACCCCGAGTCGCGCAACGCCTTTCGGTACTCCGTCACATACATCCCAAACCGGCAGGGACCACAAGCACCCGCGGTCAGAAAGACATATTTCTCGACGATCTCCGAGGACGACATCCCTCGTTCATCTCGCAGTGCGCACAGATACTTCACCAGATTACCAACCGTGAAGTACGTCGGATTACACTGTCCACGGTTGCCAAACTCTTTCCCCACGCGAAGTGATGCCGTGTCGGGACAATCCAGAGCTTGAACATGGTATCCGATGCCACGCAGCGCCCCTTGGACGAACATGTCATGAGCCATTGTTAGGCCAGCGACTAGAATGGTGATCTTAGTCCTTTCCTTTTTTGAGAATGTTTTGTTCGCCATATCTTCGACCCACGGCACGAACGTCGAATCGAGGCCAAGCCTCTCGCGTTCCTGTTTCTCGAAGACGCGCAGTTCTCCATCCACGTCGATCATGACTCTTCCTCCGGTTATAGGGACCTCAGCTCAGTTTCCCCGTTTCATCACGTTCTTCTGTCGCATCGTATTTCGCGCCTCACTCCGCCGCGTGCCGACTCACCTCAAGGATGGGGGGCCCGTCCGCACTCTTTCGACGCAACTGAATCAGCTTCCCGCGATCGTCGTTATGCTCGCCCAAGCCGTCGGACGGACCCTCGTACGACCTCACGCGGGCCCGAAGCTCGGCGATCTCTGCGTCGATGATCGGATTCCGATCGGCCTGCGCCTGCCGCTGCTGCTCACGCAGTTCGAGAAGCTCCAGACGCTTCCGGTCTACCGCCCGAACCAGCTCCCCACGCTTCTTGCGCGCGTCTTGAAGCCGTTCTTCGTGCAGCTTCAACGCGTGCGCATACGTCTTTACCCGAATCTTGATGCTTCCGCCCGGCTTGTTGGCATCGATGTCGTGTAATGCTGCATAGGGAGTCTTGCTCGCTCCAATAATCGAATCTACGAGTCCATATGTCGGCGCATCATGCCCACACTTGAAGGACGACAAATCCAGCACTACTACGTTTGGATGCCTTGAAGCAAAACCAGCTGCCCACACCTTCTGCGCGCTATTCGCTGAAAAGTTTTCCGGCCACATACTTCCGAGTGCGAGAGGAGAGCGCATGACTCCGGCTTCCACGTCACGCTTGTAATATTGATCCAAGAACGTCCGGCTGCGTGGGATTGAGCGGATGCTGAGAATTGGATACCCGAGCAGCTGGAATTCGTCCGGAATGCCATGATTCAATCCCGGGTCCGAATGATACGGTCGTCCGAGAAGAACGATCGCAACACGGTCTTCGGCTTCCACGGTCTCGAGAATTGCCTGGCCTTTCACTTGAAGGTCCTCGTCGAAGGCATCGAGCGCCTTCCACGCTTCCCGACACGCGAAGTCATTCTCATCCTCGGTGATATGCAATCGCGACTCAAAAGTCTCAAACATCTTTCGCGCGAGAAGCGATGGCTCGACGAAGGAAAGCGCCGGGGACAAATATTCGATGCCGCGCTGCTGAAAGAAATCCACTTCCTTGGTGAACGCGGCCTTAATCACATTTGGACTGCCGGCAACGATTGGACAGCTCGTATTGTCGACGGTATCCTCGATCCAACTGCGTACGTGTGTAAGTATCGGAAAGAATACGTACTGTAGCGTTCGTTTTTCCGAATGATGTTCGAACAGCAAATTGTGAACGTGAGCTTGCGCCACCTTGCTCGGAAAGCAAGGATCGATAGAACCGTACTTACCCCCTTTGACCCATAATTCCTCCGTCGTTTCATCGCTGAATACGACATTCGTCTTAGGAATGCCCAGCGCTTCAAAGTACGCACGGAAGAATGGGGCCGTGGAATACATATTGAGAACTCTGGGAATGCCAACGCGAACGCGACGACGGGCCGCCCACGCCTCGCTGCTCGATCGTCGCATGGGACGAGTGATGGCTACGCGGCGTTGGCCTAGGAGCCCCCGTCGAATCTCGAAGTCATTCGTCGGCGTCCCCTCCTCTGGCATTGGCTTTGTATCGTAGACGTGCATGAATGCTCGTCGTGCCTCGTAATCAACGAGGTTGGGGTACGCTCTAGCAATCTGCTTTCGCTCCTCGACGATTGCGACCATGGCTTCCTTGCTCTCTACGGTTCCCTTCTCACAGCTGAAGCCAGCGATATACCGACTCGTCGACCCATCGGGAGCCTTCGTATCTATGAACGTCCTCTTGCAGTGGTTCTCGCAAAAATGGCACACGGTGCTCGCATCGTTTGTCGTTCCATATTCAAGATGGATGGCCGGTTCGATGCCTATGAAAGTGGATCGACCTCGTCGCTTCACGACACGGAGAGTTTCCATGGCGGCCCCGATGGCGCCTGCTTCACCCGTATGCGGATGAACGTACACCTCTGCGTCAGGAACTCGGCTACGAATATAGTCCACTTGTGCCTTGACGGCCGCCAGATTGTATTGCGTTCCTCCCTGTAGAACGAAGACGCGACCGAGCGACGCGAGTCGGGGGATCTGGACGACGTACTGCCACACGTTCTTTGGCAGAACTTGCGCCAAGCCCGCGAGCATCTCCTCTTTGGAATATCCCTCTTTCTGAAAGTTCACTCGGTCAGTATCGAGAAACACCGCGCATCCGTATGAAAACTTGGGGGCCAACTCCGCACGAAATGCGGCATCGGAGAAATCAGTAATTGCGACGCCAAACTGTTCCGCTGTGGCCTGAAGTAGCGTGCCATTTCCGGCAGAACATGAATTGGATAGTCGAAAATTGGCGATGTCACCGTTCTTGATGAACAGCACCTTGATGTCTTGGCCGCCTATATCGCAGACCACATCGACGGAACCAAAGTAGTGAACTGCACTGATCATGTGAGCGACGGTCTCGACAATGTTCACGTCACTGTGAACGCATTTCTCGAGTACATCGGCGGCATATCCAGTGGCGCCGAATCCCATGACCTCCAAACGCGGATTTTCTCGAGAAGGATCCAGTGCGCGATCATCCCGAACGCCCTCTACCGCGTCTCGAATTTTCAGTAACAGTTCTTTGGCATCTTGTATCGGGTTCCCTTTCGACAGCTGATACGCCTTCGCAAGCAGTCGACCCGTGTCGTAATCGACCAGCACGGCTTTGCTTGAGGTGGACCCGCCATCGAGGCCGATGACTCCCCGAACGACCTCACCGGGTGCAAACTGAACGGGCTCAAACTTTGGAATAGCGTATTGCTGCTTGAAGTCTGCAAGCTCTTCGACCGACGAGGTGAGTGCCGGCCCCGCCGTTTCGGCGAGACGCGCCTTGCGCCCGTGTTCGATGTATTCGTGAAGACTGTCGAGCGGAGCCAGACGGCCGATCGGTTCCGGCTCGTGCAACCCGTATAGTACCGCTCCAAATGCTGCGTAGTATTGGCTATTTTCGGGGACGAAAATGAGCTGCTCGATCGGCACGTGCGTGGGATACTGATATCCTCGCTCGTTCCATGTTTGGGGGATGCGAAGGCGCCAACACTCTTGGAGAAATGGGAGGTACGTGTTGGGTCCGCCCAGGAGCAGTACGCGATGTTTCAGCGTGCTTCCTCGCGTAAGAACGCTCAGGTTCTGCAGCACAATCGCATCGGCCAGCGAGCACAGGACCTCGTTCGCCGGGATCCCACTCTTGATGAGATTGACAATATCAGTCTCCGCAAACACGCCACACTTTGCAGCCACGTGATGGAGTTTGGAGTCATCGAAGTGTAGCGACGTGACCATGTCCGGAGGGGCGCCGACCTTGACCAAACACTTGTCGATCGTCGCCCCCGTTCCGCTCGCGCATTTGTCGTTCATCGATGCGGTGGCAGTCTTGCCTCCACCTTCTCGGGACTCCTCGCGAAACACGATGATCTTGGCATCTTGACCGCCGAGCTCGATGACGCTGCCGACGTCCGGGTGCAGATGTTCGACAGCGAGGCTGACCGCGTTCACCTCCTGGACGAATTTTCCTCCCGTCGGAGCGCACAATGGTCCGGCTCCGGATCCCGTCAGGAAGATGCGAGAACAATCCTCCCCTAGCGAAGCTTGAATCTGCTCGAGCATCGACAGAACATATTCTGGCTGTTTTGTGTGATGACGCTGGTAATCACTCCACAGGATTTCCTTCGTATCGGCGTCGACCACGGTTGCTTTGACGGTGGTACTGCCGACGTCCATGCCGATCGCGAGCTGTCTGTGCGCCATGCTTGCTCCACTCCGGGACGGTGATTCGGGATTGCGGGCGCTCGCCCTGGCAAGCGCACCTTCGCGGTCTGACGGCCGATGACTTAGGTAGACTGACGTGTCAGTCTTTAACTTCGTACAACACGTTCATTGTCTGTGGAAGCCATTTTTTGACGTGAATAGAAGGGTCCGCATAGATCTTTGCGTTATGACACGTATGTCATCGACTCAACCGTGGTAGTGGAACAGCCCGATGGGAAAGGCGGAGCGTCGTCAGCAGATTCTGGGTGTGGCGCGCGACGTGTTTGCAAGGCGCGGCTACCACGCCGCAAAGATCGACGACATCGTCGCGGCGGCTGGCGTTGCTCGCGGAACGTTTTACCTATATTTCCAGGACAAACGGGCAATCTTCGAGGAGATTGTCGATCGCATGATTGCTCGATTGGGAATGGCAATCGTGCGCGTTGATCCGTATGACACCGCTCGGGGCGTTGGCGATCAGATTGTAGAGAATATTCGGCGCGTAGTTCGAGTGCTGCTTGACGATCGGGCCACGACCAAGATCCTTCTTACCGACGCATTGGGGGTCGACCCAGCATTCGACCAAAAGCTTCGATCGTTTTATGACGAAATGTCGAGCATGCTTGAGCGCAGTCTGTCAGATGGTCAGGCGCTTCGCGTCGTCCGAGATGGCGATGTTCGGCTTTATTCCTGGCTGGCCATGGGAGCTATCAAGGAAGTGATGTTCCAGATTGTTCAGCGCGGGGCAACCTACGATGAGGACTTACTCATTGACGGAGTGTTCACGTTCCTTCGTCAAGGATTCTTACGCATTTCCTGAATCTCTTCGGCGCGACTCTAAAGTTCTGTCGAAGCCGATCCGTTTGCCTGTATGCCTCGCGCGCGCAAAGAACCTTGGAGAATCATGGGGGAAGAGCCTATTTCCAAACATAAGCGAGAGCTGGAGAGGTTCGATAGTGTGTTCGACCTTCCCAAGTATATCGCCGTCGAGCACCAGCCCGAATCGGTGCGCCCGGAAGGGGCCACATTCGACGAGTCGCGCATTGAGCGCGCTGACAGCAACCTCGTCGCGCTCGCGGTCGAGTCCGCGACCCTTCGCAGCCAGCTCTTTGCAGCGCTAGAACATCTCGACGTCGCCATTGCTGGACCCGAGGTGGTGTCGAGAGCGTCTCTCATTATTACCGCAGCCGACGCAGACGTGGGCCATCAACTCGGCGAGTTGAGACGTGCAGCCCGTCCCGATGCTGCAATTTTTGTGATCTCGTCATCCGCGTCTCCTGTTCTTGTCGCGTCGGCCCACGCGGCTGGTGCGTTCGCATGCCTGCGGTCGCCGCTCGTCTTTGAGGAGGTTCGCAGTCTTGTGCTCAGTGCATTGGCGTCCCGCGAGGCGAGAGTTAGAGCGGCGGACCTCGCACGCAAGCTCGACCTCGAGTCACACCTAGCCTCAATCGGTCGCATGAGTACGGGTTTCGCGCATGAAGTGAGCACTCCACTTGCGACTGCGGAGCTAAATCTCGATACAATTGAAAGGGAAACGTCGCGATTGCTTGAACTGCTCAAGTCGATCGCCTTCTCTCCGAGTGGAGAAGTCACTGATCGGTTGAACTCACTGCGACGGGAGATCCGATCGCTCGAGGAGCCCGGAGGACTCGCCGGTGCGATCAAGGATACGATGGTCGCGCACCAGCGATTGCACACTCTACTCGCCACGATGCGGGATCTCGTCGGACATACATATGAGCTTCGACGAGAAACTCTGGACGTCCGAGAGCTCGCTCAAGATGTCCTCGCATGGCTCTCGGAAGAACTGCGCGATGTCCAGGTGGAGCTCGTAGGCGAGCCCGCTTTTGCGCAGACCGATCGCACGCTCCTAGCTCAGGTTCTCACGAACTTGATTTCGAATGCCGCACATGCCGCAAAATCTCTTCCTTCCCCACGAATCCGCTTACATGTCTATCCGAAGGCCGGCCGCATCGTCATCTCGGTTCGCGACAACGGACCTGGAATTCCGTTGGATTTGCAAGACAAGGTATTTGAGCCATTCTTTACGACTCGCCGCGCAGAAGGCGGGACGGGGCTTGGTTTGGCTTTGTGCCGGGAGTATATTCTTCAATTGAACGCGGACCTTTCACTCTGGAGCCTACCAGGCCGCGGAGCGTGCTTTCGCGTTGAGCTCCTCGCTGCAAACGGCGGCGTGCGATCTCATGGCGGCACCTAATAATCCTCCCACATCGAACGAGCGAACCAATGCGATACGGGTCGCGCCTTTTCTTTCTTGCAATGTGTTCGTCGGTCGCGATGTGGGCATGCGCGTCCATCTGGGGATTTCAGGATGCGCAGGACCTCGTGGACGGTGGAGTCTCTGAATATACCGAGGCCGGAGCTGACGGCTGCGCTGGATCCTGCGTGCCTGCCGCTCCCTCGGGATGGCTAGGGCCCTTTGCCAGTCTGCGTTCCGCGGGGGCGTTGTCGGCACCCTGTCCTCCGGCGTTTCCCCTTGACGCACTGGATGGAGGCCTCACAGCGATTCCCGGTCCCGCGACTTGCACCTGCGCGTGTGGAGCACCGACTGGAATCGGATGCGTAGTCTATGCGTCGTACTTCAGTGACGCACGGTGTACGGCCTCGTGCGGCGCCGCACTCCAGACTACCGGTTCTGGGTGCCTCCCGACTACGGGCTGCGGAAACACGGAATATTTCACGGCAGGATATACGGTTGCATCCGGAGGAAAGTGCACCCCTTCTGCGGGTACCGACCTCAAGCCTGCAGATGGTGGGACAACCGGACTGCGGCTTTGCAGTCCGCCAGCTTCACTCTCGAGTTTCGGTTGCTCGACGGCGAACACCTTTTGCCTCCCGCAAGCGAAAGGTCCGCTCGATCCTAATACGTATTGCGTCGCGACCACGGGAGACGCTGATTGCCTGCCGGCCTTCCCCAACAAGGCACAATACAATAGGGGCCCGGGAACCGATACGCGAGCTTGCAGTCCATGTACGTGTGGTACACCGGCCGGGGCGACTTGCTCCGCGTCGACTATCGTGTCTTATTCGGACGACCAATGCGCGACGAAGACCGGCAGTACGTTTGTGACTCCCAATCTCACTTGCACATCCATGGGCGGATCTCACGTCACGTACTCTCTAGAGGTCCCGGACGGAGGTAGGTGCACGTCCGAGGGGGGAACGGCTGTCGGAGGGTTCACCGCCGACCAACCGATGACGGTCTGCTGTGCCGTGACGAGCGGGAACTAGCAGCGTATACTTTCTGTGGATTGACAGACCGACATCTCATACGGCTATCGTCGGCGCCCCCCAACGGTCGCGAAGCGGATACCCTGCTCGCCTCTCCTTCCCAGGGTGAGGTGCCGAGCGTAGCGTTTGCGAAAGGGTCTATTGTCGCTGACAAGTACGAGATTGAACACATTCTCGGGCAAGGGGGCATTGGGGTCGTCGTCGTAGCGAAGCACTTGGCACTCAATAAGCGAGTCGCCATCAAATATTTGAAGCCCAAAGCGTTATCCAACGAGTCCATCGTGCAACGCTTCGTGCGAGAAGCACGTCTGACGGCACAGATTACGTCCGAACACACCGTCCGCGTACATGATGTCGGCACCCTGCTCGACGGGGGTCCGTATATGGTCATGGAATACCTGGTCGGCGAGGACCTCGGACAGGTCCTTCGGACCGGCTCTCTCCCTATCGAGCGCGCCGTCGACTACATTCTGCAAGCCTGTGACGCGCTTGCGGAGGCGCATAGCCTGCGAATCGTTCACCGCGATATCAAGCCGGAGAATCTATTTCTTGCGCAGCGCGCCACCCATGTGCCGATTCTCAAGGTCATTGATTTTGGCATCTCGAAAGCAGCGATCGGCGCGGCCGAAGACGGAAAGTGGGCACGCGAGACGGCTGTAGGAGAACGTTTTGGAACGCCTCTTTATATGTCTCCCGAGCAGCTTCGCGCGACCGGATCTGTCGATCATCGAACCGATATCTGGTCTCTTGGGGTGGTCCTTCACGAGCTTCTGGTCGGTTCTGCACCCTTTGAGGGAGATGACCTTCCGAGGCTTTGCGCGAGCATTCTGACGGCCCCGCCCATACGCATTTCGACGATTCGTCCGAGCGTCCCCACGGTTCTCGAATCGATAGTTCTTCGGTGTCTCGAAAAGGATCCCCAGCGGCGTTTTCGAAATGTCGCAGAATTCGCTCAGGAGCTCGCCGCATTTGGCCCGCCGAGCAGTGATGAACGGGTCTCGAGAATACGAGAGATGATTCGGCATGGGGGCGATAGCGTCGACCCACCCGCCCCGCCGTTTTCGGGAGCGAGGCTGGCGAGTCCCGATCCTGCGCCTTTGCCCCCGACCGTCGGAGAGCGAAGTGCGAGTACGATGCAGCTGCGGTTCAATCGCCTTCTCGCGCGCCGCAAGGGCATCGAGCGCGGCGCGTTGTTCGGCAGCGCGGTCGTCGTCCTGGTAGGCATTGCGGGAGCTATCGGCCATGCGTGGGCACCTGCAGGGCAGGTTGCGCAGCGCCAGCCCTGGCCCGCACCGAGTCCGTCCGCTGTAGAGTTACAGATTCGCCCAGCCGGACCCCGAACGGGAGACTCGGCGACAGCGCCGGCTATCGACGAAGCGCCTGCCGACTCAGCGCTCCATTCGGTCATCGCCGGGCCAAGAGCCGATTTGAGCCCTCCCTCCCCGCCTTTCGTTCGCCCGCGCGTTCCAATCCCACCCGCTTCGGCCGGGCGGCACATCGACCGTCGCAGAAGTGAGTTCGGAGAGCGCCGATGACGCGGATGGGCATCGCGTCAGCGTCGCTCGGAGTCGTTCTTCTCGGCGCGTTTTTTTCGGTCCGAGCGTTGGCGGCCGAGCCGACGGACCAGAAGGCTGTCGCCGAAGCGCTCTTCGAGGAAGGCAGAGGACTGGTCGAACGGGGGATTTTCGATCAAGCGTGCCCAAAGTTTGCCGAAAGCGAGAGGCTGGAGCCGGGAATTGGAACCTTGCTCTGGCTCGCCGACTGCTATGAGAACGAGGGTCGATCGGCGAGTGCATGGGCGACGTTCAAGGAAGCGGCTTCCTTGGCATCCGAGCGCCGCGATCCGCGGGGCCAGGTCGCGCGTTCTCGCGCCGAAAGCCTCGAGCCAAAGCTGTCACATCTTACCATTTCGGTGCCGCCAGAAGCCGCGGTGGACGGTCTCGAGGTCGTGCGCGACGGCACCGTCGTCGGCCCTGCCGCTTGGTCTGTGTCCATGCCTGTCGACCCGGGCACCCATAGCATCACCGCGCGGGCACCGGGTCGCCGCGCCTGGACCGCATCCATCATCGTCCATTCCGATGCAAGTCGGGTAGAAATCCCAGTTCCGGTGCTCGAGGCGGCCACGGGGCAACCGCCACTCGACGACGCCCGCGCGGCGGAGAGAAGGCGCAGCGAGACGGACCGCGACGGATCGGTACCGAGGGCTATTGGATTGATTGCGATGGGCACGGGAATCGTCGGCGTCGGATTGGGAACGGTATTGTCGTTCGCGGCCAAGGGACGGTACGACGATTCGAGCAGCGGTCACTGCTTGCCCGACAACGAATGTGACTCCACGGGAAAGCAGGACCGATCCCAGGCCTTCACGCTCGCCACAGGCGCCAACGTCGCAATCGGTGCGGGAGCCGCCGCCCTCGTCGGTGGTGCCATACTTTATTTTACGGCACCCAAGGCAGCCCTGCGCCTGTCGATCGACGCGGCTGCGACCGGAGCCATGCTCAACGCTGGCGCCCGCTTCTGAAGTCTGCCCCCGGGGCTGCGGTTCGGATAAAGTGCCGGCCATGACGCTCGACCCCCATGCTGGCGAACTTCCAACGCGCGAAAACCTCGTCGATCTGGCCCGACTCGAGCAGGCCTACTTCAATGACCATCCGAATCCCGACGTGGCGTCCGAATGCGTCACGTTCGGAACATCTGGACATCGCGGTTCGTCGCTGCGACGGAGTTTCAACGAAGACCACATCGCCGCGATCTCGTCCGCAATCTGCGACTACCGCCAGCAACACGGGATCGACGGACCGCTCTTCATCGGAATGGACACCCACGCGCTATCGGTTCCTGCGCTCACGACTGCGGTCGAAGTCCTCACTGCCCGAGGCGTCCATGTGATGGTCGCTCCGAATGGAGCGTACACTCCGACTCCTTCGGTATCGCGAGCGATCATCGTCCACAATCGAAAGAGCGGAGCACGGGCCGACGGAATCGTCGTCACGCCATCGCACAATCCGCCCGAGGACGGCGGGTTCAAGTATGACCCTCCCCACGGTGGACCGGCGGAATCGTCGATCACGGGATGGATCGAGCGACGCGCCAACGACCTTCTTCGTTCGGGCCAGGTTCAGGCAATCCCCCGAATATCGGAAGCGAGCGCGCGCCAGAGAGGGCTCACTGAAGACTACGACTTTCTCTCGAACTACGTCGA
>Ga0182030_10006302_pt1 | contig 25050 bp, 23 predicted proteins | sample 812S3MmetaG_FD_121299 | JGI IMG/M metagenome (GOLD analysis project Ga0182030, IMG submission 121299) | Permafrost microbial communities from Stordalen Mire, Sweden - 812S3M metaG (Illumina Assembly) | ecosystem: Environmental > Terrestrial > Soil > Wetlands > Permafrost | place: Sweden...
GACCGCAGCGTTGGGCATGCCGGTGATCGAAGGTGTCTCGGTCGCCGTTAAAATGGCCGAGGGGTTGGTATCGCTGGAACTGAGAACAAGCAAGGTCAGCAGCTACGCCAATCCGCCTCCGAAACCACGCAGCAGCGCATTTTTTCACGGCGCTTTCGGAGACCTGGCATCTTGAGGACCATCATCCGCAATGCGCGCGTTCTGACGATGGATGATCGCGATACGATCATTGAGCGCGCCAATGTCCTGATCGACGGTCCGTTCATTGTCGCCGTAGGCCCGGACGCAGAGTTCCTCGAAGCGACGCCTTCCGCGGTACGCGAGATCGACGGCCAAGGCCGGCTCGTGATGCCCGGGCTGGTCAATGGTCACTTTCATTCGCCGGTTAACCATCTCAAGGGTTCGCTCGACAGCCTGCCGCTCGAAGTTTTCATGCTCTATGAATCGCCGGCACTCGACGCGGCGGCCATGAGTCCGCGCGCCGCCTATGTGCGCACGATGCTTGGGGCGCTCGAGATGCTGAAGAACGGCGTTACCGCGGTACAGGACGATGCATTTTTCGTTCCCGCCCCAACGCCCGAGATGATCGACGCCGTCATGCAGGCATACGCCGACTGCGGTATCCGCGCGACCTTGGCGCTGGATCAACCGAATGTGCCGGAAATCGACAAGCTGCCGTTCCTGGGAGATATGTTGCCGCCGCGCCTCAAGGCTGACCTCGCCGCGCCGGCGCCGATGGATTCGGTGGGCTTACTCTCTTGCTATGATCACTTGATCCGCAGTTGGCACGGCGCGGAGGGTGGACGGCTGCGCGCTGCGGTGTCTTGTTCGGCGCCGCAGCGCGTCACGCCCGACTATTTTGGCGCGCTGGACGATCTCAGCCGGACTCACGATCTGCCATTCTATGTCCACATGCTGGAAACGAAGCTGCAGCGTGTGCTGGGCGATGAAAAGTTCGGCGGCCGTTCGCTGATCCGCTATGTCCACGACCTCGGCTTCCTAAGCGAACGTCTTAATATCATTCATGCGGTTTGGATCGATGAGGCCGATATCGATCTGATAGCTGCGGCGGGCTCAATCGTTGCGCACAATCCGATCAGCAACCTGCGACTGGGAAGCGGAATAATGCCGTTTCGCAGGTTGAGGGAGAAAGCTGTACCGATTTGTCTGGGAACCGACGAGGCGATTGCCGACGATGCGATCAACATGTGGCTGGTGGCGAAAATAGCCGGGTTGATCCACAATATTTCCGACCCCGACTACGAGCGCTGGCCGACTGCTGCTGAGGTACTCGACTGCTTGATCCGCGGTGGCGCCAAGGCGATGCGGTCAGCGGCTAAACTGGGCTGCATTGTGCCCGGATACCAAGCCGATTTGATATTGGTTGATCTGGATACGCTTCCTTTCACACCACTCAACGATTTGAAGCGACAACTGGTGTATTGCGAATCCGGCAGCTCGGTGCGCCTTACCATGGTGGCAGGTCGGATAGTGGTCGAGAACGGGCAGGTGACAACGGTCGATGAAAGTGCTGTGCGCGCCGAGGCGCGGGCCCATGCGGCGCGCTTTTCTGGAAATCAGGGCGTGGTCGACCGAGCCGCAAGCGAACTGCAACCATTCTATCGCGCGATGTATATGAAGGCAGCGGGACGACAGGTCGGCATGAACCGGTGGGTCGGCGACGCCGCCCCTTCCATTCGATAAGGGTAACGAGAAGATGCGGATGTTGCCGTCGCACGGTCGCTATGAACACTCATCGATTGTCGATCGCCCGGTTTATGATTGGCCGAACGGCACGCGTCTTGCCGTCTACTTCGCGCTGGGCGTCGAGCATTATGCCTTCAACGAAGGGATGGTCGAAAATCTGGTGCCGGGCATTCCCAAACCCGATGTGCTGAACACGTCCTGGCGCGAGTATGGTAACCGCGTCGGCGCCTGGCGTGTGCTCAACGCCTTTGCCGAGTATGGATTGCCGCTCAGCATCCTGCTCAACACCGCAGTGTATGACGAAGCGCCCGACCTCATGGCTGCCTGCCGCAAAGCCGATTGTGAGATGATTGCTCACGGCTATTCGAACTCCGAAATGCTCGCCGGATTGAGCGAATCCGACGAAGCTGCCTATATCCGCGGGGTCACTGACAGCATTGCGCAGGCCGAAGGCAAACGGCCGCTCGGTTGGGCCAGTCCCTGGATCGCAGAAACCCTGGTCACGCCAGACATATTGGATGAGGCGGGGTATAGCTATTTGCTGGATTGGTGCATGGACGATCAGCCCATCTGGATGAAAACGCGTAAAGGGCGAATCTTGTCGGTACCTTATTCGCAGGAACTCAACGACAGTTCGAGCGGTATTGGGCGGCAGCTGACCGGTAACGAATTCGCGGATATGATCGTCGACCAGTTTGACGAGATGCTGCAATCTTCCGTCGACGCTCCTCAGGTGATGAGCGTCATTACGCATTCTTTCATCAGCGGGCAGCCTTTCCGCTTACGGGCATTGCGCCGGGCGATCGATCACATCATGAAGAATTCAGGTTCGATCTGGATTACACGGCCTGGGGCGATTGCAGCCCATATTGCGTCGTTGCAATCTGACAGCGCGCCGTCTCTGGCGGTGAATCAATAAAAGCGGGTGGAAACGTGGCGGTAGCAGCAAATCGTAAAACGCGTGTCGTCGGCGGTAAGGTTGCGGCGGATCGGGTGAAAGCATCCGAATCTCCGGAAACGGCGATCTATAACAAAATTCATCGGGCGATCGCGGAGCGGCGACTGCTGCCGGGCTCTCGGCTGATCGAGGACCAGTTGGCAGAGGTTTTTGGCGTCAGCCGCATGCGTATACGATGGGTCTTGCAGTCCTTGGCCCGGGATAAAGTCGTCACCCTGCATCGCAACCGCGGCGCCTGTGTTGCCGAGCCGACCGTGAAGGAGGCCAAGGAAGTCTTTGCGGCCCGCCGGTTGATAGAAGGCGCGCTGGCGCGCGAGGTCGTGCGTGCCACCGACGACAAGGCATTAAAACGCCTGAAAGCGCATATCAAGAAAGAGGTTGCTTCTGAGAAAAGCCACGACAGGGCTATGGAACTGCGAACTTCGCACGAATTTCATACGCTCCTGGCGGAAATTGTCGGAAACAGCGTGGTGGTCGATTTCTTGCGGGAACTGATGGCGCGATCGGCCTTGATCACCGCCATCTTCGAGCGGCCGGATATCAGCGTTTGCTCGCATTTCACGCATAGTCGCTTGATCGAACTTATCGAAAAGCGGGATGAGCAGGGGCTGGTCGACGCGATGTTGGGACATCTCGACGAGATCGAGAGTTACCTCACCCTCTATGAGAAGGAAGATCAGCCGGTCGATATTAAGACCATTTTTTCGGGCCTCTAAGTTACGGTGCGCATGGGGCCGGAAATCTGCCGCCGCATCGACGAACTCGCCGCGATCAGTGAAGATTTGGCCTGTTTGACGCGGATTTTTTTGAGCCACCAGCAAAGACAAGCATCCGATTTGGTGCTGTCCTGGATGCGGCAGGCCGGAATGACCGCTCACACCGATGCCATAGGCAATGTCGTGGGCCGTTATGAGGGCAATCTGCCCGGCTTGCCCGCACTGATTCTCGGTTCCCACCTCGATACTGTCCGCGATGCCGGCAAATATGACGGAATGCTTGGCGTCGTAACCGCGATCGCTTGCGTCGACCGGCTGAATTGCGAAGGCTGCCGCCCGGAATTTGCGATCGAGGTCATCGGTTTCAGCGATGAGGAAGGCGTGCGGTTCGGCACGACTATGCTGGGAAGTAAGGCAGTAGCCGGGACATTCGATCCCGCCGTTCTGACTCGTGTCGATAGGGACGGCATCGGCATGGATCGGGCCTTACGCGATTTTGGTCTGGACCCGGAAAATATCTCGGCCGCTGCGCACAGCCGGGATGCTGTACTGGCCTATGTCGAATTTCATATCGAGCAAGGGCCGGTCTTGGAAATGCGGGGTATTCCCGTTGGCTGCGTTACCTCGATCAGCGGCGCGACGCGCTTCGAGGTTGAGATCAGGGGCCAGGCGGGTCATGCAGGCACAGTGCCGATGACCGATCGGAAGGACGCCCTGGCGGCAGCCGCCGAATGTGTGCTCGCGATCGAAACGCGCTGTAATGGCGAGCCAGGCTTGGTCGGCACGGTCGGCCGGTTGGAAACCAGTCCCGGCGCGATCAATGTCATCCCTGGATTGGTGCGCTTCACAATCGACCTTAGGGCGCCGGACAACACACAGCGGATGCGGTGCGCCGACGACATTGTCGAGAAGATCGAGCAAATCTCCGATAGACGCGGCGTCGCCCAGACTATGCGCAAGATCCACGATATGGCGGCGGCGCCTTGCGCCGGCTGGTTGATGGAGCAGATCGACAGCAGCCTCATCGGCGAGGGAATCCCGGCATTTCATCTTCCCAGCGGCGCCGGTCATGACGGCATGGCGATGATCGATTTGGCAGATATCGGGATGATCTTCCTGCGTTGCGCCGGGGGAATCAGTCATAATCCCGCCGAGGCGATTTCGGTCGCGGACGCCGAGATAGGCGCGAATGTTTTGCTGCGCTTTATCCGCGATTTTCAACCAAAGGCGCAGTCATGACACCGGCACAGATTCAAGCCCTTCGCGATTACGTCGACCGTCACCATGCCGAACAAGTGTCCTTTCTCGGCGAACTTGTAAAAGTGCCGTCGGACAACCCTCCCGGCGACTGCGCCCCGCACGCGGCGCGCGCGGCCGAATTGCTGGAGGCGATGGGTTTCCCGGTTGAACGCCATGTCGTTCCGGCTGATGTTGTCGCGGCGAACGGAATGATCAGCGCGACTAATCTCGTTGTCCGCCAGCGGTTCGGACCGGGCCCGACTATCGCGTTGAACGCGCACGGCGACGTCGTGCCGCCGGGTGAAGGCTGGTCGGTCGATCCTTACGGCGGCGTGGTGCGGGACGGCGTAATGTATGGCCGCGGCGTCGCTGTCTCAAAGTCAGACTTCGCGACCTATGCCTTCGCACTCAGAGCGCTGGCGGAAAGCGGTTTGGCGTTAAAGGGCTCCGTTGAGCTGCATTTGACCTATGATGAGGAAGCCGGCGGATTGATCGGTCCCGGCTGGCTCTTGGCCCAGGGAATTACCAAGCCCGATTACGCGATCAGCGCGGGCTTTTCCTACAATGTGGTCGTTGCCCATAACGGTTGTTTGCATCTCGAGGTGCGGCTGGAGGGGCGTTCAGCCCATGCGGCGCGCCCCGATACAGGTATCGATGCGCTGGAGGCGGCAACCGGCCTGCTGACATCACTCTATGCGCTGCGCGAGACCTACAAGGCGGTTCGCTCCGAGGTTCCGGGTATCACACATCCGACGCTTGTCGTCGGTTTGATTTCCGGCGGCATCAACACAAACGTCGTGCCGGATGTCGTGTCGATGCGGATCGATCGTCGGATCATTCCCGAGGAGAGTTCCGCGCAGGTCGAACGCGATCTGGTTAGTCACATCGAGCGCGTCTGCGCGGCGATGCCCGGCATTAAGGTCGTAGTCCGGCGCATTTTGCTGGCCGAGCCGTTTCGGGTGCAACCGGGTCAAGAAAGACTGACGGCTCTTCTGCAAAAATACGGCGGTGAAATTATGGGAGAGGCGATTCCGACGGACGGTGTGCCGATCTATACCGATGCACGTCTCTATAGCGCAGCGGGCATTCCGACTGTGCTCTATGGCGCTGGGCCGCATTCGCTGCTGGAAGCAAACGGCCATCGCGCTGACGAAAGGCTGGTGCTGGAGGATTTGCGCAAGGCGACCCAGGTCGTCGCTTTGACTGTGGCCGAACTTCTGACGAGCGAGGGATGACGATGGCCGATTATCCGCGCGACATGGTGGGTTACGGTGCGCAACCGCCGCACGCGCGCTGGCCGGGCGATGCCCGTGTCGCGCTGCAGATCGTCGTCAATTACGAGGAGGGCGCAGAGAACAATGTGCTGCACGGCGATGCGGCATCGGAAACTTTCCTGTCCGAGATCATCGGCGCCGCTGCATTCGAGGGGCGACGTCACATGAGTATGGAATCGATCTATGAGTACGGCAGTCGAGCCGGCTTTTGGCGTCTGATGCGCTTGTTTGAGGAACGTGAGCTGCCCGTCACCATGTTCGCAGTCGCCATGGCTTTGGAGCGTCACCCGGACGCGGCGAAGGCGATGGTGGGACTGGGCCATGAGGTCGCCAGCCACGGCTGGCGCTGGATCAACTATGATCAGATCGACGAGGCGACGGAACGCGATCACCTCAATCGCGCTATCGGTTCAATCGAAAAACTCACCGGCCAACGGCCGCTTGGCTGGTATACCGGCCGCACCAGCGAGCAAACCCAGCGCATTGTGGCGGAGGAGGGCGGCTTTCTCTATGACGCGGATTCCTATGCCGACGACCTGCCTTATTGGGTGAAGGTGGCCGGCCGTGACCAACTGATCGTGCCCTATACGCTGGACGCGAACGACATGCGCTTTGCCACCGCACAAGGCTTCAACACCGGTGACCAGTTCTTCACCTATCTGCGCGATACATTCGACACGCTGTATGAGGAGGGCGCGAGCGCGCCCAAGATGATGTCGGTTGGGCTGCATTGCCGCTTAGCCGGACGCCCTGGGCGCATCGTCGGGCTGAAGCGGTTCTTGGATCACGTGCAAAGACACGACAAGGTCTGGATCTGCCGTCGGGTGGATATTGCTCGACATTGGCGACAGGCACATCCAGCAGCCTAGTCTGTCTGCGGTATCGTTTCTACATTGTCCCCAGCTATCAGTCGGTCAGTCATGCCGTGATAGTTGGCCTCGCGTTCCGCCTCGGTGATCATGGTGGCTGCTTCGTCGAGACGCAGATGGGGGAAGCTTGGCACGACCAATTCCCGGTCGCGCATTGCGGCAAGACGGGAGGTAATCGACTGCTTCTTGTACATGTGTGAGCCCTGCGCGAGCTCCAGCCCATCGTAGCCGAGCGAATGGCTGATGGTGATCGCATTGTCGCGGACGGAGCCTTCCAACAGATCCTGGCCACGCTTGGTGCGGGCGATGAACCCGTTGAAGCCCAGGCCTTCCGAATCAGGGCGGCCGCCGGGCCAGACGTCAGCTACAGTGATGTCCGCCAAGTCGCCGATTGAATCCGGGCAGATTTTGCAACGGAACATCAACTGCCAACGGGCCTCGTCCTCCCACATCTCGTGGTAGCTGAACTGAAAGGCTTGTCCGCCGTGGCTTTTCATCACCATCGGTCCGGGGCAGCCGTCACCGCGATAGCGAAGATGGGAGATATCGTCCTCGACTAGCCCGACCTTGCGGACATAGTCCATCGTCTTGCCGAATTCCGATACACCGCCGCAATAGAAGTTGAGCGTATATTTGAGCAACTCGTCGACGCGCGGGTCGAACCGGGCGTAGTTGCGGATCGCTGAGATGTCGCATGCCTTGCCGACGAAAGCGAAAGGCCGCCCGCGGTCCAGCACACGCCTAAAGTCTACCAAGGGCGCGGCCGGACCGTAGCGTGAACCCGATGCCTCGATTACTTCAGCCTTGTCGAAACTCAGATGGTCCACCGTGCGCAGCGGGCTGCTTTTCGACGCCGCAACATGCAGTATGAAATCGACGGCTCCGCTTTCCAGCATGTAGATGCTGAGCGCCGAGAGTGCGCCTCCTGAGGAGGCGTGAAAGCGCACTTCGGGATCTGCGGCGTGGCCGGTGAACATCAAGCGCGTCGGCCCCCAAATCGGATGAATCTCGGGCGGATCTTCTGAGACCTCGACCGATGTATCGTGGACATAACCTTCGACATGAAGGCCCGGGCATACCGTGTTGATGAGCCATAGCGTCGGCTCGTCGACCGTGCCGGTTACGACGGGGCGCTCTCCGCCCTCCTTGTTCATCACCATCTCGACATTGCCCGGTCCGGCCAGGCTCTTGCACAGGCCGCAGCCGATGCAAAGTCCCTGGGTGACGATGGTTTCGAGCGTATGCATCATTGCGCCGGCTTAGCCGGATGCGGAGCCGAGTGCTGATGAATGTTGTGGTAGATGAGTTGGCTGACATACTCACCGGCCACCACCGGTTCGTATTGAGGCGGGTTTTCGTCGCTGATGCAGCTGGGTAAGGCGCGGATCACGGCGTCCGCATTGGCGCCGACAAAGGTCGGGATCGAATAGCGTATGCGGCCTGTCGCGTTAAAGACTCGGTGGAATGTCGAGGCGAAGGCGCCGTTGGTCCAGCGGGCCATCAGGTCGCCGATATTGACCACAAAGGTACCGGGGATCGGCGGGGCGTCGATCCATTCGCCTCGCCGGTTGCGAACCTGCAGCGCCGGCACCGAGTCCTGCGCCAGAATGGTGAAACATTCGTGGTCGGTGTGAGCGCCGACGCCCATATGGGCGAGGTCCAGCGGGCCGCTCTGGCTCGGGTAATACATCATCCGGGTCAGCGCCATCGGCTTGTTCGACATTGGCGCGAAATAGTCCTCGGGCAGGTCGAGCCCGAGCGCGAATGCGGCGAACAGCCGGCGGGCAAGCAGACGCACCGCGATGGTGTATTCGGTCATCACCTCGCGGAAGCCGGGCAGATTCGCCGGCCATTGGTTGCCGGCCTTGCGGAAGTCGCCCTCCATAAAGCCGAACGTCGTCTCGACATCTTCGGCGATGAAGTCGAAGCCCTCATGGACGTCGCCCTTGCTGACCGTGGGATCGGCATTTTCCTCGCCCATGCCGACATAGCCGACGAGGTGGGGCGACTTCTTGACATGGATGGCCTTCTTGTCGGCCGCCGGTATTCGGAAAAAGCGCTCGGATTGAGCGAACATCCTGTCCATCAGCGCCTGAGGGATGCCGTGGTTCCTGATGTAAAAGAACCCGACATTGGAACAGGCATCCCTGAGGTTTGCCGCGACGTCCGCCTTGGCTGCGGGATCGCCCGTCAGCATGCCTGCGAAATCGATGACTGGGACGCTATCGAAATCGGTTCGAACGAGACGACTCATCCCGGGCTCCTCATGACGATCGACGCATCAATATTGTAAACAATCTGAAGACATATTGCTAATGACCATGCTGTGATTCCGGCTGAAACCCCGATGCCGCGATGCGACAAAACAGCCCTTATGCCGCACGCCATCAGGTGCGTTGCTCTCCCGTCGAATTGATCGGAACAGGCACGGGTTCGGCGGCCAACGGCACCCTGCGGCGCAAAAGCGACATGCCGAGCGCGAGCGTGCCACAGGCGACGAGACTGAGGGACGCATCCATGAAAAGATCGCCGGCAATCCCACCCCGGCCATAGCCGAGACCGTCCAGTTCCTGCATGTATGTGGGGGGAATCAGCAGGGCGGCGTTCAGCACTGCGAATTGCGTCGCGGCCAGAGGGTTATTACGTCCGATCGTGTCGAAAATAATCGCCGTTGCGACCGACACGGCAAGCGATGCGAACATGTTTTCGCCGCCGAAGGCTAGGGCGAAGGTCACTGGCGTGTGCGGCAGGACGATGAGAGACAAGGTGAACAGCGCGCCGACCGATCCTATTGCGAGATAGAGGGGGCGCAGCGTCAGGTATCGAGTGAGCCGCGGCGCCAGCAAACCTGCCATCGCCGGGATGATGGCGCCGAAGCCGAGGACAACGGCCACGGTATCTTCCGACGTGTGGAAGTCGTGACCGAGCGCGCCCAGCGTGTTGATCAGCGCGAAGGAGGCGCAGGGCGTGAGGAAGAACGGCAGGGCGCCCAGCACCGCCGGCTTTCGCAACAGCTCCAGCACGTCGGCGAAAAACCGGCCGAAGCTCTCGCTGGCAAGCCGCCGGTCCGGCCCGGGAGAGGGCAGAAAAGGAAAAAACGCCAAGGGCACCAAGACCATGAGGGCCAATATGCCAGCGCCGATGGCGAACGGCAGGGCGCGTACCAGCAGGATGCCGACGAGCGCGGTTGCACCGTAGCCGCCGAAGTTGCCGATCGCGAACCACGCGCCGAGACGCGCCTCGTCCTCGGAATGCACCAGATTGCCGAGCCACCCGCCGACCGCGCTGCTGTAGAGCGTCACCGCGAACTGGCCGCCGAACAGCAGAAGCGTGAGCACCGTCAGATTCGCCTTCGCCGTCGACATCAGTGCCAGGAAGAGTAGGAGCGCCGTCGCCAGTCCTAGGACATAGGCATAGGTTCTGCGGCTGAGGCGTACGTCCAGGATCGGCGAAACGACAAAGGAAACGAAACCCGGGCTGAGCCCGATCGCCGTGACCAACGCGATGTCGGGTTGTGGCACATCCTGCGCCGCCAGCAGTTGGGGGATGGTGCCTAACATCACGCCCCCATAGAGACCGAATGGCAGATTGCCAAGACCCGCGATAGGCCGCAATCGGCCTCTCATGCGGGACCTCTCATTTGGAGTGCCATAGGTTGAACGGGACTTCCGTCGTGTCGGCCTCGACGTTTGAGCGCACCAAAAAGGCATAAGCTCAAAAGCCCAATATGTTTCGCTGCAACCCGCATTTGAAACCCTTAAAACTTCAGAGCTGAATGACCGCGCAGGACAAACTTTTAGGTGGATTGGATTCCTTGGCGATCATGACCCGGGTCGTCTGGTGCCTCGCAAGTTAATCGGCGCCTGAACGAGAGACACCTCTCTCCACCGATGTCGTATCTAATCCTTGCATGCCTTGTGCCAACTGATGGAGTACAGGAAAACTGATATAAAACAAATAGTTAGAAAAATATCGACACTAAAATGTTAACAATTTGTGCATTCTATGTGGGCATCGAATAGGCAATCGTTGGCAGTCTGCTCCCGTTTTAATCAGTGGTTCGTTCGGCTGAACTGAAACGGTTCAGCGGGCGGATGGAAATTGAGAGTTATTGAGGAGGAAGCGTCAGCCGCAGGGCTTGCTCGGCGCCGCTGCAGCCGACCACCAAAGCCGCGCTGATTGCGGCGCGGCGGACGGATTCGTACGGATCGCAACCGAGTAACCGGTTCGCGGCATAGGCGCCGCAGAACGAGTCTCCGGCTCCGGTCGGGTCGATGACCGAAACGGGCGCGATCGGGACTGCAGTGCAGTCTTGCGTAAAGGCAACGATCGCCGGTTCGGAGCCGCGCTTCAGCACGACCTCGGGAAAACCGGCCGAAAAGAGAGCTTCCACGGCCAAATCCGGCGACATCCGATCTAAAATCGGCTTAATCTCCTGCGTGCTGGGCAAAAATGCGCTGGCGCCTGACAGGAATTCGGCAAGGCCTGCGGGGTCGAGCTTGCGGCTGTAGTGCGGCGAGGGATCGACCGAAATCCAGGCAGCCTGACCTTTCAGTACGGCCAAGCTGTCGCGATGGCGTGATCCAACCTGCGGGCAGAGATGAACCGCCGAGGTGGGCAGCCAGGCGGGTGGGATATCTGTCGCGCTGGGCGATATCCTGAGCAGCACGTCATAAAACGGCTGCAGCGTCGACGATCCCTCAGCGCCAACGTCGCGCGCCGCCGAGTTCCGAGGCAGCGACCGGCGGCTACCGTCCTCCTCGTAGATCAGCCACTCGATCAGGTGTTCGCCCGCGATCCGGTTGATCGCGGTGTGGCCGACCCCCGCCTCTTTCAACAGGCCCTCCAGGTCGAACGGGTATCCACTACCGATACGGGTTGCGATGCCTATCCGCGCCGGGTCGATCCAAAGGCGAGCGCCCGCAATGGCGTATAAGGCGCTGCCGCCGACCGCTCGCCGCCAGGGGCCCGGCGCAGCCGGAACGACATCGTCGATCGTGACTTGACCGACGAAGATCAGATCTGGTCCGCCCAAGGCCATTCTATACCAAGCCCTGTGCGGCTTCTCGAACGATACCCTTCGCAATCAGGAAAGCCCCATCGTGACGCTTCATCGGGATATGGGTGATTCCGGCTCGGTGCGCCATGTGCAGCACCAGAAGCTGCGCCGGTAGGTGGTAGGTCAAAGGCGAAATGAATTCGTCCTGCGGCGAACCAATATCGAAACGCGCCATGGCTTGCGGGAAGGCCGCTTCGGGGCTGCCGGTCACGACGATGACCCGCCCGCCCGCCCCGGCGATACCGGTAACCATCTCCTGTGCTCGGTCCAGGCTGTTACCGGGAGGTGCGATCACCATCACCACGCTTCTTGCGCCCCATTTGAGCGTTAGGAAATATTCCAGATGCGCCCATTCTTCCAGATCGGTGACGATCCCGTTGATAGGCATCTGTTCGTGGAACTTGGCGGCGCAATATTGCGCCGTACCTCGGCTTGGTCCCGCGCCGATCGCCCATATCGTGTCTATTGCGTCCAGTTCCTCGGCCAAAGCGATCACTCCTGGCTCGATCGAAGCGGATATCGCGGGAATCTCTGCGATAGATTGTTCGATTGCGGCGAGTTCCCTGGCTGCAGCGTCTCTCGTCATATGACCGCGGGCAACCCCCAGTTCCAGGCCGAACACATAAAGTGCGTAGAGCACTGCGATCCATTCCGTCATGTTCAAAAAGCAGCGGCCGTAACTTTTCGGGATATCGAATTCCTCCTTCACAGGGCGGTGGATGATGCGGTCCGCCTGGGCTGCAAGCGGTCCGGTGAGGCTTCCGGTCACGCCCAGAGTCGGGCATCCGCGCGATTTGGCAAGCAGCACGGCCTCGCGCGCTCGCGACGAGCTGCCGGAATTCGATACGCTGATCACCAGGTCGCTCGCGCCCAGCAGCGGAATCTCGTACCGCGCCAACTCCATCGCGGTCCTGGCTTCGGTCATGATGCCGGTCCAGCGCCGAAAGGCCGGCGCGACGCTCAAAGCGGCGAATAGACTGTCGCCAGACCCACCGATCACGATGCGCTGAGCATTCGCGATCCGGGGATCGGCAAGGGCCTGCGCTACATGGGCGTGAACGACCTGGCGCAATGTCGGGAAATCCAGGGACTGGTCCAGGGCGATCTGGACGTCTGGCGTATAAATCAATTCAGCGGACATGGCGGGCTTTCGAAGTTGGTGACGGATTAATTGGCCGTGGGCGCGAGTTCGCCCCTGCGGGCCAGCATCTGGCTGGCGAGAAAGCGCGCGGGATCACCGACATCCTGGCTGATATCCGGGTTGCCGCCCAAGGCCAACGCAATGAAATAGCTCAGAAATTGGATCGGTATGGCGCTCAGCAGCGGCGACAGGGCTTCGCTGACGTCCGGCAGCGTGAACCGGCTGGAGGTAGTGGTTATCGGCGACGACGGCGTGTCGATCGCGATGGTGCGCATACCCATGCTGCCCAAGGCGGCGGCGCTGGCAGTGGCGCAACGCGCGGCTGTCGGGTTGGCGGCAATATAGATGACCAGATCGTCGGCCGGGCAGGACCAGAACTGGCGATGCGCGAATTCCTCGATATCGTCAGCAGTTACGGGCAGTTCGACCAGTTTCAGGAACTTGGCCGTCCCATATTCGGCAGTCGCCGCGTTGCATCCCGACGATAGGATGCGGATGCCGCTGGGCAGGCGAACGCGCAATGCCACGGCCTCGGCTTTGGCGAAGGCTTCCGCCGCGGCAATGACCCCGGGCAGGGCGTTCAAGGCCACCGGCAGTTCGTGGCAAGGCCGGTCGGATAGGCCCTGCAACAGCAGCATCAACCCCATCAGGCTGGCGGTATATTTCGCGGTACCCGTCAGAAACGGCGCTAGGTCGCTAATATCCAGGGATATTTTCGACCCAGCGATCTTCCCCAGATTGCCGCCCGACCCGTTGGTCAAGGCCAGGATATCCGCCCCCCGGGCTCGGACCGCCTCGGCAGCCTCGTTGGTGCGATCAGCCGTACCGGACATCGAAATCGCTATGGCGAGGTCGCCGGCGGATAGTTTGGGCGCGACATAGGCGAGCATCTCCAAGGCGTTCGCCGCCTCATATCGAAGCCCCAAATTTTCCCGCGCATAACCCGCCGCGGCACGCGCTGCGAACCAGCCGTCACCTGAGCCGAAAGCATAGACGCGCCCGCGCCGTTCGCCCCCTTCAGGCGCGCACTGCCCCGCGGCGGCGAATTCGCTCGCGCGTGCCATCAGTCCGGCAAGGCATTCGGGCTGCCGGCGTATGTCGGCGAGCATGGGGCGTAACTTTGCGAGATCGATCGCGCTGCCCTGGCTCATCGTCTGCTCACGGGTTATTGAAACGGTTCAATAAGATGAGGTGGCAGGCCGAATATTGTCAAGTCAGGTGACTTGGGCTGCTATTCTGTCGCGAAAGATCGTGCGCCCCAGCGACCATAGGGCGGCGGGCGGCACCGGGCCTTCCTCGGTAACGATCGCCGTCAGAAAACGCGCCGGCACGATTTCGACCGCCGGTACCGAGGCATCGACCCGCCGGCCCTCGGGCACGTTGATTTCGTGGATCCAGGGGAAATCGTAAATGCGCGACGTCGAAAGCCTGACCGCACCGCAATAGGATCGGATATCGAGCTTGAAGAGGTCGGCACAGCAATAGACCGGCACTTCGAGCGCATGGGCAATCCGCGCCAACGGCCTACTGCCCAGCGCGTTCACGGCGCTGCCGTCGCTATGGAGGCTTTCGCATCCGATCAGCACCGAATTCGCCGTGCCCAGAACATGTTCGATCGCCGCATCCGGAGCCAATTTGAGGTCCAGCCCGCGGGCCAGAAACTGGTTGATATAGCGTATGCCGCCGGCCACACCGCGATTTTCCAGCACGACCGGCATCGGGTTGAGTCCCCGGTCGTGCAGAGCTTCGACAACCGCTGCGACCGTGCTGCTGTAATCCAGCAAAACCGGCCTCGCATCCGCGCCCAGCATCGCCACTCCGGCCTCGACTAACCGTTCCAGGCGCGTTTTCGCCTCGATTTCCCACAAGTCGGCCCGCCGCGACAGCTCTTCGGCCCGCTCCTTCGGCCGAACCTTGCCGATATCGCCCATCAGCCAGGCGATCCCGTTCGAAACCAGGGGCACGTCGGCGCCGCGGGTTGAGGCGATATGGTCGGCGGTTGAGTCGATCGCCTCCCAGGCTATGGCCGACCGCCCCGCCTGTTCGGCCATATGGATCAAAAGCCGGTGGGCCAGCCGAACATGTCGGGTCGCACCCAACACGCCTTCATCGAGGATCTGCGTCACCAGATCGACGGTCGTCTGGTCCGGTGCCGGGTAATTCCGCGACGCCATTGCGGCGAGATAGCGCTCGGTCAACGTGTTCGCGATTTCGGGGCGCCGCCGCATATTGAGCGACCGGGCGACAGTGTCCGGGGTAAAGCCGAGGTCGTCGATGACGCGCGTAACCCGGCGTCTGGTCGCATCGCTGACGTTCGCCGCCCCGTTCAGAACGTTGGAAACCGTTCCGACTGAAACATCGGAAAGCCGCGCAACCTCGCGGATCGTGATCTTTCTGGCGACACTCATTCGGGCGCACTTCGCATCCAGCTGATTCGCCACGATTGAAACGGTTTATCTCGCGCACATCAAGGTTATTGGAAGTGCCCTAACCGAACATCTTGTTATCGCTTCGCAACTGCGTACTATCGCAATGCAGCATTTTATTGTGCAAAGCAGAACATTCGAAATCAGGCGGGCACGGACTGTTACAGAGTCGAACCGACAGCAGTGTTTTGGAAGGCGGCGCGGTCGGCGCGCTTCGCGGGCGGCAGCAGATTGTCCGCGTTCGCCGGCAGTATAACCAATGGGTCGCCGACCAAACGCTTGAGGATTACGCGCTGCGCTTCACAGCAGATAAGGCGCGTCGCTGGTCGTCCTTCCGGGTCGGCAATACTGCGCTGGGCGCGATATCCTTCCTGGCCTGCGAAGCGATCGGCGGCACCATCACGCTGACCTTCGGCTTTACCAATGCGATGCTAGCGATATTGGCGGTCGGAATTCTCATCTTCATGACCAGCCTGCCGATCGGTTACTACGCCGCCAAATCGGGGGTCGATATGGACCTGCTGACCCGCGGCGCCGGCTTCGGCTATATCGGCTCGACGATCACCTCGCTGATCTATGCCTCATTCACCTTCATATTGTTCGCGGTCGAGGCGACGATCACCTCGCAGGCTCTGGTGATGGTGCTGGGCATACCGATCGCCTTTGCCCATCTGGTCAGTGCCCTCATGGTCCTGCCCATCGCGGCGCTCGGAATCCGGATCATTTCCAAGGTTCAGCTTTGGACTCAGCCGGTCTGGCTGATCCTTCAGGTGGCGCCGCTGGCCTATCTTCTGCTGTCCGGCGACACCGTCTTCCACGGCTGGACCAGCTTTGCGGGCTTGGGCGGAACGCATCCGGGTTTCGATCTTCTGTCTTTCGGAATGGCTAGCACCATATCGCAAAGCTTTTGACCCAGATATTGGGCGGCGACCTGACCCTCTCCAGCCAGCTCGGCCGGGGCAGTACCTTCCGGGTGCGGATGATGATGTCGCGGGCCCAGCCTAAAGACCCCGGCCCGACCGAACGCACCATCCGGGGCTATACCGGCGATCGGCGAACCATATTGATCGTGGATGACGACCAGGCTCATTGCGGTTGCGTCGAGGAAGTTCTGGCCCCGCTGGGCTTCACCTTGTTCGTGGCGTCGGATGGGCCGGAGTGCCTGGAACTGGCTGCACGCTGCAGCCCCGATCTCATTATGCTGGATATCTCAATGCCGGGATTAAACGGCTGGGATGTCGCTCACCGGCTGCGCGCCGATGGTGTGGCCGATGTTGCGATCATGATGGTGTCGTCCGAGGCGCAGGAGTTTTCCGCCCACGCCCTCTCCGCCAACGGGGTTTCGGATCACCCGCACGACGATTATCTGATCAAGCCGTTCGAACTGCATGAGTTGTTCGACCGAATTCAAACTCTGCTCGACCTTAACTGGGTCTATGACGCGGTTCCGACCGAACAGGGTGATCCGATCGCCGGCGCATTCGCCGATCTGCCGCGGCGCCATATCGATACGCTGCGCCAGTTGGGCGAGATCGGGCATCTGCGCGGCATCGAAGATAAATTGGCAGAGATCGAAGGCGAACATCCGGCAAGCGCCCCGTTTCTTGACCAGCTAAGAATTCACGCCAGAGGCTTCGATTTCGAACGCTACCGGATCGCGCTCGGCGCGGTCGGTGAAGATGCCCAATAGCACCCAGCCGCGCGACATAGTCATGCTTGTCGATGACAGCCATGACGAGCTTGGCTTTCTGGTCGATGCCATGGAACAGGCGGGGCTTACCGCCCTTGCCGCGACCAGCGGCGAGGCCGCTCTGGGTCTGCTCGACCGGGTCATGCCCAATCTCGTCGTCCTGGACGCAATGATGCCGGGCCTCGACGGGTTTGAAACCTGCCGCCGTATCAAGAGCGAAACCCGCTTCGCTCATCTGCCCATAATCTTCATGACCGGTCTCAAAGCATCCGAAGACGTGCTGCGGGGGCTCGAGGCCGGCGGGGTCGATTATGTGACAAAGCCAGTGAGTATCGCCGAACTGCTGGCCCGGCTGCGTGTCCATATCGCCAATGGGCGGGTCGCCTTCGGCGCGCGCGTTGCGCTGGATACGACCGGGCGCTTTCTGCTTGCAACCGATGCCAAGGGTCAGGCGCGCTGGTCCACGCCGCAGGCCGGCAGTTTGCTGGCGGCCGCTTTCGACGAGGTGAACGCCGCCGACCTTAAGCTGCCGGACGAACTCGCGGCCATGACACAACGCCTGATCCTGGCGGGTGAGTTGGACAAGCCCCAGCCGATCGCCAGCCGCGTAGGGTCCGACGTCAGCGTCGCCTTTCTGGGCAAAAGCGGACCCGACGAATATCTCTTCCGCCTGACCGCCACATCGGGCAGTTCCGAGGAAGAGATTCTGCGCGACGATCTCGGCCTGACCGCCCGCGAGGCCGAGGTATTGATTTGGATCGCCCGGGGCAAATCGAACCGTGAAATCAGCGAGATTCTTCTGATCAGCCCGCGCACGGTCAATAAGCATCTTGAGCGTATCTTCTCCAAACTCGGCATCGAGAACCGCGCCTCTGCGACCTCGGTCGCGATGCGCATCCTGGCCGCGCGATCCTGAGGCGGCGGGCCACGCTGCTGTTCGGCGGTCTGATCCTCGCCAATCTGCTTGCCTGGGCCTGGGCCTTTCTCGCTTTCGGGCGCGACCCGGTGCTGCTGGGTAGCGCCCTGCTGGCCTATGGCTTCGGCCTGCGCCATGCCGTCGATGCCGATCACATCGCCGCAATCGACAGCGTGACACGAAAGTTGCTTCAGCAAGGTAAGGACGCGCTGGGCGTCGGGTTCTTCTTCTCGCTCGGTCACTCGACCGTTGTCGTGGCGGCATCGATCGCCGTTGCGGTTGCCGCTGGCGTCTATCAGCGTCACGCCGACGGCCTGCATCGGTTCGGCGGCCTATTCGGCACGCTGATATCCGCCGGTTTTCTGTTCGCGATGGCACTGGTCAATCTCGCGGTGTTCTGGTCGGTTTTCCGGCGCTTCCGCCGCATGCGGGCCGAAAAGCCTGTGGCGACCGATGATATCGAACATTTGATGGCTGGCGGCGGCATCCTTGCCCGGTTGTTCCGGCCGATTTTCGGCCTGATCTCGCGCGATTGGCACATGTATCCGCTGGGTATCTTGTTCGGGCTGGGTTTCGACACCGCGACCGAGATCGGGCTGCTCGGCATCTCGGCCGCCGAAAGTGCCCGCGGCCTGCCGGTCGGCGCGATGCTGGTATTCCCTGCATTGTTCACCGCCGGTATGTCGCTGGTCGATACGACCGACGGCTTGCTGATGCTGAAGGCCTATGGCTGGGCCTTTGCCAACCCCTTCCGCAAACTCTATTACAATATGATTGTGACCCTGCTCTCAGCCCTCGTAGCGCTGGTCATCGGCGGCATTGAAGCGCTGGGCCTGATCGGCGACCGCGCCGGTTTCAGCGGCGGATTCTGGGCTCTTGTCGCAACAGCGGCCGCGCATTTCGGCGCCATCGGCTACACGATCGTCGGGCTTTTTCTGGCTGTGTGGGGTGCGGCGGCTTTGGTCTATCGGCTGAAGGGATATGACCGGGCGGACGCGCCGGCCTCGTCATAACGCGCAGCCGGTTCTGTTCCTAAGATCAGGATGTTCAGCACGGCTCTCTAATTTGCCGAAGTCGGCCCGGCAGCCTTCGCTTTAGATTTCAACGATCGTTACGTCATCGACGAATAAATCCTGCTTGAAATCCTGGTATCGGAAAAACGCTCCGGCCAATAGGCACTCGATTTCCCCCGCGCGATTGATCAGAGGAAGAACCAGGATCAGGTTGCTGAGCGATATGCCGGTTGGCCCGCGGACTACCAGCATCCGCGGTTTCCGGTCGCCGCTAACTGCATCGAGCAGAGTTTTCCAATCGTGCTTCAGCGAATCACTCTGTCTGCTTGAACCAACAGACTTGCCGCTAAGCTCACCGCCTAGACGATCACGCAGTGCGCTGCCTACCAGGCGATATTGATATCCGCTCGGCAGGACGTCGATGATCATCATTGTGGATACGAATTGCGGGATTTCAGTCGGCGGATCGATATCGTCGCGTGCCGGAGGGCGCCCGTCGACATGTTTGGATAACCAGTACCGATAGAGACTTTCCCAGTCCGCTTTCCCTATTTCTGTCATTGGCTTTCTTTCGCTCGGACACGATGCCAGTTCTCCCCCGTGATAAGAGACTTTTCAGCGCGCTTTGAGAAGCACGGAATCTTTCCCTTTATGTCCGCGCGCCAGTGGGGATGCCAGGCGTGGTTGCCATCCCGATTGGAGCCTTCACCGACCCAAAGTTCCCTTCGCCTCGGTTTTCCGTTTACGAAGAAAGGAGAGGGCGTCAGTCCGCTGCGCCGCTGGCGACGGGCAGTCCTGTGGGCGAACTCACGATGATGCGAGCCAGTGCAGACTAAAAAGCCGTTCGGGATCGACCCAAACTTGTCGAGGCGAGAAGCCGGCCTTGCGGCTCAGCTCTTGGAACCCTTCAATCGTATATTTGTAGGAATGCTCGGTCAGGATCGGCTCGCCCTCCTCGAATGACGCTGCCCTCCAAGGCAGAGCGACGGACTGGCGCTTGGTGCTCACAAGATACATCTCGATACGTCGATATAGCGGGTTATAGAAGGCGTAATGCCTGAAAGCATCGAGGTCGAAAGCAAGGCCGAGTTCCCGGTTTGCCCGCGCCAGCAAATTGAGATTGAAGCGCGCGGTCACGCCTGCTGTGTCGTTATAGGCGGCATGAAGCACGGCGGGATCCTTGACCAGATCCACCCCGATGAGCAGCCCGCCGCCGGCCAGCAATTCAGCTGCTCGTGCCAGAAACTCCCGTGCCGCCTCAGGCTCGAAATTGCCGATTGTGGAACCGGGGAAAAAGCCGACGCGACGTCCCGATGCTGGGCCGAGATCCAACGGCTGTGTAAAGTCACCGGCAACAGGCTGGACGTTCAGGTTTGGATAGTGACGGCGAAGGTCGGCGGCTGTACCCGCCAGATAGTCGCTCGAAATATCGATCGGAATGAAGGTATTCGGACGATCAAGCGCATCGAGGATAAATCGAACTTTCCGAGCTTCGCCGGCGCCGAACTCAATCAGCTCGGCTTCAGGGCCGATAATTTCGGCAAAGGCTGGCGCCAAGCGATCCAGCAGGGCGAACTCGGTGCGCGTCACATAATATTCCGGCAGACGGCAGATTTGCTCGAACAGCAGCGAGCCCTCATGATCATAAAAGAATTTCGGCGGGATCGATTTGGGCGAACGGCCTAAGCCATCTTCTAATGCCGCGCCGAAGCTCGATCGGGCGCTTGTCTCCGAGAATTCGAATGTATCCAAGATCAAATATCCTCAGCCAATCGAATGCCCGAAAACTGCCAGCGTGTGGCAGGCGGAAAAAAATTGCGATAGCTCGGACGGATATGACCCGGCGGCGTGACGCAAGAGCCACCGCGCAACACCAGTTGGCCGACCATAAACTTGCCGTTGTATTCTGCGGCGACCCCTTCAAAGGGGCGATAGCCGGGATAGGGATCATAGGACGAACGGGTCCATTGCCACACAGCGCCATAGAGTTGACCCGGCCCGACGCCTTTCTCATCCGCTATAGTGGGGTGCAAGCGTCCTCTGTCGAGAAACTCGCCCGCCACGGGCTCGTAACCAGCGGCATGTTCCCATTCAGCCTCGGTTGGCAGCCGTTTGCCCGCCCAGGCTGCATAAGCAGCGGCCTCGAAGAAGCTGACATGTGTGACCGGATGTCCGGGTGACAGAGGACGCAGGCCGCCCAAGGTATAGATTTGCCAGCCCCGCTGCGGGTCCTCCAGCCAATAGAGCGGTGCATCCCAGCGCTCCCGCTGGACCAGCCCCCAACCATCCGACAGCCACAGTTCCGGTCGGCGATAACCTCCATCCTGCATGAAGGCGAGAAACTCTTCGACGGTCACCGGGCGAGACGCCAGCCGGTAGGGAGCGAGCAGGGTCTTGTGCCGGGGTAACTCATTATCGAAGGCAAAATGCTCGTCATTTGCGCCGATCTCGACGATGCCGCCTTGAAACTCATGCCACGATAAAGGCTTTGGTGCGTCCGGTTGCGCGACCGCAACATCCGGATCGTAGGCAGGCAACAGCGGATTGGAAAACAATGCGTGTTTGATATCGGTCAGGATCAATTCCTGATGCTGCTGTTCGTGCTGAATCCCCAATTCAAGTGGGCCAAGCACTCGGTCGAGCGTGTCGGCAGGGGCAGTTTCGATCAGGTGGCGGACGGCGGCATCAACGAATGCCCGGTACTGGTCGATTTCCGCCACACTTGGCCGCGTCAGCATTCCGCGTGCCGGACGCGGCTGGCGAGGCCCGAGTGCCTCATAATATGAATTAAACAGATAGCCGTACCGAGGCTCGAAAGGCCGGTAGTCCGTTGCAAATCTGTCCAGTACCGCGACCTCGAAGAACCAGCTTGTATGTGCAAGATGCCATTTCGTCGGGCTGGCATCAGGAAACGACTGCACCAGCTGATCCTCGGCGCTCAGCGGCGCCGCAAGCGTTCGAGACAAACCCCGGACCGACTGAAAGCGGGCAACCAATTCGGCTCGGTCGATTGAGTGTGGGGGTGGTGAAGCGTTCAACGCGGACTGCCTTATTGTTTTAAACCCGCAGATGGGACCCGAAAATTCGGTCCCGAAGCCTCTTAACCAGAATCTGCCCGAGAATGTTTCTTCGCGCGACCATTCGATAAGTTACAACCGATAAGAGCTAGCTGAGATCCTGGGGCGGGCTAACCGACTTTGATGCCCTTCCAGAACGCGACGCGGCCCTTGATCTCGGCGGCTGCCGGCTTCGGATCGGGGTAATACCAAGCGGCGTCGGGGTTTTCGCGATCGCCCGCAACGATCGAATAATAATGGGCCACACCCTTCCACCCACAGACTGTGGTGGTGGCGCTAGGTTTGAGTGCCGCCGCTGTCAGGCTTTCGGCAGGAAAATAATGGTTACCCTCGACCACGATAGTGTCGGCGGAGTCCGCCAGGACAAAGTCGTTCCAAACAGCTTTGACCATCATGGACTCCTCGATAAGGGGGGTTAGGAGACGGAGTTTATCCTGGTACGATAGCAGTCCGGCTGCCAGCCTGTCGCCATGGCTTCTCGGACGGCGACGGTGGTTGCGAGAGGAATGCATGATCCGGTTCGACGGTGTGACGAAATCCTACAACGGCATCCTTGCGATCAACGATCTTTCTCTGGCGCTAAATGCCGGACAGACAGTCGCCCTGATCGGGCCGTCGGGTTGCGGAAAATCGACGTTGCTGTCGCTTCTGGTCGGACTGATCTCGCCGGATCGAGGAGCCGTGACGATCGATGGCACCACGCTGACGGCTTCTTCGGCACTTCGGCTAAGGCGGCGTATGGGCTATGTAATCCAGGATGGTGGGCTATTTCCGCATCTGACTGCGCGGGAGAATGTCGTCATAATGGCACGGGAGTTGGGCTGGCCGGCTGATCGGCGCCGCGACCGGCTGGAAGTCTTGCGCGCGCTCACTCGTCTCTCGCCGGATACGCTCGATCGTTATCCGGTCGAATTGTCGGGCGGTCAGCGCCAGCGAGTCTCTTTGATGCGTGCCCTAATGTTAGATCCCGACATCGTGGTTCTCGACGAGCCGCTGGGAGCTCTCGACCCGATGATCCGCGCCGACCTGCAAGACGATTTGAAGGCGATCTTCCTGGCTCTCCGCAGAACTGTGCTGCTGGTGACTCACGATCTGGCCGAAGCAGCGTTCCTCGGGGACCGGATCGTCCTGATGAACCGCGGGCGAATCGAGCAGGACGGCGACTTTCAAGAATTGTTAGAGCGACCTGCTTCCGCCTTCGTCGAGCAATTCGTAAAGGCGCAGGATCGTCGTTTCGTAGGTCCGCGTTGAGGCGGTATCTTGTTTGCGTGTTGGGCGTGGCCGCTTGTCTTGTTCTGTTCGCCACCGGCGGCCTGGCGGCGAATGATGAATTGCGGATTGGCTCCAAGAAATTCACCGAGTCCGTTATTTTGGCCGATATCGCGGTCGATCTTGGCCGCGCTGAGGGCGGACGGGTCGTGCATCGCCAAGAACTGGGCGGCACGCGAATATTGTGGGATGCCTTGCTGGCGGGGACGATTGATCTCTATCCCGAATATACTGGCACACTGATCAACGAAATTCTGGCGGGCGAAGCGATTGCAAACGAGGCGGAACTGACCGCTGCCTTGGCCCGGCGGGGCATTCGAATGAGCCGCTCGCTGGGATTTAGCGACACCTATGCGCTCGCGGTGCTGCCCGGCACTGCCGACCGGCTCAAGATCGCCCGTATCTCCGATCTTGTCGCGCATCCGACTTTGCGTCTGGGCTTTAGCAACGAGTTTCTCAACCGGGCCGACGGTTGGCCGGCGCTGCGTGACGCCTACGGCTTACCGGCGCATACGCCGACCGGGCTCGATCACGACCTCGCCTATCGAGCGCTGGCGGATGGCTCGATTGATGTCATCGATGTTTATACGACCGATGCCGAGATTGCCTCCTACGGCTTACGCATTCTTGATGACGACCGGCGTCATTTTCCCGTCTACGACGCGGTATTTCTGTATCGAGCCGACCTGTTCGAACGACGGCCGGATCTGGTCCGTGCGATTTTGCGGCTCGAAGGCCGGATTGATGTGCCGGCGATGATCGCGATGAACGCGGCCGTCCGTAACGACCGGCGCAGCGAAACCGCGGTCGCGGCTGCCTTCGTCGAACGGCAGTTCGGCCTGCTCATTACCGGCGAAGGCGACAGCGTCGCTGTGCGCGTTTGGCAGCGGACGCTCGAACATCTAACACTGACGTTGATTTCACTCTCGGCGGCAATTGTCGTCGCTTTGCCGTTGGGGATCATTGCTGCGTACCGGCCGCGGGTCGGCCGCTTGATCCTGGGGGTCGTCAGCGTCATCCAGACGATCCCGTCCCTGGCGTTGCTGGTTTTCATGATTCCGGTGCTGGGAATTGGCGCGCCGACGGCCATCGTAGCGCTATTTCTATACAGCCTGCTGCCGATCGTCAGGAATACGGCCACCGGGCTGTCGGGTATTACGCCCCCGATCCGCGATGCCGCCATCGCCCTAGGACTGACGTCTTGGCGCCGCTTGATACGAGTGGAATTGCCGATGGCGTCCCCCTCGATCCTCGCCGGAATCAAGACTGCCGCGATCATCAATATCGGGACAGCGACATTGGGTGCGTTGATCGGCGCCGGCGGATATGGCCAGCCGATACTCACCGGCATCAGGCTGGACAATTTTGCCCTGATCCTTGAGGGGGCGGTCCCGGCGGCGCTCATGGCTCTCGCCGCCGAAGGGTTGTTCGATCTGGCGGGGCTTTACATGATTCCCCGTGGTCTTCGCTTGAAGCGCAGCATCAGGGATTAGGCCTCTCTTTCCTCTCGGATCGAGGTTCTAGGTCGGTTCCATAGCGTCAGGTTCGTTAGCGGACGGGGCCGTTATTGATGTATACCCAGATTCCTTGGCTGCGCGAAAAACAGGGATTGACGAGGAATCTGGGATCGATTCTTGTCTGAGGCATGATTCGCGGCGGATTTCTTGATGATGCTACCCGGCAGGAACTGACCGCC
>Ga0182030_10006305_pt1 | contig 25045 bp, 21 predicted proteins | sample 812S3MmetaG_FD_121299 | JGI IMG/M metagenome (GOLD analysis project Ga0182030, IMG submission 121299) | Permafrost microbial communities from Stordalen Mire, Sweden - 812S3M metaG (Illumina Assembly) | ecosystem: Environmental > Terrestrial > Soil > Wetlands > Permafrost | place: Sweden...
CCGGCACCGGCACCGGCGCCGACACCGCCAGCGGCCGCCGGAACCGAGACGCCGACTTCGACTCCCAGCACAGAGCCGCTGGCGTTCTAAAGAACGCCGAAGGTGAGCTAGGCGCGTATCAGCCCTTTGAGAGGGCGCGCGCCGTTACTGTCCGGGAATATTCGGCCGGCGAGAGTCTTTGCATCGACGCGCATGTGCTCGTCGAGCACAGTCTTGAACACGCTGCGTAGATCGAGAGTCGGCCGCAGATCGCGGCCGTCGAGCAGGGCCGTAGGCGCGAGACCCGGCCAATCGGCGATGAGGCGGCCGCCGCTCACAGCTCCGCCGGCGAGAAAGGCACACCCGCCCGTTCCGTGATCGGTGCCTCGCGTACCGTTCATGGCGGCGGTGCGCCCAAATTCGGTCACCACCAACACGGCTGTTTGACGCCACAGGGGCCCCAGCCCGTCCGCCAGTGTCCGCAATGCCTCGTCGAGTCCCATGAGCCGCTGTGAAAGCGCTCCCCTGGCACCGCCCTGATTCGCGTGCGTGTCCCAACCTGACGCTTCGATGACCGCAACCTCCGGACCACCCTCGCTTCGCATCAGAGCCGCCGCCATGCGCGCCACGCCGCTGACGCGGTCGGCCGCGGCCGGCTTGGCCGCATCGTTTTGCCGGGCCGTCATCGCAGGAGCGGCCGACGCCGACGGGTCCGGCCCGCTCGAGCCTTCCTCCGACAGTTTGTCGGCCTGCACCGCTTCGCTCAGGCGCGCCGAGAACCAGTCGTCCTTGGAGTACAGATCGGCCAGCCGCGCCAGCAGTTCTTCATCCACATCCGGCGTCGCCTGGGGAGACTTGGAAATCACCGGCGCGTCGCCGCGCAGGATCAGCGGCACGTTTTGGCTGATGGCCACGGCGCGCTCGGGCGCCAGGGAAGGGGCGCCGGGCAGTGCGGCCAAAGCGCGGTTGAGCCAGCCGTCCGCCGTGCCGACGGGCATGGTCAGCCCGTTCTCGAGCACGTTCTGTCCATCGAAATGCGAGCGGTCGCGATAGGGCGACGCCGCCGCATGGAAAACCACGACCTCCCCGGCGCGGTAACGCTCGTGCAGAAATGCCAGCGATGGGTGCAGTCCGAACGAGCCGTCGAGCGCCAGCGCGCCATTCGCGATTCCCGGAGCGGCGATCGCGAGTTCCCGGTGCAGGATCGAATAATTCGGATCCGCATGCGGCGGCACGGCGGCGAGGCCATCGAGCGCGCCGCGCAGGATCACGACCACCAGGCGCGAGGACGAGCCGGTATGGGCAAATAGCGCGTTCGGCACGGCAACGGCCGCCGCCAAAGCGCCGGCACCCAGCAGAAAGCCGCGTCGGGTCAGGGAGGGCAGGGGCAGCATCGTTTATCTCCGCTGAAACTCGGGGCTCATCAACAGCAGCGCCAAGGCCTGCGATGAGGAGGAAGCGCGGCGCAGCGCCGTCACCGTTTCGGGGCGCGCATAGGCGCCAAGACTGGATGCCGCCAGTTCCGCGGGATCGGCGCCGCTGTCGAACTTGGCGGCGACCCGCGAGGCCCATAGCACCCGATGCATGAGCGCGTCCGAGCCATCCCAGCTCTTTGCCGTGTCCGGCCATCCCGCGGGCGATCCGGGAGTGTATTGGCGCTGGCCCAGAAGTTCGAAGCTGCGCACCACCTCCTGCGGCTGACGCGGCACCGCGTTCAGAGCCCTCAAGGTCGAGAATACGAAATCCTCCGGCGTCTTGAACTTGCGCATGCCGGCATCCCAGGCTTCCGGCGATTCGATCAGCGCCGCATACACGTGCGGCAGATCGCCGCCGCTTTTTTCAAAGGCGCGGGCGACCCGGTCGACCGCCGCTGCCGGAGCCTCATCGGCGATGAAATGCCGCACCAGCTTGGCCGCGATGAAGCGCGCGGTGGCTGGATGCCGCGCAAGGTCCGCGAGTACCGCCTCGCCTTGCCTGCGGCCCTCCTCGCGGTATGTTTTGCCGAGAAAGACCTTTGCACCGGGTTCGTGCAAGTTGTCCCGGAAACAAAAGCGCCCGGGCACCCCTCCCGCGAGCCGCCCCGTGCCGCCGCCGATCGACCATCCGGTGATGATCTGCGCGAAGCTGGTCACATCGGATTGCGAATAGCCGCCGTTCACTCCCAAGGTATGCAGTTCGAGAATTTCGCGCGCCAGAATTTCATTGATGCCGAATTCCCGCTTGGGTTTGTCCGGTGCGTTCATCCATGCCCGGCCGGCGCGTCCCGCCGCCAACAGCGCCAATGCGGAATTTTTGCCGACGGAATACTGATTGTCGAGAAAGGCGATCATCGCCGGGTGTTGTTCCACCGCGGTCAGCAGATCCACGAACCGGCCGTCGACGTGCGGGCGGATTGCCTCGTTCTCGAGCGTGCCGGCGACGCCGAATACCGCGCCTTTGTCGGCAGAGACCGCGAAGTGATTGGCCCAGAAGTGCACCAAGCGTTCCGCGAAAGGCCGCGTCGTCAGCGCCGCGCTCTGGGCTCGTGCCAACACCTGGGCCCGGTAATGCGGCAGGTAGGCCTCGCGCAGGAGATTGAATGCCGCCGCAGGCGCGCCCTGCGTCGAGGCGGCCTTCTCGCGCTTCATTTCCTGGCGTTGCTGCCGCGCCGCCGCCAGCTCGATCAAGATCTGATCGGACGGGGCTAACGGCGTGTTCCCGGCGAGCTGCACCGCACCTCTGATTTGCGCGGTCAGCCAGGCGCGAGGATCGCCGGACGCAGCCGTAAGATCGCCTGGCCTCGCGCCGAGGCCGAATCGCAGCACCGCTATTTCGCTCATCACCATGCGGGATCTAACGGCGCAGCGCCCGGCAGGTTGACCCCATGCCGCGGCACTTTCGGCGGGTGGTTAACTTAAGGAGAGGGCGGTATCCTTCGCGCTTCGGCGTCGCCGTCAACGGCGTGAGCCTGCGGACGTTGGGTAACCTATAACTTCACAATATGGTTGTCGTCATGAATCAGCGTAAGTGGTCGAGCGCGAGTTTGGCGGTGGGTTTGATGCTGTCGATGGCGCTGGCGGGGTGCGTGGTCGTTCCGGACCAGCGGCACTATGTCGGCGGCGTGGTGATGGTCGCGCCTCCGCCGCCTCGTGTCGAAGTGATCGGCGTGGCCCCCACACCAGGATATGTCTGGGTGGGCGGCTATTGGAATTGGGTCGGCGATCGGCACGAATGGGTGGGCGGGCATTGGGTTGCGCCCCGGGCCGGACGTCATTGGGTGGCCCATCAATGGGTGCGCCAGGGCGATGGCTGGCGTATGAAGCCGGGCCACTGGGAACGCGGCTAGAGCGGCGGAACTGGGGCTGCGCGCGGGGCACGGCGTGGCGCGGCTAACGCGGCGATCCCCATTGCTGCACGTTTCCCAGGATCTCGCGCAGCGGCCGGCCGCCGCCGGCATTGAACCAGTGTTCGATCAGGCGGAATGATATCGAGACGCTCGGCGGCACGAGCGGCGTGCCCGACGCCAGGTCATCGCGCGAAAACCATCGCGCATCTTCCAGTTCCTGGTCCTTGAGATGCACCTCGGACGTGAGCGCACGCGCGGTAAAGCCGAGCATCAGGGATGCCGGAAATGGCCAGGGCTGCGATGAATGATATTCGATCCGATCGACTTCGACGCCCGTCTCCTCGAGGACTTCCCGCGCGACGGCATCTTCGAGCGACTCTCCGGGTTCGACGAATCCCGCGACGGTGGAATAGCGCCCGATCGGCCATGACGCTTGGCGCCCGAGCAGCGCGCGCTCCCCGTCGGTGACGAGCACGATGATTGCCGGATCGATGCGCGGAAATTGCTCGCTTCGGCAGCCCGGGTTGCTGCACACCAGTACATGGCCGTTCTTCCCGGGCAGCGTCGTGGCGCCGCAAGTTCCACAGAAGCGATGCCGCCGCCGCCATGAAATCATGGCTCGCGCATAGCCGAGCAACCCTGCCTCCTCTCCCGGCAGCAGCGAGGCCACCAGTCTCAGGTCCTCGAAGCGGCCCGCGGAAGGCATCGGCGCTTCGATGGACTCGATCTCGTAGGCGAAATAATGGGTATCGCCGATCCGCCCCAGCAGGATCAACTCGTCGTCGCTGTGCCGCTGCGGCGCAATCTCCGACAGCGGCAGATAGATCGCGCGCGGGTCCACGCCTTCGGCGACGAGATTGCGCGAATTCCACACGGGTATCGCACGGCTGCGTTCATCGGCGAGCGCGCCCGCGAACCACGCCGGGTCCTGCCGCAGGTGTGCGGCGCGGTCCAAGTAGGGGCCCGCGAATACATGGCTTGGCTGCATTCATCGATTCTAACAGGGCGCGGCGCCGCCGAGCGCGGCAGCCCATTGCATCGGCGGACTCGGCCCGCACGTAGCGCAGGCCGCCTTGCGCCGGGCCAGCAGATCGCGCAACCGCACCCCGCCGCACAGCGGGCAGCGTGAGATTCCCACCTCGTCGCGCCGGCTCAAAGCCAACAGCAGGAACCAGGCATGTTCGAATGAAATGCTCGCGGGTACGTGCAGCGCGAGATAGGACTCATACGCCTGGCACAGAAGCGCGCCCGATTCCAGCGAGCCCACGCGATAGCGCGCCTCGATTCCGGCATCAGTGCCGCACAGCAGCCCGAACATCACATACAGGCTGGCCAGCTGCACGGACTGAAAATTGACCTCCGTGCTCTTGAAGAAAAAAGCGGCTTGGCGCGGCGACTTTCCGCGGTGCCTGAGAACATGGCGCGCGTCGTGCTGCATCACGTAGCTGCGGTACAGCTTGCGGATCCGATCGTCGCTCAGCCCCGTCCATTGATGAATCGTGAAGGTGCGGGCTTCGTGCCGGATCAGGCGCAGCCCGAGATCCAGGCGTTGGCGGTCCCTCGTGTAGCGGTCGTCGGACACTCTCATGGTCTGCTCTCCTTGCGTTGCAATTCACGTGGTTTCGGGTCAAAAAGAATTTGACAGAAATTAATCACAAAGTTAGGTTTATTGCCAGACGGTTCATGCGTTGCTATTCGCCGCGTTTGCGGTGAAATGCGAGAGGGGCCGCGGAAAACCCACTTAAATCGGACTTTGGCGGGGAGGCGGTCATGCAGGATGCATTCGGCGGCGGTTGGACGCAGGAATCACATTTGACGGCCGAGGTGCAGGGATCGCTCCGCGACCTGAATCATCGCTTCTTGGACTTGGCGGCATCCCGGGCGCGCGAGTGGAGCCCGCGTGGCGGCTTCCCCGCGGACTTCGCCGGCCGGGCCGCGCGGCTGTCCGGGGCGCAGCGGGCGGCGGCCGCCGATTGCCCTTATGCCCTGTTCGACTTGCGCTTTCAAGACGATGGACATTGGCGGCTGAGATTGCAGAACCTCGAAGCCTGGCGGGTCGCGGATGAGGCCGTACCCGGCGACGCGACCGTCGGTTTCGTGCGCCTGGCTCTCTTTTATGCCTGGCACGTCGCTTCGGGACCCGGGTTGAAAGCGCAGCTATTGCTCGGCGTGAACGGCAGCACCGCCGCGCAATTGCGCCGCATCACCGTCGATCAACTGCCGGCGCTGGTGGCGACCGAGTCGGCGAATCTGTCGGCAAGGTGGGCGGACTGCGCCGCATTCTGGGATGCGCTGATGAGCGCCGCTTCGCGCGCCGACGCCGCGGCGTTGCGCAGGATTCAGCTCCAAGGCCTGCAGCTGGCGGCCGCCGACCGGCTGCGCAAGCCTTTCGGCCAGGAAGGCGGATGATTGGCGTTGCGGCGGGGGGCTCGCGAGGTTTAGGCTACCCGGCTCCTATGAAAGCCCTCGTCCTTCGCCAGCTCACCAAAACCTACAAGAACGGCATCAAGGCTCTCAAAGCCATCGACCTGGAAGTGGACGAAGGCGATTTCTTCGCGCTGCTCGGCCCGAACGGCGCCGGCAAGACCACCGCCATCGGCATCGTGACCTCGCTGGTCAACAAAACCAGCGGCGTCGTCGAGGTGTTCGGGCATGACATCGACCGCGAGTTGGAGACAGCCAAGGCCTGCATCGGGCTGGTGCCGCAGGAAATCAACTTCAATATGTTCGAGACCTGCTTCACCATCGTGGTCAACCAGGCTGGCTTCTACGGCATTCCGAGGCCCCTGGCGAAGCAGCGGGCGGAGAAGTATCTCAAGCAGCTGCAGTTGTGGGAGCGCCGCAATTCGATTGCGCGGTCGCTCTCCGGGGGCATGAAGCGCCGTCTGATGATCGCACGCGCCCTGATGCACGAGCCGAAGCTCCTGATCTTGGACGAGCCCACCGCCGGCGTCGACATCGAGAACCGCCGCTCCATGTGGGAGTTTCTGCGCAGCATCAACGATGCCGGCACGACCATCATTCTGACGACGCACTACCTGGAAGAGGCCGAAAGCCTGTGCCGCAACGTGGCGATCATCGAGGGCGGCAACATCATCGAGCGCGACAGCATGGCCAACGTGCTGCGCAAGCTGCAAACCGAGGTGTTCGTCTTCAATTTGCAGAATGCGCGCGCCGCGGCTCCGCGGTTGTCCGGGTTTACCGCGGTGTTGTCCGACGACCATACGCTGGAAATAGAAATGTCCAAGACGCAGACCCTGAATGACATATTCGCGCAGCTGTCCGCGCAGGGAATCGCCGTGAACAGCATGCGCAACAAAGTCAACCGGCTCGAGGAATTGTTCATACGGCTGGTCGACGGCAGCGCCACCGCCGGCCGCGCTCTGGCGGCGGCGGGGTCGGCGGCCCACGATTCGGCGGGCGCGGCCAGGACCGCCGCCGTGCCCCGCCCGTGACCATGTCCGCTTCGCGCGCCCGGGCCGAGTGGGTCGGCTTTGAGACCATCATCATCCGCGAGTTCAGCCGCATCGTGCGCATCTGGGGGCAGACCATCGTGCCTCCGGCGGTCACCGCCACCTTGTACTTCATCATCTTCGGCAGCCTCATCGGCCGCCGCGTCGGCCAGGTGGGCGGCTACGACTACATGCAGTTCATCGCGCCCGGCCTCATCATGATGACGGTGATTCAGAACTCCTACGGCAATGTGGTGTCCTCGTTCTTCGGCGCGAAATTCGGCAAGCACGTGGAAGAACTGCTGGTCTCGCCGCTGCCCAACTGGCTGATCGTGGCGGGCTACGTCGGAGGAGGCATCCTGCGCGGCGTGCTGGTCGGATCGGTGGTCACCATCGTGTCGCTGTTCTTCACGCGCCTGCACCTCACGCATATCTTCGCCATCATTTCCGCGGTGTTTCTCACCAGCGTCGTATTCGCGCTCGGCGGTTTCGTCAACGCGCTGTTCGCGAAGAATTTCGATCAAATCTCCTGGTTCCCGACTTTCGTGCTCACTCCGCTCACCTATTTGGGAGGCGTGTTCTATTCGATCAACATGCTGCCGAATTGGGCCCACATCGTCTCGCACGCCAATCCCATCCTCTACATGGTGAGCGCGTTTCGCTACGGCTTCCTCGGCACCACCGACGTGGATCTGCGCCTGGCATATGCAATCATGGTTTCATCGGCCGTTCTGATGTACGCGCTGGCGGTGGCGCTGCTGAACCGCGGCACCGGCATTCGCGACTAGGGGAAGTAGATGTCACTTGCGTTCTCGCGCCGCCCACTCGCGCGCTTCAGCTGTGTTGCTGCGGGCGCCGCGGCCGCCTCGGTCATTCTGTGCGCGGCGGCGGGTGCGGTCGACATCGAAGGCTTCTCGCCCGGCGGCGCAGCCGCCGAGAGCGCGCTCGAACTTAAGTTCGATGCCGATTTGTCGGCCGCCGATTTGCGTTCATGGATGGAACAGATGGCCTCCGAACCGAATCATGTCGGCTCCACGCACGACAAGGCCAACGCCGAATTCCAGCTGCAGAAATTTCGCGAGTGGGGCTGGGACGCGTCCATCGAGACTTTTTCCGTGCTCTATCCCACGCCGCGCGAGGTGTCGGTCGAGCTCGTCGCGCCCACCCGCTTCACGGCGCTTCTGACCGAACCGCCGGTCGAGGGCGACGCCACTTCCTCGAAGACCAAGGATGAACTCCCCGCCTATAACGTGTACGGCGCCGACGGCGATGTCACGGCCGAATTGGTGTACGTCAATCAGGGAATGCCCGATGACTACAAGGCACTCGAGCGGCAGGGCATCAGCGTCAAGGGCCGGATCGTGCTGACGCGCTACGGCGGCGGCTGGCGCGGGCTGAAGCCCAAGCTTGCATACGAACACGGCGCCGCGGGCTGTTTGATCTACTCCGACCCGCGCGATGACGGCTACGGCGTGGGCGACGCTTATCCGAAGGGCGGCTATCGGCCCAAGGACGGCGTGCAGCGCGGTTCGGTTCAGGATCTGGTGCTTTACAGCGGCGATCCCTTGACGCCCGGCGTGGGCGCCACGCCCGGCGCAAAAAGACTCGCGATCCAGGATGCCAAGACCATCTTGAAAATTCCGGTGTTGCCGATCTCGTATGCCGCCGCCGAACCGCTGCTCGCGGCGCTCGGCGGGCGGGTCGCGCCGCCGGCGTGGCACGGCGGATTGCCTCTGACCTACCACGTGGGTCCGGGGCCCGCGAAGGTGCACATGAAGGTGCTGTCGGATTGGAATCAAAAGACCCTGTACGACGTCATCGCCAAGATGCGCGGCAGCGAGGAACCCGACCGCTGGATCATCCGCGGGAATCACCACGACGGCTGGGTGTTCGGCGCCACCGATCCCTTGGCCGGTCAAACCGCCTTGATGGCCGAAGCAAAGGCGATCGGCACCCTGGTCAAGCAGGGATGGCGGCCGCGCCGCACCCTGGTCTACGCAAGCTGGGACGGAGAAGAGCCGGGCCTGCTCGGTTCGACCGAGTGGGCCGAATCGCACGCCGCGGAACTTAAGTCAAAGGCCGTGATGTACGTCAATTCCGACACGAACGGCCGCGGCTTTCTCGGCGTCGGCGGCAGCCACGCCATGCAGCATTTCGCCAGCGAGGCGGCGCGTGACGTGAAGGATCCGCAAACCGGCGCGAGCGTCCTCGCGCGGGCTCTGGCCAAGGAGCGGGTGACTTCCTACGAATCCGGCTCCCATGGCAATTCGGGTGCCGATCTCGACCTGGCGGCGCTGGGCTCGGGCTCGGACTTCACTCCCTTCCTGCAGCATCTGGGCGTGAACTCCCTGGACTTGGGGTTCGAGGGCGAAACGGATTACGGCGTCTATCATTCCGCCTACGATTCTTTCGATCACTTTCGGCGTTTCGTCGATCCGACATTCGAATACGGCGTCGCGCTCGCGAAGGTGGCCGGCCGAGTGATGCTCCGGGCCTCGCAGGCGCAGCTGCTGCCGGCACGCGAAAGCGATTTCGCCGCCTCGATCGCCGGGTATGACGACGAACTTCACAAGCTGGCCGACGGCATGCGCGGCAAGTCCCAGGAACTGGCGAAGTTGCTGGACGATGGCGCCTACAAGCTCGCGGATGATCCCCAGTTGCCGCTCTCCCCGCCGCCGCGCAATGCGGACGTTCCTTACCTCAATTTCGCGGAACTCGACAATGCGGCGGCGAAACTCGCGCACAGCGCCGAAGCGTTCGATCGGGATTATGTCCGTCTTGCGGCGGCCGAGGGCGCGGGCGCCGATGCGGCCCGGGAACGGCTCAACGCGGTCCTTGCGACTCTGGAGCAAACCCTGATGGATTCGCACGGTCTTCCGGGCCGCGAATGGTACCAGCACATGCTCTACGCGCCGGGATTTCATACGGGATACGGCGTCAAAACGCTGCCCGGCATTCGGGAGGCCATCGAAGAGCGCCGCTGGGATGAAGCGAATCGATATATGGGGGTGGTCTCGCGCGCGCTCAACGCCTACAGTGCGGCCTTGGATCGCGCCATTTCTGCGCCTTAAGCCGGTGATCGGAGGTTCCTCAGGGCCTCCCGAGTCGTGTATCGTGCTCGAAGCAAAGTCCAAACATTTTTAAGGAGACGAATGATGACCGAAGAGAAGCAGCAAAAGTTTACGGCCAAAGTACGCCGCGGTCTGGTGTGGGTACATGGCGTCGCGAGCGCCGAACTGGCGAAGAAAAAAGCCGAGGCCACCGGCGTAAGGATCGAGGGTTTCACCGCCAGCGAACTCGCCGACGTCGAATCCGCGTTGACCTGGATCGCCCAGAACAAAGAGTCGCAGAGCGCCGAGCCCGCCGCTTGAGTCTCTAGCCGAACGACGTTGACGCTGCCATTGAATCGGCACGCGGCCGAGGTGTCGCGGCGGCGTATTCCGCACGCCGTCGCGAGCCCGACCGCAGTCGACGGCGGCGCGCAGGAGTGCGATACACTATCGATATGGCCCGCAAACGCGCACTAGTCGTCGACGACTCGAAGTCGGCCCGCGTCATCTTGAGCCGCATGCTCGAGAAGTACGACATCGAAGTCGACATGGCCGAGTCGGCCGAACAGGCCATTGAATATCTGAAGAGCAATCGCCCCGACGCGATTTTCATGGACCATCTCATGCCGGGCATGGACGGCCTGCAGGCCGTCCAGGCCATCAAGGGCAACCCGCAGACCGCGATGATCCCGATCATGATGTACACCTCGCAGGAGGGGGAACTGTACGTGGGTCAAGCCCGCGCGCTCGGCGCCATGGGGGTGCTCCCGAAGCAGGTGCGACCCGTCGATGTCTCGAAGGTTTTGTACGAATTACATTTGTTGCCGGATCGTCGCGACATGACCGAACCCGCACTCGCTCCCGTGGAGTTCGAGGCGGGCGCGCCGGTCGAGAGGACGCCCGCCCGGGCGCCTTCGGGCCCCGACTGGGGCCGGCGGCTCGAATCGGCGATGAAGGAACAGGCGGTGGATTCGCGCCGCTTCATCGTCGCAAGTCTCGACAGCTTTGCCGCCCGCATCGTGACCGATCTGCGCGATTCAATGCCCGCGGCGGCCTCGGAGCCGCCGCCGGCGCCGCGGCCGCCCGAGTCCCGGTGGTATTGGGCCGCCGCCGCGGTCCTCGCCTCCCTCATTGCGGTGTCGTTCGCGGCCTGCTGGGTCATGGAACGCGACGATTCGGCCAAGCTGCGTGCGCAGCTCGCCGGGCTGTCATCGGCCAATGCCGAGCTGCAGCGCGCACGCCTCGATCTGTCCGCCAACCTCAAAGACCTCGCCGCCGCGCTCGCGGCGGCATCCTCCGGCAATGCGACGCTCTCTGGTACGGCGGCCGGTCTGGGCGCGGCCGGATCGGCGGCCGGGGCGCGGCCGGAAACGGTCCCCTACGGAGAGATTCCGTTCGACCGCGGACGCCTCGATGTGCTGCGGGACCTGCTGTCCAAGCTCGAGGCCCAGGGCTTTCACGGCGTGGTCAAGATCTCGAGCATGGCCGGAACCTTCTGCCTGAGCGGCAATGCGGCCGACGGGTATGCACCGGCTCCCGCGAGCCTTCCGGTCAGCAAGTGCGACCTGATCGGCAACCCATTCGAAGATTCATTGTCGGGGCAGCAGCGCCAGTCTCTGGCGTTCGCCAATTTGATCGCCGGCGTGCGCCAGCGCACTGCGGGCGCCATCAATGTCGCCATCGAAAACGGCGGCAGCGCGCATCCGAGCACACCCTATCCGGCGCGCACCGAATCGCTGACCGCGGGCGAATGGAATCGCGCGGCGGCCGCGAACAATCGCGTCGAGTTCGTCGCCGAAGCCGCAGCGCCTGCGCCCGCAGCCGCGGCGCAGTAGGCGGTCGGCCGCCGGGTCAGAACGCGACTCGGACGAAGAACTCCGGTCCCTTGGTGGCGAAATCGAAATATCCCGCCTTCGTCGTCTGACGGGAAGCAAGATCCGCCTTCGCCGACGTGTAGCCCAGGGCGAACGACACGTTCGGACGGTACCGGTACAACGCGGCCGCTTCGTAGAAGCCCAGAGAGCCGTCGAGATGATCGACCGCAATCTTGAAATATTGCGCACGGGCATCGAGATAGAACCGTTTGCTCAATACATAGGTGGCATCGAGACCTATCGTCGGGAACGGGCCCGCCTGATCCTCCCGCTGGTCTATGTGCCTGAACTGCGTGGACACGCGGGCTTGCGCGGAAATGTCCGTATCGTTGATGCCGATGGTGGCGGCGAGCTCGAACTTTTCGCGGTGGACGAACGAGTATTCATAGCTGATGCCGAGCGTGCGCAGGCTGAATTCCGTTACCAGCGGATCGCCCGGCTGCAGGACCACATCGCGGAAAATGATCGGGCCTTCCGCAGCCGACAGCGTCGAATGTCCGGTGCGGTCCAGGGAAAAGTAGTCGAAGCGCAGCCGGTGCCGCTCCGCGACCCGCACCATGGCCTGGAATTTCGGCTCGAAGTCGGACTTGTCCAGGCCGAAATCGTTTTCCGCGTTGATCGGCGTGCCCTGCACTCCCGCGCTGCTGTCCAAGCGGATGTCGGTGGTCGATGACACGTGCATGACGCCGAGCGACAGTCTCACGCGTTCGTTCGTGGGGCTTAGGTAATCGTCTGCATGGGCGAGCACCGCGAGCAGCGCGAAAGCCAGGATGGGCAGGCCGTGATGGGTCATGTAGGTCTCCTCAAAATCAATTGGTCGGTCGCCGCGCGCCGGCGCGCGCCGGGCAGGGATGGGCTGATGCGCTCCATGACGATCGATGCGGTCGCGCGCCAGCCGGTGAGCTTCCCGCCGTAGATGCCGAGCACGCGCGGGCGGTGTTCGCGGTCGGTACTGAAAATGGTCTCGCGCGACCGGTCGAATGCCGCCTGGGTGGCGGCCGGGAGAACGCGCAGCCCCGCGAACCGCTGCGTGATGTCGTCGCGGCCGAGGTGGCGGAAAGCCGGAAAATAATGCCTCGAAACCGCCAGCAGGTATTCCTCCTCCTCGGGCAGCGGGTGCACCTTCCCCGGGTCGCCGAGGTAGGGCGTCTCGGTGGTGCCGATCAGCGTCGCGCCGTGCCAGGGCATGACGAAAACGGCGCGCCCGTCGGTCGGGCTCTCCACGTAGTAAATTCCGGCGGTCACCGAGAAGGGCAGCACGATGTGCGTACCCTGCACCAGGTCGACGTCCGGAATCGCAACGGCGGGCCGGATCTCGCGGGCGATGAGCGAAGCCCAAGGACCCGCCGCATTGACCAGCACCCGCGCGGTACATTCGACGTCTTCCCCGCCCTGGGCGTAGGTCACGGCCACACCGTCGCCGGTGAGGCTCGCGCCGGTGAATCTCGCGGGCATGGCGAGTTCGGCACCGAGGGACAGCGCGGATTGCACCACGGCGCGCGTCAGCAGTGCATCGTCGGTTTGCGCATCGTGGTAGCGGATCACCGCGTCGAGACCGCGCGTCTCCAAGCCGTCGAGCGAGGACCAGTCGCGCTCGGGCACCGAGCCGAATCGCGTGCTCGAATCGAAGCCGCCGAGCAGGGCATACATCGCGAGCCCGAGTTTGAGTTGCCACGGTCGGCGTCTCGTGTCCCGATACACCGGAATGAAGAAGCGCTTGAGCTCGACCAGCTCCGCCGCGATCCGCAAATGGATGGCGCGTTCGCGCAGGCTCTCGCGCACCAGCGCGAATTGGCCGGATTCCAGATAGCGCAAACCGCCGTGAATCAGTTTGCTGGAACGGCTGGATGTGCCGCTGGCGAGTCCGAGCTTTTCGATCAGGAGTGCGCTGTGCCCGGATGCGGCGGCGGCCTGCAGGACGCCGGCGCCGTGAATGCCGCCGCCGACGACGACTACATCGTATTGTTTCATTGCCTTACGCTGTCGCGAAATTGGCTAGGATGCGGGAATACACCGGAACACACCACCTTTAGCATTGTCGCCATTCGCGCACACGGCGCGAATGGCTACGGATGACCGCCGCGTTTTTCCTCGAATTCGAGCAAGGGCGAATCCGAGGTAACCTCGATGTCGCCATCGACGATTGCACCCTTGGCTATGGCAATGGTCCGCGCGCTGACCTTGCCGTGTATCACGGCGTTGCGGCCGATTTCCAACTCGCCTTCGACGCTGAGGCCGCCCGCGATCTTGCCCGCGACGATGGCCTGCCGCGCCCGAATGAAGCCGTGCCAAACCCCGGTGACGGACAGGTTGAGCGCGCCCTTGAGATCTCCATCGCCGTAGACTTCTCCGCAGACCACGATATCTCCCGCGCTTCGAATGTTGCCGACGAATACGGACCCGGCGCCGATGAAGGTGGGAGTGGCGGAACCACCTTCGAGGAAGCGCCGTTTTTGTCCGCTCATGGAGAGGTATTATCCTATCCGGGCCGCCCTGTGATGTGACGAGCTTGGCGTCGCCGCGACGTGGCGAATCGAAGTAGAATGCCGGCACTTACCCGAAACCTCTCTTGAGTACGAAAATGGCCATGAACAAAACGGTGTTGTGTTTGTTTCTCCTCGTGATGCTCGGCATCGGCGGCTGCAGCCGGCAACAAAGCGACTGGGAAAAGACGCGCGCGGCGAACACCACCGACGCTTATGAACAATTCCTGAAGCGCTATCCCAGCGGTGAGTTCACCGCGCAAGCCCAAGCCCGGGTGAAAGAACTGTACGAAGAGCGCGACTGGCAGAAGGCCCGCGACACCGATACTCAAGACGCCTATCAGGCGTTTCTCAAGCAGTATCCCGAGGGCAAGTGGACCGAGGAGGCGCGCATCCGCGTCGAGAATTTCACCCTGGCTCAGGCACCCTCCAACGGCGCGCCCGCGGCAGCGGACACGGCGAATGGCACGGCCAATCCCGCGGCCGGCGACGCCGGCGCGAACCCCCCGACGGCACCGCCGAAGCTCAACTCCGCACCTGCGGCGGCGCCCACCGCGCCGGCAGCGCCTGCGATGAGCGCGAAACCCGCGCCTGCGGCAGGTTCGGGGACCTCGAAGGCATCGGGCTCTTACGGCATCCAGCTCGGCGCGTTCAAATCCAGCGCGGAGGCGGCCAACCGGCGCTGGGCGCATTTGGACAAGGAATACCCCCAATTATTGGCTGGGCTGTCGCCGACGGTGGCGCCCAAGAAGGATGCCTCGGGGACGCTGTACCGCCTGCAGGTCGCGGGCCTGACCGAAAAGCATGCGCGCACCATCTGCAAGACCTTGAAGGCCAAATCACAGGCCTGCGTCTTGATCCGCCCCGCCCGTCATTGAACGGGCGGGCAGTGCGCGTCACAACTGACAATTCTTGTCAGCTGCCGCGGCCGAGTGATTTCTTTAACTATTTGAATTTCCTTGAACTTTTGGCTGGCACGCCGCTTGCTTGATCTTCCCTTGAGTTCTATGCCACGAAAGGTTTGGGATGCAATCGCAAATCATCGCTTTGTTAGTGCCTCCGGGTAGCCGCAAGGCCACCCTATTGGTACGCCGCGGCAACGGCCAGTTTGCGCTCGAAGGAATCGATGCTCGCGTGGCTTCCGCCACGCGCGTTGCCGCCTATTGGCTACGCCAGGGTTCGCCCATCGTGGATCCGGCCACCTTGACGGTGGTCGGCTACGAGGCGAAGGAGGCTTCGGCGGCATAGAACTCGAGTTTTCCCCCCGGTAAGTCGATCATGGCGCCGCGACTGGTTTTCCCGCTCGCGGCGCCTTTTTATTCGCGGACGCCCAACTCACCCAGCATGAAGGCGTATTCCATCGCGATCTCTCTATATCGCTGGAATCGGCCGGCCTTGCCTCCGTGGCCGGCTTCCATATCGACGTGCAGATACAGCACGTTCTGGTCCGTCTTGACGGCACGCAGCTTGGCGATCCATTTCGCGGGCTCGTAATACTGCACCTGGCTGTCCCAGAGGCCCGTCGTGACGAACATGGCCGGATACGGCTGCGCCCGCACATTGTCATAGGGCGAATACGACAGCATGTAGTTGTACTCTTCGAGTTCGTTCGGATTGCCCCACTCGTCGTATTCGTTGGTGGTGAGCGGAATGCTGTCGTCGAGCATCGTCGTGACCACATCGACGAAGGGCACCTGGGCGACGATGCCGCGGTAGGCTGCGGGACAGAAGTTCGCGACTGCCCCCACGGCCAGGCCCCCGGCGCTGCCGCCCATGGCGAACACCTTGTCCGCCGCGGCGTAGCGTCCTTCCACCAGGTAGTGGGTGACGTCGATGAAATCGGCGAAAGAATTGAGTTTGTGCAATTTCCGTCCGGCGTCGTACCACGCGCGCCCCATTTCCTGGCCGCCCCGCACATGGGCGATGGCGTAGACGAAGCCTCGGTCGATGAGACTCAGGCGCGCCGACGAGAAATGCGGATCGGTCGACAGGCCGTAGGCCCCGTAGGCGTACTGCAGCAGTGGCGCGCCGCCGTCGCGGACGAAATCGCTGCGATACACCAGCGATACCGGAATCCGCGCGCCGTCCCGTGCCGGCGCAAACAGGAACTCGGTCCGGTAGCGGTCGGGATCGAAGCGGCCGACGACCGGATCCCGCTTCAGCAGGGTCTTCTCCCGCGTGCGCACGTTGTAGTCGTACACGGTGGTCGGGGTGGTGAGCGAGGAGTAGGCGTAGCGCACGAGTTCGGTGTCGAGCTCGGCGTTCACCGAAATCGACATGGCGTAGGCCGACTCTTCGCTCTCGAGAAAATAGTCCGCGCCGCCGTCCACCGGCGCGATGCTGATCTTGGCGAGCCCGCCGCTGCGCACGGCGAGGGCGATGAACCCGTTGAACACCTCGAATTCCTCGATGAAGGCCTCCTCGCGGTGCGCAACCACATCACGCCAATATTCGCGGTTGCCTTCCTCGCCGATCGGCACTGTCATCAGCCGAAAATTACGGGCCCGCCAATTCGTCCTGACGATGAAGGCGCCCGCCAGATGTTCCACCTGATATTCGTGGTCGCGTTCGTGCGGCAGGAAAGTCTTGAACTCGAGCGCGGGATCGTCGGCGCGGGCGTAGCGCCATTCCGAGGACACCGTGCTTTCCATGTGGATGAAAATGAAGCGTTCCGATTTCGATTTGGATACGCCGGTGTAGAAACTCTTGTCTTTTTGCTCGAACACCTGAGCGTCCTGCCGGGCGTCCCCGCCCAGCACATGCTTCTTGACGTAAAGGCCGAGCAAAGTGTCCGGGTCTTTCTCGACGTATAGAACCGTCCGGTTGTCGGCGGCCCATGCGACGTCGGACTCGACGTCCGGAACGCAGGTGCCGAGAATTTCACCGGTGTGCAAATTCCTGAAGCGCAGGGTGAATTGGCGCCTGCCGACGGTGTCCTCGCAGAACGCCAGCCATTTCGCGTCCGGCGAGACTTCGAGCGCACCGATCCGGTAATAGTCATGACCGGCCGCGAGCGCGTTGGCGTCCAGCAGGATTTCCTCGGGCGCATCCGGGGCGCCGCGGCGCCGCGCAAAAATCGGGTGTTCCTTGCCGGGCTCGAAGCGGGTGTTGTACCAGTAGCCGCCCTTGCGGTACGGCACGCTGGCATCGTCCTGCTTGAGGCGCGCGATGATTTCCTGGTACAGCGCGTCCTCGAACGCCTTTCCCGGCGCCATGCACTTTTCCCGATAATCGTTCTCGGCGGCGAGATAGGCCAGCACCTCAGGGTTGGTCCGATCGTCGTCGCGCAGCCAGTAGTAGGGATCCGTCCTGGTGCCATGCGGCGAGGCCACCGCGTGAGGCCGAACGGCGGCGACGGGAGGGCGGAAATGGGGCTCGTTCATGGTGTTTGAAGCTACTTGTCCTGAGGTTGGGCGGGAGTATAGTCAGATGGGTCGCGGCTGAAGAGCCAAGTGGCGTCATCCGGGGGGGAACTATGCTGACCGTCGCGCGATTACTCCAGTCCAAGGGCACCGAGGTCTTTTCCGTCACGCCGCACGATTCGGTGCTGCGCGCCATCGAGGTCATGGCGACCCGGCACGTCGGCGCACTCCTGGTCATGAACCAGGAAACGCTGATCGGCATCATTTCCGAGCGCGATTACGCCCGCAAAGTGATCCTCAAGAACCGTTCATCCCACGACACGCCGGTGAGCGACATCATGACCTCGCCCGCCATTGGCGTGACGCCTGAGGATACCGTGCACCGCTGCATGCAGCTCATGACCGAAGGACGCTTCCGCCACTTGCCGGTCTTGAAGGGCAACCGGGTGGTGGGAATGTTGTCGATCGGCGATTTGGTCAAAGCCGTGATCCAGGAACAGAGCGAAACCATCGAGCAGCTGGAACGGTATATCGCCGGCTGATGAACGATTGACGGTGAATGAGAGCTAGGTATCATGACCCTCATGCACAGGCGCGCCTAGCGGCGTTTGCCCCCCTTGGCGCCCGATTTTCGAGCGCCTAGAACCGAGTTAAGTTATTGTTTTTTAAATAAGCTCTGCGTCAAAACCGCCGGGCTTGCTTTGCTACGGGCGTAAGGTATGGCGAGTCGGGATATCGAAGCATTCGGAACGAGCCTGAACGGCAGGGATGCGCGTATTGGAGATTGGGGCCTGTACCGCTCTGCCTATGAAAGAGATTCCTGCGGATTCGGCCTGATTGCGAGCCTCGATGACACGGCCAGCCATTGGGTGCTGCAGACGGCGATCAGCTCGCTCAATCGGCTGACCCACCGCGGCGCGGTCGCCGCCGACGGCAAGACCGGCGACGGCTGCGGCTTGCTGATCAAACAGCCGACCGCCTTCCTGCGGGCCGCGGCAAAAGAATCGGGGTTCTCGACGGCGCCCCTGTTCGCCGCCGGCCTGGTATTTCTGAATCGGGACTTAGGGATGGCGGCGCATGCGCGCCGGATTCTCACCGAGCAGCTTGCGCTCGAGCAGCTCAGTCTCGCCGGATTTCGCACCCTGCCCGTGGACCCGCGGGCCTGCGGCCCGGAGGCGCTGAAGACCCTTCCCGCCATCGAGCAGGTGTTCGTCAACGCCGGCCGCGACATCGACGAAGCCACTTTCAACCGCAAGCTGTTCCTGGCGCGGCGGCGCACCGAAAAGCGTTTGGAAGGCAGCGATCCGGTCTTCTACGTCCCGTCGCTGTCGGCGAGCACCATCGTCTACAAGGGCATGGTGATGCCGCAGTACCTGGCGGAGTTCTATCCCGACCTCAAGGATCCGCGGATGGAAGCTTCGGTGGTGGTTTTCCATCAGCGCTTTTCCACCAATACCATGCCCCAGTGGCGCCTCGCTCATCCGTATCGCTACCTGGCGCACAACGGCGAGATCAACACCGTGCAAGGCAACCGCAGTTGGGCGGTGGCGCGCGGCCCCCTGTTCCGCTCGCCGCTGCTTCCCGATCTCAGCGACATTCTCCCCGTCGTGTCGCTGACCGGCTCCGACTCGCAGTCTCTCGACAACATGCTCGAGCTGCTGCTCATCGGCGGGCTCGATCCCATGCATGCCATGCGCATGCTGGTCCCGCCCGCATGGCAGTCGGTCGACATGATCGATCCGGATCTCAAGGCATTCTACGAGTACTACGCGACGCACATGGAACCGTGGGACGGGCCGGCCGGCATCGTGCTCACGGATGGCCGCTATGTCTGCTGCACCCTGGACCGCAACGGCTTGCGCCCGGCGCGTTGGGTCATCACCAAGAACCGGCATATCACCGTCGCCTCGGAGGCGGGCGTGTGGGATTACCTGCCGGAAGATGTGGTCAAGAAGGGCAAGTTGGGCCCGGGCGAAATGCTCGCCCTCGATCTGCAGACATCCGAGCTTCTGGATACCAAGCGGGTCGATGAGCTGCTGAAGAGCCGCCATCCCTACAAGGTGTGGCTGAAGAAGGGCGTGAGATATCTGCAGACGGATCTCATCGATCCGCGCCTCGCCGCCGAGCCCTTCGATCGGGACACGCTGGCGCTGTTCCAGAAGATGTACAACGTATCGGCCGAGGAGCGCGACGAGATCATCAGGGTCCTGGCCGAAGACGAGAGCGAGGCGGTCGGGTCGATGGGCGACGATACGCCGATGCCCGTACTGTCGAAGAAAGTGCGCTCTCTGTACGATTATTTCCGCCAGCAGTTCGCCCAGGTCACGAATCCGCCCATCGACAGCCTGCGCGAAAGCATCGTCATGTCCCTGCAGACGCAAATCGGCCCGGAGTGCAACATCTTCGCCCCCGCGCAGCAGCACGCCGAACAGATCGTGCTGTCATCGCCGGTGCTCTCGCAGCGCAAGCTCCGGCAGATCGTCGCGTTGGCGGATTCCGGCGTACCGAACGAATTCATCGATCTGCAGTATGACGAGCGCCTGGATCTGAAGTCCGCATTGTCGGCGGTTTGCGATCAGGCCGAGGCCGCGGTGCGCAACGGCAAGATCGTGCTGCTGCTGTCCGACCGCTACCTGGTCAAGGGCAAGAACCCGGTGCACGCACTGCTCGCCACCGGGGCCGTGCACCATCGCCTGGTCAAGACGGGCCTGCGCTGCAAATGCAATATTCTGGTGGAAACGGGTACGGCGCGCGACGCGCATCATTTCGCCTGCTTGATCGGCTACGGTGCGACCGCGGTCTATCCCTATCTCGCCTATCAAACCTTGTTCGACCTGATGCGCAAGGGCGCGCTGAAGATGGAAGCGGCCATGCGCCAGGAGCTCGGCCGCAGCTATCGCCGCGGCATCCGCAAGGGCTTGTTCAAGATCATGTCCAAGATGGGCATATCCACCGTCGCAAGCTACCGCAGCGCGCAGCTGTTCGAGATCGTCGGCTTGAGCGACGAGGTCGTCGGCATGTGCTTCGAGGGCTCCGACAGCCGCATTCAAGGCGCCGACTTCGCCGATTTGAAGGCCGATGCCGACTATCTGGCAAAGCGCGCCTGGGATCCGGCCGAGCGCGTCGAGCAGGGCGGCTTGCTCAAGTACATGCACGGCGGCGAATACCACATGTACAACCCGGACGTGGTGGCCACGCTGCAGTCCGCGGTGATGACCGGCAACTATGAACAATACCTGGAGTTCGCGGCGCTGGTGAACGAACGGCCCGTCTCCTGTGTCCGCGACTTGCTGAAGATCAATCCCCGCGCCGCCGCCATACCGATCGAGGAGGTCGAATCGGAGTCCGCGATTTTTGCCCGATTCGACAGCGCGGGCATGTCCTTGGGCGCTCTGTCGCCCGAGGCGCACGAGGCGCTCGCCATCGCCATGAACCGCCTCGGCGCGCGCTCCAATTCCGGCGAGGGCGGAGAGGATCCGGTCCGCTACGGCACGGAAAAAAATTCCAAGATCAAGCAGGTCGCTTCGGGCCGGTTTGGAGTCACGCCCGAATATTTGATCAACGCCGAGGTGCTGCAGATCAAGATCGCGCAGGGTGCGAAGCCGGGCGAGGGCGGCCAGCTCCCGGGGCACAAGGTGAACGACATGATTGCGCGCCTGAGATTCGCGCGGCCGGGCGTCGGCCTGATTTCACCGCCGCCGCACCATGACATTTACTCCATCGAAGACCTGGCGCAGCTGATCTTCGACTTGAAGCAGGTCAATCCGCGGGCGCTGGTATCGGTCAAATTGGTGGCGGAACCCGGCGTGGGCACCGTCGCCGCGGGCGTCGCCAAGGCCTACGCGGATCTGATCACCATCAGCGGCTACGACGGCGGCACCGGCGCCAGCCCCTTGTCGTCCATCAAATATGCCGGCACCCCGTGGGAATTGGGGCTCGCTGAAACGCATCAGACTCTGCGCGCCAATGAATTGCGGCATCGCATCCGCCTGCAGACCGACGGCGGCCTGAAGACCGGCCTCGATGTCGTCAAAGCGGCCCTCATCGGCGCGGAAAGTTTCGGATTCGGCACCGCGCCGATGGTTGCTTTGGGGTGCAAATACCTCAGGATCTGCCACCTCAATAATTGCGCGACCGGCGTGGCGACGCAACACAACGTACTGCGCGCCAAGTACTTCATCGGCCTGCCCGACATGGTGGTCAACTACTTCAAGTTCGTCGCCCGGGAATGCCGTGAAATCATGGCCTCCATGGGAATACGCAGCTTCACCCAGCTCATCGGGCACACCGAATTGCTCGACATGCTGCCGGGCGAGACCTCCAAGCAGCGCAAGCTCGACTTGTCGCCGCTGCTGGCCAATTCCGGGCTGATCTCGAACAAGCCTCAATACTGCGTCGATCCCCGCAACGAGCCCTTCGACAAGGGGGCGATGGCGGAGAAGATGCTGGACGACATGAAGGGCGCGATCGCCTCCGGGAGCGGAGGCGAATTTTCCTACGCGGTGAACAATTTCCACCGGTCCATCGGCGCGAGAATTTCCGGTGAGATCGCCAAGCGATGGGGCAACCACGGCATGAGCACGGCGCCCCTGATTGTCTCCCTGAAGGGCTCGGCCGGCCAAAGCTTCGGGGTGTGGAATGCGGGCGGACTGCATCTGCATCTCGAGGGCGAGGCCAACGACTACGTCGGCAAGGGCATGGCCGGCGGAAAAATCGTCTTGAAGCCGCCCGCGCGGTCGAGTTTCGCGGCGCGCGACACGGTGATCATGGGGAATACCTGCCTGTACGGCGCCACCGGCGGCGAACTGTATGCCGCCGGCACCGCGGGGGAGCGGTTTGCGGTGCGCAATTCCGGCGCCCTGGCCGTGGTCGAAGGCGCCGGCGATCATTGCTGCGAATACATGACCGGCGGCGTGGTGTGCGTGCTCGGGCGCACGGGCGTGAACTTCGGCGCCGGATTCACCGGCGGTTTTGCCTATGTGCTCGACATGGAGCGCGACTTCGTCGACCGCTACAACCATGAGTTGATCGACATCAATCGCGTATCGCCCGAAGGGATGGGCATCCACGTTCAGCACCTGCGCGGTTTGATCGAGCAGCATGTCGAAGCCACCGACAGCGCCTGGGGCGCGCAGCTGATCAACGATTTTCGCAGCTACATCGGCAGGTTCTGGGTGGTGAAGCCCAAGGCGGCGGCCATCGATTCCCTGCTCGAGAATCTGCGGCGCGCGGCCTGAAGCGCGCCCCCACCGGATCGACATGACCGACAAACACCTGCAATTCCTGGAAATCCCCCGCAAGGATCCCGACAAGCTGCCAATCGAAGTGCGCACCACGGAATTCCGCGAAATTTATTCCCAGTACGGGGCCGAGACGGCCGCACAGCAGGCCGGGCGGTGCATCGCCTGCGGCAACCCTTTCTGCGAGTGGAAATGCCCGGTTCACAACTACATTCCGAACTGGCTGGCGCTGGTGAACGACGGCAAGCTGTTCGAAGCGGCCGAGCTGTCGCATCAGACCAATTCATTGCCCGAAATGTGCGGCCGAATCTGCCCCCAGGACCGCCTGTGCGAAGGCGCGTGCACCTTGAACGACGGCATCGGCGCCGTGAGCATCGGTGCTATCGAGAAGTACATCACCGACGAGGCCTTCAAGCAGGGTTGGAAGCCCGACATGTCGAATGTGGTGCGGACCGGCAAACGCGTTGCCGTCGTCGGCGCCGGGCCGGCGGGACTCGCCTGCGCCGACGTCCTGGCCCGCAACGGCGTGACGCCTGTGGTCTTCGACCGCTACCCGAAGATCGGCGGCCTGCTGACCTTCGGCATCCCGCCATTCAAGCTCGAAAAAGACGTCGTCGAGAAGCGCCGCGAGATCATGGAGTACATGGGCGTCGAATTTCGCCTGAATGTCGATGTCGGCCGCGACGTCTCCTTCGAAGACATCGCCGCGGAATTCGACGCGGTATTCCTCGGCATGGGCACCTATGGCTACGTCAAGGGGGGATTCGCCGGCGAGGATCTGCCCGGTGTGCATGAGGCGCTGCCTTATCTCATTTCCAACATCAATCGGGAACTCGGCATCGACGACGCAGCCTTGGGCTTCATCGACATGCGGGGCAAACAAGTGGTCGTGCTCGGCGGCGGCGATACGGGGATGGATTGCAATCGAACCGCGATCCGCCAGGGTGCCGGCAGCGTCACCTGCACCTATCGGCGCGACGAGGACAACATGCCCGGCTCGCGGCGCGACTATAAGAACAGCAAGGAAGAGGGTGTTACGTTTTTATTCAACAAGCAGCCGATCGAAATCGTCGGCTCGGACCGGGTGCGGGGCGTGAAGCTGGTCGAGACGCGCCTTGGGTCCCCCGGACCCCGGGGGCGGCGCATTCCGGAAGTCGTATCTGGGACGGAAGAGACCATCGAGGCGGATGCCGTGATCATCGCGTTCGGCTTCCTGCCGAGTCCTCCCGACTGGTTCGTGCAGCAGCAGATCGCGCTGCATGCGAACGGCAGGGTGCGCGTATCGGCGGCTCCCCAACATCGATTTCAAACCACGAATCCCAAGGTGTTCGCGGGCGGGGACATGGTGCGCGGTTCCGACCTGGTGGTGACCGCGGTGTTCGAGGGGCGCGAAGCCGCGCAGGGAATTCTGCGCTATCTTCAATAATCGGCGCGCGGCGCGCGCGCATTTTCAATGCTCGGCCGGCCTTCAATACTCCGCCGGCGGGGCGGTTCCCGTCGCCGCCAGATCCCGCACCACCTCGCGCCGCGCCGCCAGCACCGAGGCGAGCGGAGCATGCCGCACGGCGCTGACCTCGGAGACCGAGAACAGGGCCACATCGGCGGTGAGATCTTCGGAATTGAATTGCTGCGCAAGCCAGTTCAGCACCGCCGTCAATTGCGCGTCCGACAGCACGGAGTTCGCGGCTCCGGGTACCCGCAGAACGTAATTGCGCCCCCCGGGCGTTCGCATGTATCGGCCGAGAGCGTGCGCCAGGGGAGGGATCTTGCCCGGCACGCCTTGCGCCTGCGCGCCGTGGCATCCCATGCAATAGAGCATGTAATCCTGGGCCGGACTCGCGCCGGCGGCGCCAACCACGCCGATTAGGCCGATCAGGCCGCTCGCAGCGCAGGTGAGTACGAGCCGCCGCAGCCGCATCCTTAAAGCCCCAGGGCCGCGAGTACTTTGGCGCGATGCTCGCGCACCGCCGCACCCTCGATGGGATGGCTGCGCTCCGCGGCGACGTCCGCGGCCGTCAGCGGCTTGGTTTGGTCGGGAGCGCCGCCGATGTCGAACACCACGAAGTTCAGAACCGCGGCGAGCGCATCGTCGTCGAGCGCGGTGAACTCCGGCATCTTGAAGTCATAGTGTTTGTTTTCCACATCGATGCCGCCGAACATGCCGTTGAGGACCGTCATCGCCAGCTGCCGGCGTCCCTCCGCAATCGATGCGTAGCGGGCGGGATAGGAGGTGAGCGGCGGCGCGAGCGACGGCTGACCCTGGCCCTTGGCACCATGGCA
>Ga0182030_10006307_pt1 | contig 25044 bp, 19 predicted proteins | sample 812S3MmetaG_FD_121299 | JGI IMG/M metagenome (GOLD analysis project Ga0182030, IMG submission 121299) | Permafrost microbial communities from Stordalen Mire, Sweden - 812S3M metaG (Illumina Assembly) | ecosystem: Environmental > Terrestrial > Soil > Wetlands > Permafrost | place: Sweden...
GAGGGAGGTTGCGAGACACCTGCATTGTTCCAGAGAACGTCAAGCTTTGGCTCGTTGGAATTGAAGACTAAGGCCGAGGCCCCGATAGTGCTGAGATTAGAGAGATCGAGGAAGAGAAAAGCCAGTTGTCTAGTGGATGATTTGTTGCCGGGAGAAGATTTGATTTCTTCGATTGCTTGACGAGCTTTGGATTCATCACGGCTTGCTAGGTAGACTTTTCCGCCTGCTCGATAAAGCATGTTGGTAAGGGCATAGCCTACTCCAGAAGCTGCTCCCGTCACAATGAAGAACTTGCCCGTTAGACTTGGTAAATTTTCCTCCGTCAGGGTCGGACAAGGAGGGGAAAATTAGGAGAAAGTGCTGCCTACACTGAAGATACTTGTGAGAAAGTTGGAATTTGCATCAGATTCAATTGGGAAACCATGATACTTTTGAATAATAACTACGGCTTGTTCTTTAGTGGAACTTGGCCCCTGTTGGCATCGCCGTCATTCATATTAGCCAATGGCAGGCAATATAAATACCGGGATACAATGGGTCTGGAGATCTACAGCCAACGATTCGCGAGGTTGGATAAGGGGCTTCAGAAGTGGGTCGCTCTGTGAGACTTATAGGAGCCTCACTGCAATGTGTGAAGTTACATTAATCTTTAATCACCTTCCCAGCCAATAATCTTCCGTCCATGTCTCAGCGAATTAGACCAGCCCTCCCTTTCACCTACGCACTCATGCTCTATTTTTCTCCACCTCTAGCTCAACCCTCTTTCTTTGATCAAGCTTCTCATGAAACTTCTTCATCGGATCCTTATACTGAGTCTTCTCCGCCCTCTCAAACTTCTCATTAATTTGCACCAAAAATATCGGCGTCGGCTTAACATCCTCTTCGCTCTCCAAGAAAACTTCTCTGTCTCAAACACTGTTCATGTCTCCCCTCTTCCACAAAGATACGCAATAATCGCAGGTGCAGAACAATTAATACCTAAATGGCAGTGTACAAGCACCGTTCCCTTATTGTCCAAGACCGAGGAGACGCATGTGGTCATGGAGTTTATATGAGGTTTGATATCGTCCCAGTCACTGATAGGGATGTGCTTGTAGGTTCTAGTCGAATCGAGAGGGTGCTCATCGCAGTACATATTGAAAATATGGGTTCTTTTGTGTCGATTTCTTCCGATTCGGGGAAGCGAGAGATGTGGATGACCTCTTACATTTTGTAAGGAGGCTTGGGTTCTGACATTTTGTAAGCTAATGTAAAACTCTGTAAGTGATTTTTAGGTGATTTCGACTGTAAGCAAGAAACTAAAGCATGTTTGGCGTGCGAGGAAATAGGCCCAGCGGAATAGCTCCTCAAGGGCTGGACGGGCGTAAACTTCGGATCACGTGAATTTCAAGTCCTGAATCGTCGTTTCATTGTCCATTTTTCCTTGAAAGAATTATTTACACATTCGTGTGTAATTTATTTGCCTAAGATGTTTTCCACAGATCGAGGTGATCTGAGTAAAAGTCCATGGAAACAACTTCACATTGGGAGAACAACCTGATACATTAATACAACCCACATTCTGAAATTGCCAGCTCAAGCGCTTCAAAGGTTTGTTGAAATGAGAAATGAGATCAAATCGCTGTCCTTCGGAAGCTCCGGGTAGTCCATCGCAATTATCCCATATCTCTTCTTCATATCCCACTGATATTTCCTCCTGGTGGTAGGATTCATACCCGGAACGAACTTCCCAATGATAGAGCTATGAGCCCCAACTGCAATCCAATGACTCTCCGCAATCTCTCCCTTCTGCGCGGGATCCCCTACTGCACTAGTGAAGTTTAAAAACCACTCTTCAGGTGGACCCTGTGCAGCTTTCGTCAACAGATTGCTTACGAATCCAAACTTGCTCTCGATCAGAGCTTCTAGGGGAATGATATCTGAGTATTGCCATTTGTCTTGAAGAGTTGCTACTACGCCATCAGGAGTTCTGAGCGTGAAGTCGGGATTGTTGTTGATCCATCCGCTGAGATCTATGCCGATGCGCTCTGAAACTTCAAGGACCGGGTCTGGATGGTATCTGCGAAGTAGGACGGCCTTGCCTCGAGCTTGTCCTAGCGTGACTGTTGTCCTAGCTGTGATCCATCGCTCGTCCCCATTTTCATAACGAGGTGTTTTGTCGATATGCTCTTGAACGGCATTATAAAAGACGGATGGCGGTAGTTTGCCAGATATGTCATCATTGTTGATTGAAACGAGGACTGTATCCGTAGGCGTTCCTGGGGTTGCTAGAAAATCAAAGACGTCGCTCATGACTTTGTCAAATTTCAGGTACTTGGGCATGTTGATGGGAATCCCTCCATGATATAGGTAAAGCTGCCCATCATTGTGGACTCGAAGCCGAAGATCAAGAAATCTCAGACCAGCTTCCATCTGTTTTGTAATAGACAAGTACTGCGTTCGTACGAATGGGATATTGGACTCAGCGCAACTGTCGTGGGTTCCAGGAACCGTAATATCAGACAGAAGCGTATCATCTGGAATATCGTTCATCCAGGTACCCAAAGAATAGTCTAGTAAGCTTCTTGAATACCACTTCAAATCCTTTCTTTCATCATTCGTATTGAAAATGCAATTAATCCTGCCATTCAATACAGCTAGCTGTGGTGGGTCGCTCGAAGCTTGACCTGCAATGGACTCTTGAGGATGCCACTGACCATCCTTGAATTCAGCCATGTAAATGACATGCGATTGGTTATCCGCTCCCTTCTCCATGAAAGCTAGGAATGCGCTATCACCGTAAGAGGTTGCGGAGACACCAACCGCGGCTTTACCTTCACTAACGTCGTCACATGAGTTCCAGACATCATTTTCCGACGAATAGGCGAACCCAAGGATCTCCTTATCCTCCTTGCTGGAGGAACATAGGACATGCAATTTGTCTTGCAGTACAAACATAGCGGGAATACCGCCTACCTGGCTAATCCCGCTAACTTCTTGGGAAGGCGACCACACAGCGGTCTGATCCCTCGGATTCATAGTCCAGATCGAGTAGTATAAATCCGAGTCTTGAATAAAGACTAAAAACAGCCTGTTATGAAAAGCTACCAGAGCAGGCGTCGAATTGGTCGAAAATCCAGAAGCGGTATTCAAGGGTGCCTGAGCAATCCAATCCTGGTTCACATCATCGAAGATGTAATGTGCCACCTCCCCTGAGTTTCTCACGATGATAGCGTGTAGTATACCTAGGAGTTCGGCCACCACTGGCACGCCTTGGTCGGGGAATTCAAGGCGTGGTTGAAATGTGGAATTATCGCCAATTGCATAATAAAGGTTCCCGGAGGGAGAGCTCCATAGACACCAAAGAGATCCTCGATGTGTAGCAACTGCTGGTACTGTGGGTGTTTGACCATTGGGATCGTCTTGCACGAAGCCATTTGACTCAGCACCGCGAGATATCCATGCCATGGTGGGATGTTCTAGGAGTTGCATGAAATAAACCACAAATAGATCCGATCAGCGTTTGAAAGACTCAAATAGCCTCACAACTATTTATAGATCCAAATGAGACAAGACTACGAAAACATCAGCGATTTTCACCTCAGGCAAAGCATTACATCACGTGATTCAAGCATAAATTGATGAGCTGAGATGACAAAGGCATTGCGACTCACCTTAGCCAGAGCTCTTCTGAGTGAGGATATTCCTTACTTTTCCAAGAGGAATGCGAGGAAATTCAATGTACAGCGCAACTATGAACAGTATGAAAAAGGTGGAGGTAGTGTGGAAAAGGAGAGATGCCAAGGATTTTGAGACGCCGTTCGTTTTATCCTTATAATCACGTGAAATATTAAAGAAGATGTCTAAGAATTTGAAAGATATTGACGGGTATTCTTAATCTACCTATACTAAAGTTGCATCGATATTTCCTTCATTCAAGATCCATATACCCTCCATGTGAGAACGAGGAAGAAGAACTACCCTGGTCACCTGATTTGTTCCTCTGCAATACCTACCTACCCCTACCAAGAACAAGAAGTGACTTAGTCGGAACAGTGCACCAGAATTTGATTTTTAAAACAATAGACTTTTGCGCCACTAAATTGCTTACTATACCCTACCTCACTTTCATGCTTCAATATTTAGTCATGATCGCCTTTCCCAGTAGTATTTATGCGCTTCCCACTGGGCGCGCAGCCTCCAACCACCCACCATTCTCCCAAAAGCCTTGCGAATACACAAACTTATTCCTGTAACTTTGATCATGTACGCCTTTCATTAATTCATCCAGCCTATGGAAACTGATAGGTTTAAGAACCCACGCGTTGAAGCCGCAGTCGATGTATTCTTGACGCTTGGCTTCAATAAGTGATGCCGACAAAGCAAATATCGGAATGTGCCCATGCAGTTCCGCGTAGGGAGACAGTTGAGGAGATGCTTCACGCTCGTACTTCCGTATCATCGCTGTGGAAGTAGGGCCATCAATCAAAGGCATCTGAGACCAATTAGACAAAGATTTATTGAATTCCACCAGTAGAGATCTGGGAATGCATTACCTGAAAATCCATAAATATTACATCGAATGACGATGGGTTTAATTTAAACGCCTCAAAGCAAACCCCCCCATCGACTGTCATTGTGACTCGATGGCCGAGTCTAGTGAGTCTCAGATTGAGCAATTTCATATTGAGCGGATTGTCTTCGGCCACGAGAATATGAAGCGGGGCTCTTCCCGTGGGTGTTGAAGGTTCGCTCATCGAAGGGAATGGATATGCTGATGCAGCCAGCGAGCTTGGAGTGGATATCTCTGATGAAGGTGTAAATTCAGTTAACGAATACCGAGAATTTGATATTTTGAGCTTTAAATCAATGCTTCCTAGTGAATTTCCAATACTAGGACGCCCATTCCCATTGAACTTTCTGCTTATTGTCGGGCTTCTGGAATCGTGATTTTCCAAATAAGAGTCGGGGCTGTTTGGTGAAGTCGGCCGTGACGCCCTCAATTTAGGAGTTGCTTCCAGTAATGGGATCAGGATAGAAACTCTTGTTCCGACGCCTTTCCTGGACCTTACTTTGATTTGACCCTTGCAGTTTCTCACGAAACGTGCAACAACTGCAAGCCCGAGTCCAACATTTCTTGATACTATCAAAGACTTACGACTTAAACCCTCTTCAACATCATTGTTCTCATCTAGAAGCTGTTCGATGTCTTGGAAGATTAAATCTAATTGCTCCTCTGACATACCTTGTCCTTGATCCTCGACCATTATCTCAAGACTGGCGGAAGTTTTTGTAACTTCTGCTGTACAGACGGAAATAGAAATATCCCCATGTGGAGAATTCTTAGCCGAATTACCAAGAATGTTTGAAATAGCCTGACGTAGATGCTCAGGATCTCCTTTCACTGTTTTAGGGAGACCAGGCTCCATTTTAAAGGAGAGTTTCAGTCCTTTTCGGGCCGCTTCCCCACGAAAGGCTTGCATGACTTCGAGAAGCATCTTTTCAAGAACAAAGTCCTGTTCATGAAGTAACATCTCGGTCTCTTCAACCTTTGTCAGATCTAACAAATCATTGATGACATATATCAAAGATTTCGATGCAGTCAAAGACGTCTCGAGGTGCTCATGGGTACTCTGGTCCAGCTCATTGTCCAAGGCAACTTCGAGGTTGTTAATTATATGGTTCAAGGGGGTACGAACTGCAAATATTAGCCAATTTTTTTGTCCCTAGAAAATTGTAAATACCTTCATGTGAAGCATTTGATATGAGTAAGCGGCGCATTCGACTTTTCTTCGCAACAGCCTCTTTCTGTCGCCAAATGCTCGCGAATGTGCTGTAAAGAGTCCCTAAAACACACCCCATCTCGACTACTAGGCATCAGCGGTCTGCAAGGCCACGAGGGTTCCACCTACGCTGCCATTCTGTCCAATCTCTACTTGTGTTTACTACATGCTCGATCCATCTCTGGAAACCTTCCCTTGGTTCCAAATTGTATCCACCAAGCTGCTCAAGCCTCTCCTTTGCATTCCCCGCCCAGTGAATCTCCATTAGTTGCTCCTTTCTGAACATCACGAGAAAGTCTGCTCCTGTGCTAGATAACGGAATGGTGAGAAGTCCAGCAATGAGTGAAAATCCGGGTGGGTATTCCAGATCTGGCAAATCGACAGTGATCTTCTGAGATGCAAAAACAGAAGTAACACCACGAGCTCGAAAATAATGAACGAGAGCTAAAGCTTCATGGTATGATTGTAATTTTCCGATAGCTCGCGCTTCATCGTCCATAACCAGCATACCGAAGTCGGCCACAAACATCTCGAGAAGGTTACTGGATGATGCCGTGACTGTATGGTTTTGGAGATCAGCAATTATTTGTGACGAGCACAGCGGCCTTGGATACTTACTGAATGCTCCCGGCGACTTTCGAGATAGTGCTGTTGCGAGCAAGATTCGGGCTTCAAGCCTCTCTGCACTCAGCAATCGCTCGACCTGACTGGCGACGCAGCTTCCGATACTCCGGCATACTTCACGCATAGGAGGTGAAATTATTGTGATATGAGACCCGTATGAATGACATGTTATGAGGCCCCACAATTCGTTTTCAACAATAAGTGACAGAGTCATCGAAGAAGACACGTCTAGATCCGAGAAGAACTGCTCTTGATCCGGTGTAATCTCGCGAAGGTAGGAACCGATGAGATCTACAATAGCTAGTCGGTCTCCAGTTTTGTGTACTAGTTTGACAGTCTGCTGAATTCTGTTTCGCAAGATCTGGACTCTACCGGCTTTATATAAGTCTCGTGTTCCGGGTAGGAGATCAGACGAAGGGAAATGAAGCCCGATAAATACGTCTTCGCTGGCCTGAGGATTGACAATTTCCGCCACTACTGCTCCGCATTTGCCTTCATCAAATCGATATAACATTACTCGATCGAACTTTGTGAGCTCAGACACCGTCCCAACAACTGTATCAAACAAGTTATTCATTGATGTAGATGATGCTAGTTGGCCTTGGACTTCGTTAAGTGTGCTAATCAGGTCAGCTGTACCGATTGCTGAAGACCGATCTTGAACACCTTTCAGGGCAAAAAGAGGAATGCTTTTCCTTGTAATAGACCGAGCGCGTTCTTCCGGGGTGGGTTGATAGTTGAGTTTCTTTGTTGGCTTCCGCAAATCCTTTTCAATAATTCCCGAATGAAGCACCGGTTCAAATTCACAGATCAGGACATCTCGGGAGCCCCTAGAAAGGTGCAAAGTGCACCAGAACTCAGAAGAACGACCATCACAAGAGATGATGGAGGTAGAGAAGACATCTAAGGTATTTGGATGTCTAAGTTCAGGTGCCACATTGTGCAAAGCTTTCAGTCGACGTCCAAAGCCTTCTCTGTGATGAACGATAATAACGTCTGGAAAGGAATATAATGAAAATAGCGCCTGAGGCGTGTGCCCTATAAGAAGTTCGACATTTTCACTGGCCGCGATAACCTCAAATCTATGAGTTTCGAGAGCTCGGAGTGCCACTAAAGCTCCAAAACTTTGGAGTGAGCGAGAAACAGAAGGGGTTTCCAAATGACAGCACCTTCCATCGGTCCTCTTATAAGAATATGGTTGGGCGACAGAATGCTCAGTTCTCCCTGTCACCAATTAGTGTCTAGCCGCAGCAGCAAGTGCGACTGGAAAATATACCAAGACGGCGCCGCTCCTTCTCTGGATCAATCTGCACGCGAATTGGAAACACTCGCTCAACAAAGCCTGGCGTATCCAGCAAAGACATTCGAAATCGTCAACAGACCGAAGAAGCGGTTGAAGATCAAAATGTTGCTCTATGGTAAACGACGGGCGAGATGGAGGTGGCTTTTCAATCCCGAAGAATTCAGTAAGGCTCGCCCCGTCCCCAGCACGAGAGTGGAGTGAGACAAACCCTTATAAGTGTGTACCCGCTATCTCAGCATTCTATGCCGACGAACCCAGCCCACTTGGGTCAAACAGTGATAGGCCATGATCTAGAATCGCGGCAAAACGCCACGTAAGGAGACCTCCACGGAAAATTGCTTCTTCATTTATTTGATTTCACTTAATATGAAAAAAGTAAGAAGACGTCTCAAAATGCTAAATTCCAGTTTCGCGTCGACTTTCATATGAAGCATCCTCATAACCCGAATCGCCAAGCATTGAGGAGATCGAAATGCTGAGAGAACGCGGGAGCATATCTGATGGCTTTTCAGCATTACCAGCCGCGGATGTGGGGTGAGACAACTTTCAAATGAGGCACCTTGATGAGGCAAGTGATGAGTCCGATTCATGCAAGGAAAGTGGTGGAGAATTTTGAGGCTTCGGCGGGAACCTTGAAGATCGTCGGCACGTGACCATACATTTCAAGATGCCTTGTTTTTTTCACCGCCTCATTCTAGACCGATTGCTTCGAAGGCAATTAGAGTCCAGAATATATGCACGCGTCTGAAAGTTCAGCAAAACTGTCGCATGGACGAGGCTAACCCCGGCCACAGTAATCCCTCAAACTGAGATCGTGTCTCAGACTCATTAGCCTGACGTGGATAGCATGCCGCGCGGATAGAAAAACAGGAGTAGAGAGGTTGATGATTGACTTCAATACCTAAGGAAATCCTGTTCGGGACGAATGATCTTCCTTTCCCAGAGCTCATGGCCATGGCGAGATTCAAGGAGATGGTCATCGAGCACCCCTACGGAGAAGGATCACCTACTTATAATGCATAATCATTTCTTTTCATTCTGCATAATCTAAGTATATAAACATATCATCGTGTTTCAAAAAAGCATCACCGTTACTTCCATCCTACCCGCCACATAATCATTCCCCAAAACTAAAACGCCATGTTTCAAATGCCAAATCATCCTCTATTCCGTCGCCTTGTATTTCTTATTGAACTCCCCGACCGCGACCCCAATCTTCCTGTACAAAAAGTTCCTCGAGCTCTCTTCCGCAACGGGGATGAATGGCCCGTTCGTACCACCACGTAATGTCAGACTCAAGCCCGTCCGCTCCTTGCTGATTGTTTGGATATCTTTCAAGGGTACATCCCATTCGCTGGTCAACTTTTTGCTCTTGATAAGCATGATGTGGGAATACGTCAGCATAACGACTACGTCTTCGCGAGGAAGCTCGAGGTGAGCAATATATTGCTCGTTGAAGTATTTGCCGCTGTCCAATTGCTTGAGCCAGAATTGGCCCAGTGCTTCGCGTTGAGAGTAAGGGCGTACGATCCCATCGGTGCCGATGAACCGAGTGAGGCGCACGCGATCGAGACTGTCGGCGTCGAAGACGGTGGTGGTATTACGAATACCCTCACTAACGTTGGAGGCCAGGTCGAAGACTCCAATGGCTGGTTTAGTAGCGAGACCAAGGACACCTTTACCAACGCCTTTAAAGAAGCCAGCTACACCTTCTTGCTCCGCACCTTCTAATGGCTTTCGTGCAAGACCGCCAACGCCACTAGCAAGACTACTAACGAAAGAGTTGGCCCCTGCTGTAACACCATAAAGTGCGTGCTTCGGCCGATTTCGTGATCGCGTCATTCGGCGACGATCTTGGAATTGCTTATCCATGGTAGCTTCCGCAAGACCCTTGGCGATACTGCCAGTGACCTTCGACACACTGTCAGAAACACCAAAGACTGACTTTTTAACAAAGCTTGTGGCTCCCTTGGCAATGCCTATTCCTAATTGCTCAGGTCTGTCGGACATAATGAACCCTTGATATGGCTCATAAAAGATATCTGCAACTCCCGAACTGAGGTTGTTGAAAAGACCGACTGGATTCCCAAGGAAGTCTGCAGATCCAAGGATCTTGTGGACTTGATACAGTGCCTCCTGTGAGTAATGATTCGAAACGTTTTGTAAAAGGACAGCTGCAGATACTCGAGCATTTTCAAGCATCAGCGCATTAAGGCGAACCGGGGCATCGTTAATGTTACCAATTGCCATAGTAAGGACATTCAAAAAGAACATCAGTGGATTCCTCGAAGATGTTTTGTCTTCGACGTTGACTCGTTCAGTACGAACGAATGAGAGATCAAGCTGCATCGGTTGGATATTCAGGAGCTCGAAGTACATATCTTGACTCTGTTGCTGCGCCTTTGGCTCTGGGATGTCTAGACTATCATCGCACAAAACCCCTTCGTGATGTTCGGACCAACTAGCTCCTGGAACCTTTGAGAATTCCAGAAGTGCATAGACGAAGTCTTCATCAATCTCAAGCGTCATTTGCTGCAAGAGTACAGTCGCATACTTGATATACAGCACACCATATGAATCATCCTTGACTCGAGTGATCATGACGTGGACTGAAGGATGAGACTCGGTCTCCTTGGTGTTCTTTGGCACAACACTGGGGTACAAAATCATGGGGAATATACCACCATAAAGTTGATTGTCGATCTGTACCCATTTGATAGACGCGGTGATAGTCTGGTAGAGTGGTGACTCAGAATATTTGAACGTAATATCCCTAAATGTGATGTAGGCAAGCTCTCTCAGCTGGGCATTAATCAATGATATTCCAAAGCCGGCGAGCTTCAGCTGCGCACGGAAGGTGACACCAGTGTCTAAGTCTTTGACCTCGAACCCAGCACCCACGCTTGTTGTGGATTCTGAACGAGACTTCTGTTTGTACAAACTCTTCGACGCTTTGTAATTCGAAAGTATTAATGTTTGTGTCGGCCCATCTGCAGCGACATTGAGGTCGATGATCTTTTGTTCCCTCGATTGTGAATCGCGTCCGGCTGATATCTTCATAGGAATAAGATTACCAATCTCTGCAAGTTTAATATGCCTCTCCCTTCCGTGCGCATTGATGATTAACTCCTTATGTTTGGCAGCAGGATAGTCCCATGCGTATGGCATGATACTTCGCGGTGGCAATCGGTATCGTATTGGCCGCCATCCTGATCGATCTTCCGTGTCCTCGTCGTCGATATTTGGATTAGCTTGATAAAACATGAACTCGGTGTCACTCTCATTTCGCATGGAGAATGGCCAATTCTTGGTCTCAGCACTAAGATGAAGGAATATGGTAGCATTCTCCATCAACACCTCAATTCTTATAAGCCTCTGTCTCTGGCCAACTTTCGCGAGCTTGACGTGCGTCGTTCCAAGGTCTGAGATGTTGAAGGGCGACGACCACTGATTGTTTACGCCGGGAAAACACAATGATAGTTGCTTGACGGCAGTCTTTTGAAGGAAGTGTAATGGTTCCAAAGCTTTAGGGTTGAGAGTAAATAGCTCAGGTGATCCAGGTTCTCTGACTTGAATCTCTTCGTTCATTTGATTTTTGAGTACGAAACGTGGAGCTAGAGTAACTACCTTGGTCATTTTGTACTTGCCCTCACCAGGTTCAACACTAATTCCAACGTGAATCTCAGTGTTTTTCGAAGCAGAAGGGAGTACCACGTCGACAGTGCTTCCGATTGCATCGAAACTTTGTGGCTTACTCCAATTCGACTCGCCAACTTTCAAAAGGGCCCGGTTCCGCTGATCATCTCCTCCGTAGGCAAACATGTAAGGTAAAGCTTTTTGTCTATCCCGGTCTGCGGAATCCGTATGGAAACCCTGACCAGCGGCGGTCTTTGCTTGTTGTAGGAGTGATTTGGCTTTTATATTGATTGATAGCCCGGTTTTGTTGAGAATAACATAAGGACTGTATACAGTGACTCTGAATGCCCCACCACTGTCTGGGATTTTGAAATAATGAATCCTCAAGTTCAGTGCAAGGCCTTCATTATCTTTGCAGACCAGACTTGTCTCTTTTCGGAAATCTTCTTGGCTGTTCGAGTTGATGATCGCAAATTCGCTTGCTTTGAAGACGGTGTCTTGCATGTCGATGCTCATCAGGAGAAGATGCGATAATTCAACGACATGCACAGGGCTGAGGCCCCCTTTGCGAAGAAAGTTTGTCCAGTCTTTCTTCGTATTCTTGTCATAGATACGATACTTGAAATCGTAAGGTAAAAGGTTCTCCAGCTCTATTGGAGCAGAAAGTGATATTCTCATGTATGGATAAATACTGGGAGGGGATCAGTAAAATTTTCGGATACAGCATTTTCAGTACTTACCTGGTGAGCGGATTAGATTTGTCAAAGTTAGCGTTCATCTGGAAGTAAAAGGGTGGAGTCTGTTTGTCATTCTCCCCCTTGCATGTCATGGTTCTTGTTGGCCTTTGGAGAAGGTCTCTCCACCACAGAGACTCGGTAGACCATGTATAGCCAAATCCTTGATCTGGTCTCACCAGCAATGACTTCATAAAAGCTGCGCCCACGGGAGCGGGACGGCTCTCTCCCGGGGCAATCTTTTCGATCTTGAGGAGATGACCTTCTTGAGCATCGAAAACGCCCAACTCGACAGGAATCTGAGTTTTGTTCTCAACCAATAGTGGTGAACGGAAGGTGACATATTTGACATTGTCGGTGCCAAGTGTAACTTCCACTAGCAGGCGATGTAAGATCTGATCCTTTCGAGGCCGCAGACTATACAGAGCTTCACCTTCACGATTGACAGGAATTTTACTTATGCTGTCAAATCCACTTCCTTCAAGCCTAACGCCTACAATTCCGGTATTGTTCTCAGGGGATAGGTTCTCACGCATCTTCTCCCAGTCTTCGAATCGCCATGGAGCTTCCTCGCCATCTTCAAGTTTTGCTGACATGTCATTGTCCTCTCCGGGAATGTCGGCCCAGACGTTGATATCAAAGCCAGTGTAGTTTCGGATACGGTATGGCGCCTCTGCTCCTCGTGGTTTCGAGAGGACATCATCATTATCTTGCGCCAAGAATTGGAATGATTTCGAAGCTAACGCAATTGTTGCAGAAGTGATTGTGACCTCCAGCATTTTTTGCGACGTCAGGTCGATTGACATCCGGTCTGGATTTGGTTCCTTTGTGATATTTAAGCCTAGTTGCCATGGTTCAATGAGCGGCTCCCAAGCGGATTTAGAGAAGTTGTAGACATTAATGAAGATATCAATATTGGTATCCGCCCTCAAACTACTTGTCCAGTCATTGGCTGTCGTGGTGAAGCTCTTTACACTGAGATCTAAAATTGGTAGTTCATGGAGATTGCCAATCAGAATGATCCTCATGCCATCTAGTGTAGCTGTAAGCTCCTCGTGTCTTAGTACAAGTGCCTTGTCGGATGCCTGGCTGTTCATGCGAGTGGGCGCAACAGTACAAGGCTTACTCTTCTTCGCGAGCGTTGACCCGCCTTTCCCACTTGCAGATCGCCGCTTAAGACTTCCAGAGCTTGAGCTCTTAAGTTGCTTAGCCTTCTCATCCGAAGCAGCCGCTTGTTTCTCATCATCATTGCCGGAAAGCTCTGATGCTTTGCTAACAATCTGGGTTGCTAGAAGAATATCACGAAGTGATAATCTGAGTACGAGAGGCTCTATGTCGATATGGATGCTCGTTATATCTAATTTTGAGCTGTCTTGAGACATCTGAAGAGAGAAGTCATCTAATATTCTCAAGCGAGTGTCTTCGAATCTGTCCATGCGGCATAAGAACATTCCCATCTTAGATACTTGTAGAGTCAGAGCATGCTGCTTCGACATCAGTATTTGCTTGGTCCCAAGCACAATAGCTTCAGAATTAGCGCTGAGAGGATTTGCGATCAGAATAATCTGGGCATCAACCACATTGACTCGGAAAGCGATACTCATGGTCGATTCTTCGGGTTGAGGCAGCTCCTGCGTTTCAGCCACTGTAATGGACTTATATTGACTTGTGGCGCCTCTTGATCTTCCAGCATTGATGGAATCGACATCTGACCCATCACCAGAATCGATAGCGCTCTCGTCATCCTCTGGTACAATCGGTTCATCTTCTTGCAATCCGCCTGATATGAATGCTTGGATGGCGAAGAGGTAATCTAGCGCAAATATAACGCGAGGGCTATCGACAGCGACGATCGCAATGAGATTACGCTCGTTACCGCCAGAGATCGTAACGCTAGCCATGAATTGCTGAACGTTTTTGTTTGACGATGTCATGATCTTTCGGAATTTATTTGTTTCCCGACTTCTGCTATCCTGAATTGTGAAAGCCTGAATCAACAACTCAGACTCCAGCGACCCATCACTCATCATACGTAATTTCACTTTCGTATCGTCCAAGGAAAATTTCGAAAGGCTTGATGCTTCGAGGTCGCCTACTGGTTCATCCTCCTTTGCTAGTATGAGCTCTAGACCAATCGTGTGGACGTGAAAGGCAAGATCTAATTTGGTCCAACTGCCTGAATCTACGCCCAACTCCGGACCTAGATCAACGAGAGTGTCATCATCCTTGATATCCTTGACCTCCTTCGGAGAGGCTGCTTTGGCTTTCTTCCGCACTGCCTTTGGAACTTCCTGGACAGCCTCTTGCTCATCGCCTTCTGAGTCGACGGTAAAGGCAGCAGGGACCGACTTTGCAAGCTCCAACAAGAATTTAAGTTGAGTCTGAGTAATACACAGATTAAAATCAGTCATGTGGCTCTCGATCTCCATATCGGGTCTCTTGGCTCCCGATTTGTGCTCAGCGTAGGTCATCAAGAAGCCTAGATCCACCTTATCGATGAGTTCTAGCTCCTCAGACTTGTTGTCCGAGAAGTGGAAATCAGAAGTCAATCGAATGTTTCTGATACCGGCAGATAGCTTCATCGCAATAGGAGAGTTTTTGGAATCATCCAGGGGTACAAACTTATTTTCGGCATAGATTTCTCCTAGGTAGGCTGTCAACAAATCTCGCTTTGGGCGGCCTGCAACCATGACACGTGGGAATACGACAATCGGAGTCTTGATGTTGATGTCAAACTTGAATCGGCCAGCATTCTGGATTTGAGATGCTTGATTTGCGGCAGCTTGACGGGCTGCATTAAAGATTGCTTGCATCTTTCCAAACTTGACCAAGAAGTCAATGATTTTTCGGAAAGGCTCTTCCAAAAAGTTCAACTTGATAGACCCCGCTCGCAGGAAGACAGAGGAATCGTATCCAGGGTATGCATCTCCACTTTGTGAATCAAAAGTCTCATATCGGAAGTCTGCCAGATCATCTCCTTGGATGGTAATGAGCTTTCGAAGATTAGAATCAGTTGACGCGCCTTGATTAATGTCATCCAATAACGACAAGTCGCCGAGCTTGGCTACAACGCGCATTGTCTTTCCTAGAATGAAGATTCCAACATCGGCATGGTTGAGGGAAAGTGTCGCGAGACGAATACCATCGTTATTGAGAATGAGACGAATACTCTTCAAGTCGACCTTGATTCGAATCGATCCAGAGCTCGAGGATGCTGGTGGCTTCGGTTGAATGTTCAATTCATGCAATTCCTCGTTTTCGCTGTCCATTAGATCATGAGACGGGCTTTCCACGGGTGAACTTGGAGCCTCGTTGTTCGTGAAAGTCACCAAGATGAAGTCCAGCAGCGTAAGAAGAGTTTTTCTTGTTACCACCAAATTGATAGTAGAAATCGCAACATCAATATTGAGCTCTACACCTTCATATTTTGGCATGAACTGCGGTGAGTCTGGCTTGACTTTAATAATCTTCACTTGAATCAGATCCTTGTTTTCAGAATCACTGTCGCTGGATGATATGATTGATTTGAACTCAGCAGATGGGTTTTCCACATAGTCATCCACAACGACTGTTTCCAAGGACGTTTCGATCACCAGGTCGTACGGGCGAACACAAAGATTCAGCTCAAAATTCTCAGCAACTAACTCAACCAAGAGTTTGTCTGGTTTCCTTCCTTCTGGATCACTCCTATAGAGTGATCCCTGAAGACGTTCAACCTCAAATCTGAGTTCAAAGTTACGTTGTTGGATCTTGAGGTTCTCATCTGCGGTACCAGTAGGCGCATCTTCGAAATCAGCATCATCGTCATCGTCATCAGACTCTTGCAAAATAATTGCTTCTTGCGTAGAAAATTGAAAATTGCTAGATACGGGACGGTCGCGGCTCTTTTCGGATTTCTTAGAGATCGTACTTTGAGCACGGGGTCGTGATTTTACTACCACGCTGTCATTCTGAGCTTTCTGAGCTTTTTGAGCAGGAACCTCATCTTCATCTAAGTTTGGTATCGCGACATCGATGAGTCGCATCAAGCTCTTGTATTTCTTGTCGGATACCGAAGCATGTAAGACTGGGAGATTCCCGGATATTCGAACCTTCGCAAGGTTTGGAGCCTTTGGGATGATAGAGAGCTCGACGATCAAGTCAATGTTGATCTTTTCGACAACGTGCATTGATTTTGAGTCGTCCCGCTTCGAGAGCTGGGCCTTTGTTTCCTCAATGCCAGGTCCAATGAGTAGCTGTGTCGACGAGAGCTTGACTAAGAACTTATCATACATCAATGATTCCAAACGCTTATAGTCTTCATCCGTGTATGATTGTCTCTGCTTCGATTGAACCTCTTTCAAAGTATTCTTGTCAACAAGCTCACTGTTCACACTTATATGGCCAGCATCTAGAATCAAGCATATAGTGGACTTTGATGTTATGCTCTCCGGAACAATAATCAGAGGAGCTTGGAGGTCGAGCTTAGCATTAAGTGTCTTGTGCTCTTCTAAAGCGAATTCAAGCCCAGCTCTTGTCTGTTGACGCAAGCCTTCTACAGTAGCTCCAGCACTCTCCATCAGAGCTCCAATTGACTCCATATGACGCTCAGGTGGCTTGAAGAATTGTATGATGCCAACAAGGAAATGTGGATTCCAAATAATCTCAAGAGGCTTTAGCTTCCCTGTGAGCACCAGGTCGCTGGCACCATCCAGTGGATTCTTTTCGAATTGGAATTGAAAGAAAGGATCAACGGCGGGCTCGGATTCATCGACCGTGCCGTCAAGTTGTAGCTTGGGCGCGGGTTCATCCGGAGCATCTTTGACTCGTACAATCTGGGTGAACAAGCTATCGGGAGTAGTTCCGTCGTTGACCCTCAACCCACCAAGGCTGACTTCCGCTAAGAATGATTCAGGCCTTTGCAAGAATTTTGCTCGGAACGCATCGAAGTATAAACTCAGAACTTCTACTACCTTGTCATGTGGATTGCGCTTAAGTGTAAAGCTGCCGGTATTGAGTGACGCATCTATTTGCAATTTGACAGTATCCTTAGGTAGGTCCACACTTTCTGTGAGGGCTTGTTTCTCGTCCCAGTCGATAGCGTCGTATAATTCTTGGCGTTGCTCTTCTGTCATCGTGGTTTCGGGATCTTCTTCCTGCTCCTGAGGTTTTGAGCCCCATGCCCACGCAACCCATCCTTGTTTTTGCTTGGCGGTCTCGGTTTTTTTCACCCCCACGTTCTCCTTTTTCAATTGATTTCTCGCCAGAGATCTCCAGAAGCGCATGTCTTCGTAATTTAGCTTCCACTCAAGCTTATTCAGCTCGGTGACCTCGTCGGCCGTCAATTGTTCCGTGGGAATATTCTTCTTCTTCTTCTTGAAGAGTTCGATGTAACGAATTCGATCGTCCCTCCTCTCTTTGAAGAAAGCCCAAGACCACCGGCGATTTCGGTCATGAATCTTGCTGAGGACTGCATCTCCAGCAAACTTCAACCATGCCTTTGGATCTTCCTTAGGACTCACACCCTTGGGTTGTAACTTCTTGTACTCTTGATGTCTAATGAAGTAATGGAACAGATCTACCATCATGAGAGCATCCCGATATTGGTCATCATCTAGCACTAATCCAATCTCATCGAATACCAATCCTGCCTTGACGTGCGGAACATCTTTTTTGCCGGATTTGTCCAACTCAAGTTTGGCTTGCCCGCTCACTGGCTTCAGAATAAATTGATGATTTGCAGTGTCTGGATCCTCGCTCTTCACAATCATGGCTTTGAATTTCTTTAGCATTTCATCATGTGAAGCAACTTTTGCATCGGGTATCTCCGCCTCTCTCCCTGTTCCTAACAAGTCTGTATCTGTGTTCCAATAGACAGCCAACGCGCCTAATGTTGCAAGCTTATGTGTAGACCCAGTCGAGTTCTGTATGTATGTCGGCTTCCACTCACCATCTGTGCTGACCGCGCTGAACTCTTCGAGGGTCAAGCCAAGGGCAAACGGGTGACCTGGGGCAGATATTGAATCTTCGTAGCGGACGTGAATGTTCTTGACCGTGATCTGGAGATTATCGACAATCTTCGTGACCAAGCTGTCCGTAAAGCTTTGGTTTTTTTGTTGCTCTTCCTGGCTCAATCCTTCCTGACTTCGGTCCTTCAACATCTCAGCACTATCAAGTTTTTCAATCTTGACGGCCTGCCGCCTCTTCTCCTCTTCCTCCTCGTCCCATTCGGCATCTTCTTTCGGAGCTGCTAGAAGAAAGACATCCTCAATATAAACCTGCACAGGGGCACCTCGCAAATTCGACCAAGGTATCTTCAATGTGAGTTGTCCCAAATGTCCCTCCACAACATTTATGGGCAGCTTCAGCTGGTCGAGAGCTTCTCGCCGTAACTCTAGGTCTCGTAATTTGACATCTCCGGACCAGATCCCGACTTTCAATTGTCCTGGATCGAAGTTCCTAATGTACATGCCCAGGAAGCGATTGAGCAGCGATGCCACGAGTCCCTCCAACATCTTGTACTCTAATTGCCTGCACAGGCAGGACTCTTTTTCAAACTTTTCGAAATAGAACGAATGTCTGCATCTGCGAGACTTAGGGGAGGGCTCGTTTATGATTTAAGCCATCAAGATCATATTATTCGTCTTGTCTCGTTTCGTTTCGTTTCGTTTCGTTGAAGAGGCGTGGGCGAAAGCTGTGTTTCTTGTTTGTTCGTAAATGCTGGGCTATGCTGAATCGTCCCCGCTATTGAGCTAGGTTGAAGAAAACAGAATTTTAGGACAGGTTGAGCAAAGTCCGATGGAGGAGAATGAGCTCTTTACTTGTAGGATCTCGAATATGAGTTTAGTTCTGAATGGCCACCTTTTGCTTTTCTGCCCACGTAGGTAAATAAGTTCTGTGGGGCAGAGGATGCCTGGGTTGTGGCTGCGTTTAGTTCCAGTGGCTACGTCACAAAAATTAAGAAGGAATTGGTTACGGCTTTTGCTATTTTAGGAGGAATTTCTTCTGCGACTACTACCAAGATCAATCGTGAACTTTTCCTGCTTCTTTTCCACCAGAATAGCTTCACTTGTTACTCCTTGAAATAAGGCCAGTCACCTCAATTAAAGTCACGCTCTCTCCACAGCTCAATTGACTTTCCTTATCGCGGTTGCAGACGGTCAGATTGCGGGGAAGCCTCCGACAAAGAGCTTACCCGATCAACACAATGCTTCGTTCAACGGCCACGCGATCACTCATAAAGAGCTTTACAAAAGTCCCTGCCTCAAGATCAAGCTATAATGCAGCTTCAGTCAAATTCAGAAATGCTGCTCCTCTCCACCAATTCAATAATAAACGTCCCCAAGTTCTCCTAGCACTATCCCGACCAACAACCACTTCCCTGCTGTATGCTACGAAATCCGAACCGCCATTCGATCATATCGATCCGAAAGCTGAGAAGACTTTTGCGAAGGAGAAACTTGAACCGCATCCTGAAGAGGTTTCGGCGGGATCCTCTGTTCGCCATGTCTTCGAAGGAGGCCCAAATAAAGAGAACTCCGACCGCCCCGCAGCGGGCATAAAAGGAGACCTCGACACAATCAAGGAAACATTTTCGCTTGCTGATGTTCCTAGAGAATCGTTATACCTCGGTGCTGCTGGTGTTCTTCCTTATGCCGCTACCTCCCTTTCTACTGTGTTCCTCTCATACGATATTAATCATGCTCATTCTACTGGCCAGGGCGTATTATTCTCTCCTGAGACTGCCCACCAGCTACTTGACATAGTAACTCCGATCCAGATCGGATATGGAGCTGTGGTAAGTACTATTGAGAATCTCAACCTCTGTTCTTGCCAAATCTCATGAATGAACAGATCATTTCCTTCCTTGGGGCTATTCATTGGGGCTTAGAATATGCCGGATATGGAGGACACCAGAGTTATCGTCGATATGCGATTGGTGTTGTTGCACCTGCTGTCGCATGGCCAACATTGCTTATGCCTGTCGAATATGCCTTAATCACACAATTCCTGGCATTCAACTTCCTATACTTCGCGGACGCTCGTGCTACAGTCAGAGGATGGTGCCCCGAATGGTACTCCGTTTATCGCTTTGTTTTGACTTTCATAGTCGGCGCTTCGATTGTAGTAAGCTTGGTTGGACGAGGACAAATCGTCAAACAAGATGGAACCCTGAAGAGCGCTACGGATTATATTAAGGCGGATAGGGATGCACAATGGGAGGCGCTGGAACGTGAAGAAAAGGAGAAACGGGCAGCACTTGCTGAGGAGGAAGAGGCTGAAGAAGAGGAAGGGGAGGATGGAGAGGGAGAGGAGAAGAAGGAAGGTGATAGTGAATCCGAAGATGACGAGGACGAGAAAAAGTCGAAGGAGTGAAAGAAGTGAGCGGATTCCAATACCAGTGTAACGTATGTGTTATATGCCTCCTCAAAATTAATGTTTCATGTCTCATATTCACACTGCAGTTCTCGTTTGTTGAGGTCCAGACGAGCGCCTCGAGAACATGCTATTTTTTTGGCAGGAGGTTGAATCTGGAATTTTGTGATGAAGGTCGGATGAAAAGTCCCAAAGGTTTTTACCTCTACATCTTCCGAACTCGCTAAGCGGCAGGCGCGTGTGGGGCGTTTCATCCTAAGGTAGCATTCCAACTCAAGATGGATTAGATGAGCTCAATGAAGTGAATCAGTAAGCAGTATCTCAACGGCAAACGCAAAAGAGCAAAGTAAAGTGTTTATGTTAGTAAATTGCTCGCTCACTACGACATGCAGCATGAGAATCCAGACATCATGAACCATGCTATGATCCAGTCTCATTCTCTCTTCGCCTCCTTCAACAACTCCCTCCTCCAATCCCAATAATTCTTCCTAATCCTATCATACTTATCCCCCAACAACCTCAACGCCTTATCCGCATCCTCCACCTTCCCCTCTTCCGCCCAAACATCCGCCAAAAAATCCAGCGCATGACTACTTTTGACGTCCTCCCCCTCATCCCCTTTCCCTTGCGGTAACTTCACAAACTCCCCCGCAAAACAACCCTGAGAACTCAAGCTCCTCCCCCCTTTCCTCAACACCCCCCTCAAATAATTCCACGGACTCTGATTCTGCGGCGCTTGAAACGTCGCTGCTTTCGAGAACTCGATCTCACGGTCAATAATATATGCCGGTATAGCTGGATCCGGCGAATTGGCTCCGCTGCCGGGAGTACAGTAGCTGGGATCAGAGAAAACAATGAAGAAGCGATGGGACCAAGCTGAGTTATTCCTCACATCTGAGCGAAGTAACGATTCTATCGATTTCAATTCCGCTTCGTTGAACAAATTGAGTTTTTTAACGAGATAGTTGCGGTAGGACCAGACATGATAGTTCTTGGAGTCTTCGTCGAACATTTGGTTCATGAAGGCTAGTTCTGAAGAGGCGAGGGATTGGAGGGCGCTGGGGGAGGTGGAGAGGGTGGGGTAGAGGTAATCGATCAGGATTTGGCGGTGGTGCCAGATTTGGTAGTTTTTTTGGTTGTTGAGGGCAACATTGTTCATCCATTCGAGCTCTTGGTTGACAGAGTCGATAGAGGTGTTTAGGGCGAAAAGGGTTCGGGCACGGTAGAGCCAGACGGTATAGTGGGCTGCGTTCATGGAGATTATGTGTTCGGTGAGGTCGAGCACTCGGGGTGAGTGTTCCTTTGCAGCCATTATAGCTCTAAGATAGCCCATTGCTATTCAAAATCAGTTCCACTGAATTTTATGTGAGCTTGGATATACTGACCCTCCGCGTACTCATCCGTATAAGCAATTTGTGCCAAAGCTCCCTCCCCATCATCCTGTGGTATAGGCACAACATCATCCCACACCGGATCACCCTCATACTTCCCCATTGTTCTCCTCTGCAAATGCCCAAGTACTTTCCTTCTATTCCTCTCTTCGTCAATCTCTACAGACTTCTCCTCTTCACTCAGTTCTGTTCCCCAACCCCTCCGTCGTTCCCGGAACCTCCCGCTATCAACCCTCAACCTCAATAAATCCTTCTGTGTCTGCTCGTAAACTCTATACTCCTCAATCGTATAAGTTCCTATATCTCTTCCTCGACTGTCTTTTCCCAAGTCCTTAGGCTTGGGCAAAGGTTCTGGTATCTTCTGCTGATCTACAGCCTTCCAGAATTCTTTTTGTTGTGCCGCGCTCCACGTTCTCCAAGCACCTGTCTCAAGGAATCTGTAGTTTGCGTAGGCAGCTTTTTCATTAGCTGTCATGCCAGAGAGGCCTTTGGTGTCTTTGAGGACTTGGTAGGGTCGTGAGGCTAGGTACTCGGCTTCGAGCTTTGCGGCTATAGTGGGGTCTGGGATTTGTTAGTTTGGTCGCATTTCCGGGACGAGGAAGCCAGTTAATGGAATAAACGTCTGCTGGTCTATGTACATACACTCTTTCGGTGATTCAGGCGCCAGTGGTTGAGATTTTGAACCCTTGGATTTTGGGGCCATTGTTGAAGTCGAGTTGGGGTTCAAGGAAAGGCTTGAGAAAGCGAAGAATGTCAGCCTCGCGTCCCGAACAATACTAGGAGAACAATATCTAGCTGCCATTAGCGACGTAATGTTCCATACAAGGATTGAATATTTTGTAATAACTCATTATTAGGGATCATATTAAGGCTAATTTCGTTGACTATAATACATCGAAATGGATCGCAGAATTCTCCCTGCCATGTTGTACAGGGTCGCCGTCGCCAGCATTAATCCTCCACCCTCCAAAATTTCCAAGCCTCTCTATCCCCATTCTCTCCATTAACCCCAACAAGCTCCTCAACACCTTCAATCCCATCGGCATTTAAAAACTTGTCTTGGTCTATCTCATCCCCTCCTAAGTCGTCTTCTGTCCCGTTCTTGAGAACAGCTGGCCAAAGAACTCCAACACCATCGCAACCAAGCGTAACCTCATACTTTGAAAAGCCTTCTCGATTGAGTGTATTCAACAAAGGGGTCATCTTCTCCTCGGATACATCCGGTTTGAGCAGGGTGATGGCGCAACCTCCCCCCCCAGCACCAGTGAGTTTAGTCCAACCAATGTCCTCATGATCGACCAGCTCCCGTATTCGTTCCAGTCGAGGATGTGAGACACCCAAAGCAACCAAAAGCCCGTGATTAATCGTCATCAATTTCCCTAAATCTTCCAAGCTCGCTAATTCATCACTATCGAAATCTTCATGCGCTATAAGTTCTGCTGCTCCCTCGCTGACCTTGTCCATAGCATTTAATATTGATTCTGTGATTTGTGGATGTCTCTTCTTCAAGCTGCCGACCTTAGCAACTTCGAAAGCTGTAGACCTTGGCTGCTTGGTATCCACGATGAGTAGAGGTAGTTCGGGAAAATTCCATATTGGCTTCACATTTGGAGGTTTGCTGTAATCTGACCTCTGAAACATGACCGCCTTCCCTTGTGTAGCAACTGTATTATCAACCCCTGAGGGATTGCCATGTATGCACATTTCCCCTACGAACGCCCATCGATTTATGCGCTCGATTTGTAGGCGTCCTTCCTCGGCTGGTTGATCAGGATGTGGTCCGGAAAGTGTGCGGATCTGAAGTAAAAGTGCTGCGGCCAGACAAACACAGATGGAGGCGCTGCTGCCCAATCCTGAAGAGATTGGTATCGTAGAACGAAGGGTGTATAAACAGCCTGGAAATGATTGCGACCCGAGGGATAAGAGAATGTATAGAAACGCTGAAGCAGAGTTTTGATGCACCTTTCGTATGTCCGCTGGCGCATCCAGAGAAATATCTTCAAGGTGTGGTTTCATAGCAGCAACCAAGTCAGGGTCGAGGGATGTGACAAGATCGTAGTAGTATTTTTTCTTGGAGGGTTGAGAGAATGCGGCCCATGGGAGGTCATCAATATTCCATGTATGAGAGAGGTTGATATCTGGGAAACGAAGGGAGACTGTGCGCTTAGACTTGGATAGAGCAGTGACGAGGAGATAGGATCGTAGAGATACAGAGGCTGCTATTGCTTTCTAATCGGCCAACAGTCAACAGTCTAGAATAGTGGTGCTTGGGAGATTGAGACCTGCCTTGCCGTGGACCACTGAATGCTCTCCAAATACAATAACTTTACCAGGAGCCGATACCATGAAGGCCGGCATCATCGGGGTCGATTGCTTCCTATCCATGACGATTCTGCTCTTCTTTCCAGTCCCGTTTACATGGACATCCTTATTAACGGTGAGATTGGGGCGAGGAGGCATATCGGAGGTTGGGGAAGGTGCGGGGGAAACGGAGGGAGTTTCTACGGACGTTGCACTGGAGCTTGATCGGGAATAGGCTGCTGTTGAGGACCGTCTGGTCGTCGTACTTGTCATTGTGCAGCATACATGAAGACAATGGGAGGAGGGACAAAGCCCAGGTGATGGATGACTGACTTTCTTATAGTTGAATTGACAACGGTGGATATTCACGCCTCCCTGACGCGCACCTGTTTTCCCGGTATTAATTTGGAGATCTACCTACTAGTACTAGTAGCTTCAATTTATTCACCGCGATACCTAATAGAGCAAGGTTGGCTTGTTTAAAAGACCCCTGGGCTGGCTTCGCGAGGCGCATACTAGTATGCAGGTCGAATGCAGGTCTGCTACGCAGCCTCCTTTCGGTTTGCTGACCCAATGATTGATCTTTCTGAGCTCAGGCCCCGAGCGCCCAATTCGAACGATAGGCCATCGACGTAGCGAAGCATCCTTTTTTCATCTGAGCTGAAGAGGAGGGTTCGTGTCTCGCGGCAAAGCATCCTGGGTCTGAGCTGATGAGGCGGGCTTATGTCTCACCGCGGCTCGCCACGACTCGGGGCCACGGCTTCGTTCGAGCCTCGAGGTCGAAGAAGTGATTGTGGTTTTTCTAATACTTCAAGTGGGAGGGACAATCTACTTGAATAGGGTGTATCTTTATTTCATAACTATCAAAGTCCTTTCAGAACTGCGCAGAATGGTTCAGTACAGGCTGAGAGTTAGCTGGTTATAATGTAATCAAGTAC
>Ga0182030_10006308_pt1 | contig 25043 bp, 19 predicted proteins | sample 812S3MmetaG_FD_121299 | JGI IMG/M metagenome (GOLD analysis project Ga0182030, IMG submission 121299) | Permafrost microbial communities from Stordalen Mire, Sweden - 812S3M metaG (Illumina Assembly) | ecosystem: Environmental > Terrestrial > Soil > Wetlands > Permafrost | place: Sweden...
GGTGGAGCACGTCAAAGCCGGTATGGACTATACGATCTACGTATACGAGATCGGCAAAACCAAGTAAGGGACGCGGCCCTATTTGCCGGCTCCAGACTTATCGACCACTTGCTGTGCCAGGTAATTTACTACCTTGGCACTATTGCGTGCGACCTCGTAATAGGCCGCGTTCAAGACCTGCTCTTTGCGATTCATCAGAGTGTCGCGGATATTCTGCTGCACCCGTGGGTCGGTCAATTCCCGCTGGCCGGCGGGCTCCCGTTCAAACACTTTGATGATGTGCAAGCCGTCCCCCATGGGAATGATGGGAGAAATGCTCCCCGGCTGGATGCTCTCGATGATTTTGCGCACCTCCGGCGGCAGTTTCTCGAGACTGGCAGCCGAGAGAAATCCCATGTCTCCGCCGTTGGGTGCGCTCGACGGATCTTCCGAGTAGCTCTGCGCCAGCATATTGAAGTCGTCACCCTGCTGCAGACGGCGCATGATGTCTATGATCTTGGCCTTGGCTTCGTTGGGATTCTGCGCCTTGCTGTTCTTCAAATTGCGCACGTTGGAGTCGGGCTGCGGCGTCACCAGAATCTGCGCCATGTGGATGGTGGGCTCGGCGGGATTGAACATCTTCTTGTTGGCGTTGTAGAACTTGGATACATCGTCGTCGGTGATGGCGATGTGGGACGTAATTTCATGGTTGATCAGCTTGTTGACGGTGAGGTCTTTGCGCAATTGGGCGCGCAGATCGTCCATGGTCATGTGACGTTCGGCCAGCTTCTTGTCGAACTCGTCTTTGGTATACGGCGCGCGGCTCTTGTTGACCTCGGTGTCAATATCGGCATCGGTAGCGGTGATGCCGAGCTTTTCGGCCTGCTGCCACATGATCTCGGCGGTGATCAGCCGGCTCAGCAGGTCCAACCGCTGCGCCTGCACCTGGTCCTCATTGGATTCGGCAATCGGCTCGGGATATTGCGACTGATAGACCTTGTCCAACTCAGCGTTGGTGATCGCGTGGCCGTTGACCTCGGCCAACACTCCTGGCGGGGCCTTGTGCTTGCACGACACCTGAAACAACGCGGCAAGCCCCGCGAGCAAAACTACAAAAGATCGATTCATGCGAACCCCCTATTGTAATTGGAAACGGGGCGGGCGGCGAGGCGATTGCGCCCGCTAGAATGAACCATCATGCGAGTTGGAATCATCGGCACCGGGGCGGTCGCCCGGAAACACGCGCGCGCGTACCTGAATATCGGCTATCGGGTTGCCGCTTGCAGTAATTTTCACGAGGAATCGGGACGGCGATTCGCCGGCGAATTCGGCGCGCAATTCGTACCTGAATACGTCGATTTGTGCCGCCATCCCGACGTTGATTTCGTGGACGTCTGCACCTTCCCGGAGTTCCGCCTGGAACCCGTCGAGCTAGCCGCCGCGGCAGGGAAGCACGTGCTGGTGGAGAAGCCCATGGCTACCAATCTGGACACGGCGGCGAGGATGATGGAAGCCGCGCGGGTGGGCGGAGTCCTGCTCGGAGTGGTGAGCCAGCACCGCTTCGACGATGCCAGCCTGTTTCTCTCGCGCGCGATCCCGCAGGGGCGTCTGGGCAGGCTGATCGAGTGCGATTGCTACGTCAAGTGGTACCGCTCGCCCGAGTATTACGCGCGCCCCATCAAAGGAAGTTGGAAGACGGAAGGCGGCGGCGCGCTGATCGGCCAGGGGATTCATCAGGTGGATCTGCTCCGCTGGCTAGCCGGACCGGTAAAGGAATTATTCGGTGCGTGGCAACTGGGCGTGCGCAATCGCATCGAATCGGAGGACGTGGTAAACGCCGTGGTCCGCTACACCAGCGGCGCGACGGGCGTGATCCAGGCGGCCACGGCGATTTGGCCCGGCTATACGGAGCGCACCGAATTCCACGGCACGAAAGGCACGGCGATCGTCTCGGGCGACAAGCTGACGACTTGGGATGTGGAGGACGATGCGGGCGAACCGGCCCCGGTGGTGCGCGAATCGGCCTCCGGCGCGTCGGACCCGATGGCGATTTCGCTCACGCCGTTCGAACGCCAGTTCCGCGATTTCGGGGAAGCGATCGCGGAGGGGCGCCGGCCGATTGTGTCAGGCGAAGAAGGCTATCAGGCGCTGGAGTTGGTGGATGCGGTATACCGCTCGTGCAGGAGCGGGGAGAAGGTGGTGCTGGGGTGAAGGATAGATCGAGAAAGCGGAAGACGGTCGCGGTAGCATTCTCGGGAAGCTCCGTCAGTCGCCGCTGGTGGATGGTCATCTGAAGTTCGAGCGCCCAAAATACGCCCGAGCGCAAGGTCGATCTTTGAGGCTGATCGGAGCGCCATTGCGATTTTGCAGTAGCATGAATCGATGGCTCATCTCGCAGAAATAGCCGCTGGTACAGCCGTTGAGCTATTTCTTGTCACGGTAGCCTTAGCGGTCCTCTACCGGGTATATGGCTGGTTCTTCGCTGTTCCAAAAAGATTAATTGTACAGGCCTTTCAGCGTGGCGTCGTCCTACGAGAAGGCCTGGCTGAAAGGGTGCTTCACCCCGGCGCTTATTGGATTACACCGAAACGACGGCTTATTCTTTGCGACATTCGGCCAACTCCCTTTCAGGTGCAAGGTCAAGAATCGCTGACCGCGGACGGGCTGGCAGTCCGAATTAGCCTAGGTGGAGACTACCGCGTAGCGAACCCGGCTTCCTTCGTCACAGAAAGCAGCGACGCTTTTGCGGCACTCTTTCTAGAAATAAGACAGGCTCTCCGGATAGCGGCTGGCGAACTGCACAGCCAGGACCTTCTGGCCGGACAGCCGTCGTTGACCGCGCGGATAAAGGAATTATTGGCGCCTAGGGCGATGCAACTCGGGATCGAGATAACCCAACTGGATGTTTATGAGGCTATCCCAAGCGGCTGGCTTCGCCAAGCTTAGGTAAGGTGAGGCGGCGTGCCCCCGCGCGTCACCCACCCCACCGCCGTATTATCTCCTGACTGATCGTCGCCATTGTCCTCCAGATACAGATGGCAGTAGTAACTAGCCAATCCGCATCCCAGCAGCAATACCAGCAAAATCCCAAACCATTTCAGCGTCCGCCCGTTCCAGGCGTTTTCCTGCGACACCGCCGCGTCCGTGGCCTTCACCACCGCCAGCGCCGCGCCCGTGCCCAGTCCCAGCTTGACGTACCAGGGCATCAGATCCAGATGGCTCTGGCCGCCCACCTGGCTCCAAAGCACGTAGATGGCGATCGTCGCGATCAGGAATTGCGTGGCATAAGCCAAACGGAGAGTGTGCATGGCCGTGGCGAACCTTTATCTTAACGTCATCCTGGGCATCTTAACGTCATCCTGGCATCTTACGTTATCCTGAAAAGACATGCTCCAACCGGGTTCCGGGGTGCCCAGCTCCTGGCATCAGTTTAAGAATGCGTTCCGCCTGGCCGCGGAGTCCCTCCGCTCGCACAAGCTGCGGAGTTTCTTGACCCTATTGGGCGTGATCATCGGCGTGGCCAGCGTCATCATGGTGGGGGCGGCCATCGCCGGTCTGGGCGTCTACGCCGAACAGAGCACCGCCAAGGCGTTCGGTTCGGAGTCCTTCCTGGTGGCCCAGATCGCCGCCACCGGCCGCCTGAGCCGCCGCCAATATTTCGACAAGATCCGCCGGAACAAACCCATCTACAACGCCGACGCGCGCTTCCTGGAATCGCTCAACGGCGATCGCGTCCTCTACAGCCCCTATCGCAACCACGCCTCCGACGTGAAGCACGATAACCTCACCTGCGAACAGACCTCCATCCTCGGCGCGGCCGCCGACCTCGCGGACATCCGCGACATCGGCGTGGTGGACGGCCGCTTCTTCACCCAACAGGAGGACCGCAGCCGCGCCTTCGTGGCCGTAATCGGCGAAACTGTGCGGACCACGCTATTTCCCGGCGAATCGTCGCCGCTCGGCCAGATTGTGCGCATCGAGGGCGTGGAATTCACCGTCATCGGCTTGCAGGAAAAGTTGGGTTCGGCTTTCGGCCGCGATCAGGACAACTCCATCTACATCCCAATCAGCGCGTTCGACCGCCTGTACGGTCCGGGCACCGGATTCGCGCTGTTCGGACGCCCCAAACCCGGCAGCGGCCTGACCCTGCAGGATGCGCTCGACCTCACGCGCGTCTCCCTGCGTACACGATTCCACGCGCGGCCCGGTCAGGAAGATAATTTCGACACCCTGACGCCCGACGCTATCCGCGGCTTCATCGATCAATTGCTCTCCATGGTGGCAGCCGTAGTAGTGCCGGTCACCTGCATCTCGCTGCTGGTGGGCGGCATCGTGATCATGAACATCATGCTGGTGAGCGTCACCGAACGAACCCACGAAATCGGCGTTCGCAAGGCCCTGGGCGCGCGCCATAGCGACGTGATGCTGCAAGTGCTGATCGAGGCCGTGCTGCTGGCGATGATCGGCGGCGGCATGGGCGTCACCATCGGCGCCATCGTGACGGAAATTCTCGGCCGCGTCTTCGAACTTTCGTTGCACATCACGGTTGGATACGTCGCACTGGCTCTGGGCGTGTCCACCATCGTGGGCGTCGCGTCGGGCTGGTACCCGGCATCGCGCGCGGCCAAGCTCGATCCGGTGGTGGCCCTGCGTGCTGAGTAATCTGCGGAGTCAAGCATGAATATCAGCGTCGGCCAGAACATAGGCATGGCAATCCAGGGAGTGTGGGTTCACCGCTTCCGCTCGCTGCTGACCATCCTCGGGATCGTCATTGGCATCACCACGGTCGTGACGGTGGCGTCGCTGCTGACCGGCCTGCGCCAGGGCGTCGTGGACTTTTTTCAGGAGCTCGGGCCCGACAATATTTTCCTCTTCAAGAGCTCCGGCGATCCCAGCCAGGACGCGCGCAACGCCAAGGAACGCCAGCGCCGCGCGCTCAAACCGGAGTACGCCGATTACCTCAAGCGTTGGTGCGCGTCAGTGGACGACGTGGGGCTGACTCTTATGCTGCCGGCTTCCGTGGAGGGCAAGCCCATCACGGCGCGCGTTCCCGGCTATGAATCGGACACGATCAATGTTTCCGGCCGCTCACCCAATTCCGACGCGATCACGCCGCGCGATTTCTCTTCTGGGCGTTTCTTCACCAGCGAAGAGGACCACCGCGGCGCGCATGTCGCCATGATCGGTGCAAGCGTCGCCGAAGCATTGTTCCCCGATGGGCGCGCCGTGGACAAGACTTTCATGATGGACGGCGCGGAGTACAACGTGGTCGGCGTCTACGCCAAGGCGAAGGGCGGCTTCTTCGGCGAAAACGGCGAGGATAACGCCATCGACATTCCTCTGCACACCGCGGAATCGCGCTATCCGCAGATCGACCGTTTCATGATCACCGCCAAAGCCAAGACCGGCATGCGTGAGGAGGCATATCAGGAAGTGGAGGGCGCCATGCGGCGCATTCGCCGCCTGCCCACCGCTGCGGAGGACGATTTCTCAATCTCCACGCCCGACCAGATCATTCAGCAGTTCGACCGCATCACCGGGCTGATCGGACTGGTAGCCATCGCCATCTCCGGGCTGGGTCTGCTGGTGGGCGGCATCGGCGTAATGAACATCATGCTGATGAGCGTCACCGAGCGGACCCGCGAAATCGGCGTGCGCAAAGCGCTGGGAGCGCGGCGCCGCGACATCATCAGTCAATTTCTGGTGGAAGCCACCACGCTGACCGGACTCGGCGGCGTGTTGGGGATTCTGATCGCCGTCGCCATCACCATGCTATTGGGCGCGCTGGTACCGGCGCTGCCATCGAAAGTGCCGGCTTGGGCGCTCATCACGGGGTTCTCGATGTCGGTGGGAGTGGGCGTATTCTTCGGAGTGTGGCCGGCGGTGAAGGCCGCGCGGCTCGATCCAGTGGAGGCGCTGCGCTATGAGTAAGGATTCACTGTGGCGCAGGCACTCTTGCCTGCCGGGTCGAGACTCGTCTCGACCCTCTTTTGGAGTCGCAAGTGCCGGCTTGGGCGCTCGTCAATGGGTTCTCGATGTCGGTGGGAGTGGGCGTGTTCTTCGGAGTGTGGCCGGCGGTGAAGGCCGCGCGGCTCGATTCGGTGGAGGCGCTGCGGTATGAGTAGGGATTCACTGTGGCGCAGGCACTCTTGCCTGCCGGGTCGAGACTCGTCTCGACCCTCTTTTGGAGTCGCAAGTGCCGGTGGGAGTGGGCGTATTCTTCGGAGTGTGGCCGGCCGTGAAGGCCGCGCGGCTCGATCCGGTGGAGGCGCTGCGCTATGAGTAAGAGTGGGGCGGACGCCCTCGTCCGCGCGGGACGCCCTCGTCCCGCTCTTTCTTCGAAACGTCAGGCGTTTGCCGACGACGAAAAGCCGGCCGAGGGGCCGGCAGCGGACGAGGGCGTCCGCCCCACCAAATAATGGCCCTCCTCGCTAGTTGTAACTCCCTCACGAAGTCGTTCGGCTCGCGGACGCTCTTCGAAAACATCTCCTTGGGCATCTCCGAAGGCGAACGGCTGGGGCTCATCGGACCCAACGGCTCCGGCAAATCCACGCTCCTCAAAATTCTGAGCGGCCGCATGGAGCCCGACTCCGGGACCGTCTCGCTGCGCCGCAATACACGCGTCGGATACGTCCCCCAGGAGAGCGATTTCCCCGCCGGACAGACGGTCGCCGAAGTGATGACCGAGGCGCTTGCTGGAGAACGCCTCGACGAGTTGGAACGCGCTGGGCGCATCAATCTCTGGTTGGGCCGCGCGGGCTTTACCGACCCCACCGTGCGTGCCGATTCACTCTCCGGCGGATGGCGCAGGCGCCTGGCGATCGCCCGCGAGTTCGCCCTTGCACCCGAAGTCCTCTTCCTCGACGAGCCCACCAATCACCTCGATCTCGAGGGCATTCTGTGGCTCGAAAAACAGCTTGCCGCGGCGCCTTTCGCCAGCGTGGTGGTCAGCCACGACCGCTACTTCCTAGACAACGTGGTCAACGTCATGGTGGAGATCGACAAGGTCTACCCCGAAGGCCTGTTCCGCGTGGCCGGCAACTACAGCGCCTTCCTGGAGCGCAAGAGCGAATTCCTGCAGGCGCAGTCGAGCCGCCAGGAATCGCTGTCCAACATCGTGCGGCGCGAAGTGGAGTGGCTGCGGCGCGGCGCCAAGGCGCGGACCGGCAAATCGAAAGCGCGCATCGACGAGGCCGGACGCCTGATGAAAGACCTGTCGGATCTCGAAATGCGCAGCGCCAAAGCCGTCACGCAGATCGATTTCACGGCCACCGACCGGCGCACCAAGCGGCTGGTATCGGTGGAATCGATCACCCGCGAACTCGGCGGCCGCAACCTGTTTCGCGATCTCAGTTTCGTGCTGTCGCCCGGCACCCGATTGGGACTGCTGGGACGCAACGGCACCGGCAAGACCACACTCCTGCGACTGCTCGCCGGAGAACAGGAGCCCGATGCCGGCCGCATCGAGCGCGCGGCGGCCTTACGCATCGTCTACTTCGACCAGGCCCGCGAACAACTCGACCGCTCGCAGACGTTGCGCCAAGGCCTCGGCGCGCACGGCGACCACGTCATCTATCAGGACCGCCCCATCCACGTGGCCGGCTGGGCGAAGCGATTCCTCTTCGACTCCACACAGCTCGACCGGCCTATCGCGAGCCTCTCGGGCGGCGAACAGGCACGCGTTCTGATCGCCCGGTTGATGCTGCGGCCGGCCGATTTGTTGCTGCTCGACGAGCCCACCAACGATCTCGACATTTCGACGCTCGAAGTGCTGGAAGAAAGCCTCAGCGAGTTTCCCGGCGCGCTGGTGTTGGTGACTCACGATCGCTTCCTTCTGGATCGCGTTTCCAACGCCGTATTGGGGCTCGATGGCCAGGGCGGCGCGCAGCTTTACGCGGACTACTGGCAGTGGGAGGCGGCGCAAACGCGCAGCGCCCCGAAGCCGGAGAAAGATTCCCCCCCAACCCCGGCGCGCAACGCGAACACGTCGTCGAAGAAGAAGCTCTCCTATCTCGAAGCGCGCGAGTGGGAGCAAATGGAAGTTCGCATTCTAGAGGCGGAGGGCGAGTTGGAAGCGTTACAGGTCGAGATGCATTCGCCCGATGTCGTCTCCGACGGCCTGCGTCTGCACGCCTGTTATCAGAAGGTGCAAGCGGCGGAGGCCCGCGTGGCGGAGTTGTACGCGCGCTGGGCGGAACTGGAAGCGAAACAGGTCACCGAGTAGCGCCGGGAATCGCGTATCCGGTCCTGGCTCGAATCGTTGCGCGCGGGTACCGTTTCGCCGCCTCGCCAGTGAGTTGCACGTGGATCTTCCGCTCCTCGCCCGGCTTGCCCGCTGGTAAGGCGTAATAATGCTGTAGCGGGAGCGCAGCCGATGGATCGATTCGCGCAGGCCCTCGGCGGCATCGTCGCGCTTCAGCGTGTCGCCGCCGGTCTGGCCGGCGGCATACCGTGCTCCACGATTTGGCGGGCACCCTGGTGGGTAGGCCGATGACCATTCACTCTTGCGGATGGTTGCACCGCTCGGTTGAAAAACCAACTGACGGAGCGGGCCTGCGGACCAGCAGTCAAATCCATGGCTCGGCACTAGCCGGACCTGGGGGGCCAGCGCGGACGTGGGCATCCGCAGCACCTGGCCGGTTTTTCATCGCCTTTGGTGGCGCGCCGCGCCATGGGCACTCCCTATCGTGGCATTCTCGCTACCCTGCCACGCTCCCTACATGAGAATTCTGAGCCGGTCCGTGCACATTTCACTTATAATCGAGATCATTTCATGAGGCCGGGGCATCGCAGCTATCGTCTTTTGTTTGCCTTCACGATGGCCGCGTCCGCAGTCGGCGCCCAACCCGGCCACACCGGGCCCTTCGTCGAGGTCCGGGATGCCCACCCGATTCACACTCGTTACAGCGGCGATACCCTGGCATCGCAGACTCTGGCCGGCGGGTTCGCGCGCCCTCTCTCGCTCGCCAGCGCCGATTTCGACGAGGATGGCACGCCCGACCTGGTCAGCGGCTACGCCACCGCCGCGGGCGCCGGAGTCATCGGCGTACATCGCGGCAACGTCGATGCGCTCTGGCCCTACGGCGCAGCCCTGCGCAACGGCACGCCCCCGGCCTTTCTACCCAACGCGCGCGCGATCTCTGTTCCCGAGGCGCCGGACTTCCTGGGCGCCGGCGATTTCGACGCCGATGGACATTGCGACATCGTCACGGCGAAGCTCGGCAGCCATGCGCTCTACCTGCTGCGCGGCGATGGCCATGGCGGGTTTGCAATACCCGAGAAGATCCCGTTGCCCGGAGCCGTGACCGCATTCACCACCGGGGAGATCGATCGGCTCGATGGCCTAACCGATATCGCAGTGGGCATCGCAGGCGAAGGCGGTGCCCAGGTGTTGGTCTACGAATCGCCCGATGGCGCCCTGCGCGGGAACCCCGAAACTTTGGCGATTTCCACGGCGGCGACGGCGCTGATCCTGGCGGCTCTCGACGATAGCGGGATGAACAGCCTGGCAGTGGCTGCCGGAAACGACCTTTTGATTTTCCATGGGCGCGATCGCCGGCTGTCCTATAACAGGACCGTACGCGAAGCGGTTCCCGACGCTGTGGTAACGCGTCAGACGTTACCGTATGCCCTGCGCGCCATGGCAGCGGGCCGATTTACCAGCAACCTGCTCGACCTGGCCGTCCTCGGCGATGACGGCAAAGTGCACTTCTTCGAACGTCCCGACGCCGATTACCAGGCCGCGGTGGCAGCCGGCCCACTCGCGGCCCCAAGCCCGCACGGTGGGCCAGCGCATGGACGCCCTTTCCAGAATGCAGCTGGTCCGCTCCCCGCGAAGCCGGCCAGTAAGGAACTGATCTTGCGCAGCGAAGTGGCGCTGCCCTTCGCCGGCCTGACGGCGCACTTGACTGCGGCGCACACCTCCATCGGCCCGGGAGACGATCTGGTGGCGCTCGATAGCTTATCCGGGCAAATCCACTTTCTTTCACGCGTCGCCGGCGCCGCCAGCGAAGAACGCGCCATGCGGCTCGCCGCATCGATGGCGGTCCCCGGTGGCGCTGCCGCGGCGGTGCTGCCGATGCGCCTGCAACCTTCGGCCTTCCATGCGCTGGTACTCTTGCATTCCGGCCGCACCGAGCCGGCGGTGGCCCACGTGAGTTCGCCAACGGTCTTCACGGTCACTACCACGATCGACTCCGGCCCTGGCGATTCCAGCCTGTACTCAACCGCCACGGCGGGGTCGCTGCGCACCGCCATTACGAACGCGGCTAACACCGCCGGCCCCACCAGCATTGCGTTCGACATCCCCGTGTCGGACACCAATTACAACAGCAGCACCGGAGTTTTTACCATCCAGCCGTTGCCCAACACCGACTGCAACGTGGCCATTGGATCGTCATTCGTCCCCTGCCAGGCGCTCCCGCCCCTGCCCGCCGGCTGCACCCTCGATGGCTACACGCAGCCGGGCGGGGCCCTGGATGGCGTCACCCAGCCCCCGGCAAGTCCGAACACTGTGACACAGGGCGATAACGCCGTCCTCAAGATTGAGATCGACGGCGGCCTCGCTGGCCAGGGACCCGTCGGCGTCAATGTTTCCAATGGCGCCACCACGGTGCGCGGGCTTCTCCTCACCGGCTTCAACGCAGTGCAGGCCCCCGACGCCACCACCGTGGGAGGCGACGGAGTCCTCGTCAACAGCTCTTCGAATTTCGTGGAGGGCAATTTCTCGGGAGTGGATTATACCGGCGCCACCGCCAAGCCCAACACGACTGGCATCGCGGATTTCGGCTCGTCCAACACCATCGGAGGCACTACCCCTCAGGCGCGCAATCTGCTATCCGCCAATTCGTTCGCCAACCTCACGTCGGCAGCGGTCTCCACCCCGGGGACGGAGTTCTTCCAGGGTAACTACAGCGGGACCGACCGGACCGGTAAGATCGCCTTGGGCGGCGGCATCGCCATAGCGGGACAGGCGATGACGATCGGGGGAACGTCCGCCGGCGCCGGCAATCTCATTTCCGGCGGCGGAAACACCGCGGGTCTCGACTTTCAATACGTTTCTCCGAACTCGTTCACGCCCGACAACAATGTGGTGCAGGGCAACTACATCGGTCTAGATGTCACCGGCGCCAAAGCCCTCCCCAACCTCGCAGGTCTGGGTATTTCCTCGGGCAACATGAACCTGATTGGTGGAACAACACCGGCCGCCCGCAATCTCATCTCGGGCAACAACGGCGATGGTGTCCAGGTATATGATGCCGCGGACCAGAATCTCATCCAGGGAAACTATATCGGGCTGGATGTTTCCGGCACGGCGAAGCTGGGTAACACAGGCGACGGAATCAATCACACCGGCCTCAATGGCACCGTCAATGCCGCCCAAACTCTAATAGGCGGCGAGGCAGCCAATGCCGGCAACATCATTTCCAACAACGCCCTCAACGGAATCGAACTCGGGGGCGCTACGGCCGATGTATTCGGCAAGGCCGGCAGTACGGTGCTGGGAAACCGCATTGGGACCGACCCCACGGGCGTGACCGCCATGGGAAACCAGAGCGCTGGAATTCTGATCGATCAGGGCGGATCGTATTTCGTCATCGGTAACACCGACACGCCTGCCACTAATACCATCGCTAACAACGTGGGCGATGGCGTCACCGTCGATCCGGCTACCGGCAATATCTATCTCGGCATCCCGGACGGCAGCAACTCGGTGACTAATAACCTGATCTACTCCAACGGCGGCGCGGGCTTGCGCATTACCTCCGGCGTCGACAACCAGGCCAGCGAGAATTCCATCTATTCCAATTCCCAATTGGGGATCGATATCGACGCCGCCGGGCATCTGGCCAATAGCAACTGCAATTCCCCCAATATCGGCGCCAATAACCTGCAAAACGCCCCCGTGCTCACCCCTGCCAATGGCGCCACGACTTACATTTCCGCTACTGCGACCGACCCGAACGGCAATACGTCGGAATTCTCCAACCGCGCCGCCATGGGGTTTCAGGGCAGCAGCCTCAACATCGTCGGCACTCTCAACAGCTATGCGAGCAGCACCTTCCGCGTAGAGTTCTTTCAAAACCCGGCGTGCGATCCCTCCGGTTACGGACAGGGCACGACCTTCCTAACTGCCAGGCCGGTCACAACTAACGCCGGTTGCGTCGCCACTATCAACGTTCTGACCAATCTCACCAACGCCGATCTGAGCGTCAACGTGGGATATGACTCCGCCCTAACTACCCTATACACCAGCCCGGGCGCATCGTTTACTTATCTTACTACGGTGACTAATAACGGTTCGGCCAGTGCCGCTAACGTCGCGCTCTCCGAGCCCTTTCCGTCCACCCTGACCGTGAATTCGGTTTCGATCACGCAGGGGACCTGCGGCACATCCAGCAACACCGTCACCTGCAACCTCGGCACGCTTCTGAGCGGGGCCACTGCTACCGCTACCATCGCAGCGACGGTCAACGCCGCCGGCAACCTCCCAACGACTGCCACGGTCTCTTCGAGCACCCCTGACCCCAACCCCGCAAATAATTCCTCCACGCTGACACTGATCAGCACAGCGTATTCGAAATGCGATATCAACCAGGACGGTGCCACCACCGTACTCGACGCGCAGGGCATCGTCAACCAAGCCTTAGGTACCGCGTTGGCCGCTAACGATCTGAATGGGAGCGGAGGGATCGACGTTGTGGACGTCCAGATCGTAATGAACGCGATCCTGAATTTGAGCTGCTCGGCACAATAAGCCGCCGCGAAAGAATAACTTCACATTGTCGGGAGGTGGCGATGTGGCGCAGGCACTCGTGCCTGCCGGGTCGAGACTGATTCTTCTCGACCCTCTGGAGGAAGCCTCTCGCAGCGCCGAGATGAGTCTCGGCGCTGCAGACTGAGAGTCTGCGCCACGTCCGTTGCTGTGAGGTTATTCATGTGCGCGCAATAAGCGCGACTACTCGAACTTCCGCCGGAATTCCTCGAATTCCAGTTTCAGCGCGGCGAAATCGGCCTCCAGTTTCGCGATCCGGTCCCGATCGCTCAGCCCGCGTTCCGCCGCCGGAGCCGCTTCCTCGCCTACCTCGTCCACGTCGCCGGCCAACAAATGTGCCCAACGCTGTTCTTTGAAGCCGGCGCGCCGCGGCAGCTTCTTCACATACCCCATCTCCGCCAAGCGCGAGAGCGTCGCCTCCACAGATTCGAGGTCGTCGAATGTGTACAGGCGCTCGCTTCGCCCGCGAAGTTCGCCCACCGTCTGCGGCCCGCGCAACATCAGGACACAGAGCAACGCCGCCTCCCGCCTGCCCAGATTGAATTTCTCCGTGAAGCGCTGCTCGTGCTTGGCCACCCGGCCGTCGCCCGTCACGCGCATCGCGAATCCCTTGGTGCGCAGATTCTCCAGCGCGTCCTCCACAATGCCGTCGTCGTACGACACTACCGGCTCGCGATTGGATTTCTGATTGCACGCGTTGACCAGCGCGTTGGTGGACAGCGGGTAATAGTCCGGGGTGGTGATCTCTTTTTCCAGTAGCGCGCCAAGCACCCGCGCTTCCGTGGCGTCCAGTTGCCAATCCATCGGTTGCCAATCCATAGTTTCCAGTTTACGTGTTACGATGTGCGCAGATGTCGTCCGCACATCTTTCTCCAAAGTCTCATCTTATTCTGGCCGGAGCTCTGGTCTTGATATTCATGGCCCAGAGCTTCTCGGCGAGCCTGCAGAAGAGTCCGGTATTCGACGAGCCGCCGCATATCGCCTCGGGCCTTTCCTATCTCGACACGCACGTGTTTCACGCCAATCTGCAGCATCCGCCGCTGCTCAAAGAGATGAGCGCGCTGTTCCTCTCCCTGGCGGGTATCCACTGGCCCAAATCGCCGCTTGCCGATGCCATAATTCGCGGCGGACCGCAAGGCAACCAGCTCGAATGGCCCCTGGGCAACAGCATCATCCATGACAACGGCCCCGATCGCGTACTGTTCTGGGGACGCCTGCCATTCATTCTGCTCGGTGGACTGTTGGGCGCGCTCATATATTGGTGGGGACGCGAGCTGGTCGGGTCAACCGCCGCGCTGGGGGCGCTATTCCTCTACGCGTTCGACCCCACCATCCTGGCACACTCTGGATTGGTGACCACCGACGTCGGCGTTACCGCCTTCGAAGTGCTGTTTCTGTTCGCCCTCTGGCGCTACATCCAGCAATCCACGTGGAAGCGCCTGGTGCTTTGCGGACTGGCCCTGGGCGCTGTTTTAGGAGCGAAATTCTCGGCCGTATTTCTACTGCCGGTGGCGGCGATTCTACTGGCGGCCGCCGTCCGCTGGCCCCTCGCGTCACGCGACGAGACCGACGCGCCGGCGCCGAAGCCCGTCGCCAAGCTTGTGCCCAACAAAGTCGGGCCCAACAGCCCGTGCCCGTGCGGCAGCGGCAAGAAGTACAAAAAGTGTCACGGAGCCGGTGCCGCGCCAGGCAAGGACATGGAGCAAGCCCTGCGCCAGCGCCAGTTACTCAGGACCGCGGGGATGTTCCTGGCGATGTGCGCCGTGGCGGTGGTCCTCATCGAAGCGCTCTACTTCTTCCCCAGCGACCCGTTTCTGTACATTGCCGGTGTGAACAAGGTAAACGCCGATCACGTAGCCGGTTATCAAGCCTATCTGCACGGCGATCTCTCCCCGCATTTCTATAGCTATTTCGCGGCAGCCTTTCTGCTCAAGGAGCCGCTCGCCACCGTCCTGCTGTCCGTCGCCGGATTGGTGCTCCTGTTGCGGAATAAGTCCATCCCGATTCTGATCAAGCTATTTCTGTTGCTTGCGCCGGTGGTGCTGTTTCTCGCGCCCACAATCCTGGCAGATAATCTGGGCATGCGCTACATCATTCCCACCCTGCCGTTCGCGTATTTGCTGGGCGGGCTCGCGCTCGCCGAGCTTTTCGACAAGCGGCTGGTGTGGGGCCGATACCTGGCAGCGGCCCTCTGTCTCTGGGTGGCGGTGGAAGCGATCGGCATCTACCCGGACCATCTCTCTTACTTCAACGAGTCGGCCTGCTTGTTGGAATCGCCCAGTCAGATCGGGCTGGACGGCGGTTCCCGCTGCGGCCCGCTGTGGCTCGACGACAGCAATGTCGACTGGGGCCAGGGTCTCAAACAACTGCGCGCCTGGCTGGATCTCCACGCCAACGGACGGCCCGTACACCTGACGTACTTCGGGTCTTATCCGCCGGAAGGCTATGGATTGAAATACCAAAAGGCCGACCCCGGCACATTAGTTGTCAGACCGGAGCCGGGCCTGTACGCCATCAGCGCAAATTGGATGGCGCGCCTGCCGGCTTTGGCCGCCACTAGGGTCCCTGGTGGGGCCGCCTGGCTGCGTGCGCGTCCCCAAGCCATTGTGGGCCACGCTTTCTACATTTACGACGTGAAGTAATCCCATGTCGTCCGCCTATCGCCATCACGTGCTGGCAGCAATTCTGGTGGCCGTCTTCCTCCTGCAGAGCTCCTTTTCCAGCTTGCAAAAGAGTCCGGTATACGATGAGCCGCCGCACATCGCTTCGGGACTGTCCTACCTCTCGACCGGAGTCTTTCGCGCCAATCTGCAGCATCCGCCGCTGCTCAAGGAAATGAGCGCGCTCTTCCTGAACGCCGCGGGCATTCACTGGCCGCAGTCTGACGAGGCTCGGGCAATCACCAGCGGCGCTCCCGAAGGCGAGAACGCGGAGTGGCCCCTCGGCAACGACATCATCGCGTCCAACGGCGCGGATCGCGTGATGTTCTGGGCGCGGCTGCCTTTCATTCTGCTGGCCGGCTTATTGGGCGTGCTGATTTATGTGTGGGGGCGCGAACTGGCCGGCCCAGCCGCCGCGCTCGGCGCGCTCTTCCTCTACGCGCTTGACCCCACCATCGTGGCGCACTCCTTTCTGGTCACTACCGACGTTGGGGTGGCCGCTTTCAGCATGCTATTCTTCTGGACCGTCTGGCGCTATGTGCGGCAACCGAGCCGCCGGCGAATGGCGGTCTGCGGTCTCACGATGGGCGCCATGATGGGCGCGAAATTCTCCGCGCTTTTCATGGTTGCGTCCGCCGCAATCCTGCTTCTTGCCGCGGTGCGCTGGCCGTTGTCGCAGCTGACGGCCCCGGCCCCCAAGGCCGGGCCGAATAGTCCATGCCCGTGCGGCAGCGGCAAGAAATACAAGAAGTGTCACGGCGCTTCGGGAGCCGCAACCGGCACGGCAGGGCGCAAGAGCCTGGAGCGCGCCGGCGCCTTCCTGGCGATGTGCGCTATCGCAGTGCTGGTGGTGGAAGCCCTCTACTTTTTCCCGCACGATCCGCTTCTCTATCTCAAAGGACTTCAGAAAGTGAATGCCGACCACACGGCCGGCTATCAATACTATTTCCACGGCGACACGTCCACGAGATTTTACGGATACTTTGTTGCGGCGTACTTATTGAAGGAGCCGCTCGCCACACTTCTTCTGGCGGCCGCCGGCCTCTTCGTGCTCGCTCGGAGCAAGTCCACACCCGTGCTCACCAAACTCTTTCTGCTGCTTCCGCCTGCGGTATTCTTGCTGGCGATGACGGTATTCGCCGACAACCTGGGAGTCCGATACCTCATTCCTGTCATGTCTTTCGTGTATCTGCTGGGCGGAATGGGGCTGGCAGCGCTCTTCGCCGGCAGCCGCGCGTGGGCCCGCTATGCGGCCATCGCGCTGTGCCTGTGGGTGGCCATCGCGGCGGCCGGCATCTACCCCGACCACCTCTCGTACTTCAACGAGGCGGCATGCCTGCTGGAGAAGCCCGGCCAGATCGGATGGGACGGCGGAAGCCGCTGCGGACCGCTGTGGCTCGACGACAGCAACGTCGATTGGGGCCAGGGACTCAAACAACTCCGCGCGTGGCAGGATCGCCATCCTGACGTGCCACCGGTACACCTCTCGTACCCCGGGACCTTCCCGCCAGACGCGTACGGACTCCGTTATGAGAAATTCCTCAGCCATCAACTGATGCCCGATCCCGCGCCCGGCTGGTACGCGGTGAGCGCGCATCTGGTGGGCCGAATCCCCACGGTTGGCGAAAAATTTCAGCAGGGCGGAGGCGCTTGGCTGCGGAACACAACCCCGGCAGACATCGTGGGTCACGCGTTTTACATCTACCATATCCGGTGAGCCGCGCTACCATAGGGGATTGGATGTCGTCGTATGAATGGTGGGAACCAGCGCAGGTAAGTAGGCGCCACGAGATCAGAACGGAAACGGATCGAGCGCCGGAGCGGGCCACGGCCATCGCCCGGGCGTGTGACTCTCTGTTCGCCCGTCAGGCGCCCGAGGGTTTTTGGTGCGGCGAATTGCTGGCCGACGCCACGCTCGAATCCGACTACATCCTGCTACAGCTGTGGATGCACCAGCCCGACGGCGATGTTTGGGACCCACCGTCGCGCGAGCGGATTGCCAAGGCCTGCGCGTCCATTCTGGAACGCCAGTTGCCCGACGGCGGCTTCAATATCTATCGCGGCGGACCGGCCGACATCAACGCCACCATCAAGGCGTACTGCGCTCTCAAACTCGCCGGCCACTCGCCGGATAGTGAGCCGCTGCGGCGCGCGCGGCGTTGCATTCTCGAGCGCGGCGGTTTGCAGGCGGCCAATAGCTACGTCAAGATTAACCTCAGCCTTTTTGGAGTGTACCCTCGGCAGTATGCACCCTCGGTGCCGCCCGAAATCGTGCTGCTGCCCGGCAACGTGCTGTACGAAATGTCCTCGTGGACGCGCTCCATTCTGGTCCCGCTGTCGATTGTGCAGGCCCGCGGATCGAACCGGCGCGCGCCGTCCGGCTTCACGCTCGACGAACTGCTGCTGCCCGGCGTGAGCCTGAAACTCCCGAAGCGGAATCGGCTCTCGGTGCTGTTCCACCATCTCGACCGCGTCTTCAAAGTCTGGGAAAAGCGCGGCTCGCAGCGCATTCGCGATGCCGCCATCCGCCAGGCAGAACACTGGATCCTGGAGCGGACCCACTTCACCGAAGGTCTGGGCGCCATCTACCCGGCGATGATGTACTTCATCATGGCGCTGGATGCGCTGGGTTATCCCAAGGACCATCCCGACCTTGCGGACGCCGTCCGCCATTTCGAATCGCTGCTCATCGAAACACCGGATCGCTTCATTTTCCAGCCCTGTTTGCCGCCCATTTGGGACACCGCGCTCTCCGCGTTCGCGTTAGGCGAAGCCGGCGTGCGTGACGATGCGCGCATGACCCGCGCGGCCGACTGGCTGCTCAGCAAAGAGGTGCGGCGCCGCGGCGATTGGTCGGTGAAGCGGCCCGATACCGAGCCTTCCGGTTGGGCGTTCGAATTCGCCAACGAGTTCTACCCCGATATCGACGACACCGCACAAGTGCTCCTCGCCCTGTTGCACGCCAAGGCGTCCGACCCGCAGGCGCAGGCCGCCTGCGAGCGCCGCGCCATCAACTGGCTGCTGGCCATGCAATCCGAAGATGGCGGATGGGCGGCTTTCGACGTCGACAACAATTGGGCGGTGCTCAATCAGGTCCCGTTCGCCGACCACAACGCCATGCTCGATCCGACGTGCCCTGACATTACCGGCCGCGTGCTGGAATGTCTCTGCCGCCGCGGGCTGACGAATCACGATTCCGTGCGCCGCGGCGTAGCCTACCTGTTGCAGGCGCAGGAGAAGGACGGTAGCTGGTACGGCCGCTGGGGCGTCAATTATATTTACGGCTCGTTCCTCGCCATGCGTGGACTGGCGGCGAGCGGCGCACCCGGCGCGAGGGACGCGGTGGCGCGCGCGGCCAGTTGGCTGCGGAGCATTCAGAATCCCGATGGCGGATGGGGCGAAAGCTGCGCCAGCTATGATTACGATCACTTCGTGGCGGCGCCCAGTTGCCCCTCGCAGACGGCGTGGGCCGTCCTCGGATTGATCGCGGCCAACCAGCGCGAGAGCGCCGCAGTGCGCCGCGGCGTCGCGTTTCTGCTCGATCGCCGCAATCCCGATGGCACCTGGCCTGAGGACGCCACCACCGGCACAGGCTTCCCCACGGTGTTCTATTTGACGTACGTCATGTACCGCGATTATTTCCCCCTGCTCGCGCTGGCCAAGGCGTAAGGGGCTAGCGGCACGGTGGATCCCCTCCCGCTGATATCATAAACAAGGAAGCCGTGACCCTGACCGTCGACATTCCGGACGAATTCGCACAGCGGCTGCAGGCCTCTGCCCAAGACCTATCGCGGCGTGCTCTGGAAGCCCTGGTCGCGGACGAATACAGGCACGGCCACCTTACCAAGCCGGATCTTCGACGTCTGCTCGGGTTTGAGACGAGCGACCAGATTGACGGGTTCCTCCGGGCTCACGACGTGTGGATCGAATATTCCATGGAAGACTTGGAGCGTGAGCGGACCGGCTTACGACGGCTCGGGCTCTAATGCTCCTGGTGGTCGCAGACACCAGTCCCATTCGATACCTCGTCCAAATCGGTCAGATCGAACTTCTACCGCGGCTGTTCCAACGGATCACGCTTCCCACGGTGGTCGCGGACGAACTCCGGCATCCTTCGGCGCCTCCAGCGGTGCGTACTTGGATAGAACTTCTGCCCAACTGGGTGACTGTGTCGTCCGCGCCGGCAGTTCACGACTCCCAACTGGACACGCTCGACCCCGGCGAGCGGGCGGCAACCGCGTTGGGACTCTCGTTGAATGCCGATCTCCTTCTGATTGACGAACGCAAAGGCGCCGCTGCCGCGCGGAGCAGAGGGCTCGAGGTTACCGGAACGCTGGGCATCCTCGATCTCGCCGCTGAGCGCGGCTATCTTCGTCTATCGGACGCTCTCGATCGTCTCAAGCAGACCAACTTTCGCTACCGTGCGGATTTGCTGGCCGCACTCCTCAAGAAGCACGAAGACGCTGGCCGCGCCTAAGCAATCGTCCCAAGACTCACGTTCCGCGGATCGGCAAGTTCCACGGGTCACTGCGAGAGCCGTGCCACATAGGGCTCACGAGCACCCGTGCAGCTTCGAGCAGCGCGTGCTTCCCGAAGTCATACGGCGCGGTATCGCGGATCTCAGCACCATGGCTTTCCTGACGCGTCCGAGCTGCCGGCATAACTACACATTCAGTACTTATTACCTGAAACCAGACACCCCTTGCATCCGAGTTACAACTCTGAAACAATCCCCGCCATGCACCCAGGGATCAGGATCGCCCTCGTCGGCGATTTCAACGAAACACAGAAGGCCCATCAGGCCATTCCGCGTGCCCTAGCGGCCAATTCAGAGGTATCTGCGGAAGGGGTCTGGGTTCCCACCGATTCCATCACTAACGGCAATTCTCTGTCGGAATTTGACGGTATTTGGTGCGTTCCCGGAATGCCCTATCGCAGTGCGGATGGAGCTTTACGAGCCATCCGGCGCGCCCGTGAAACGCGCACTCCTTTTCTGGGAACCTCAGCCGGTTTCCAATACGCGCTCATCGAACATGCGCGCAACGTGCTCGGCATGACCGATGCCGACCACCAAAAGACCAACCCGAAGGCCGCTACGCCCGTCATCTCTCCGTTGGGATGCGCGTTGTTGGGTGTGACGGCGAGAGTCCGGCTGTCACCCGGCTCGGCTCTCCGCAGAGCTTACGGGGTCGCCGAGATGCCCGTGTTGTACCACTGCAGCTTCGGCCTGAACAGCCGCTACCGCCGCTTGATGGAGAGTAGTTCCATCCATGTGACGGCGGTGGACGATCAGGACGAAATCCGAGCCGTAGAACTGGACGGGCACCCGTTCTTCGCCGCCACGTTATTCCAACCGGAGGTGGAGGCGCCCAGCGCCCTCGTCAACGCTTTTGTGACGGCGTGCGCGCGGCAGCGGGAGCGTCTGACGAAAGTCGCGTCGTAAGTGCAATAGTAATGACGGCGCCGCGCGCTTCGCGGTGAGCGAAGTGGGGGTGTGCCGACTCGGCCCCAACAAGAAACATGATTAGCCGCCGATGAACGCGGATAAACACCGATGAAACCCGAGACAACTCTTATCGGCGTTCATCTGCGTTCATCGGCGGCTAAGTAGTTTTCTTAGATGATTTCGGGGTACGGCGCCTATGCCACTCGCACCGTCTTCACATTGACGAACTCGCGAATCCCATACGAACTCAACTCCCGGCCATACCCCGAACGCTTCACGCCGCCGAACGGTAGACGCGGGTCCGACGCCACCATGCCGTTGACGAATACCATGCCCGCCTCGATCTCGTCGACCAGCCTGCTCTGCTCGTCCGCATCCTTGGTCCACACGCTGGCGCCCAAGCCGAAATCCGTGTCGTTCGCCAGCCGAATCGCGTCGTCGATCCCCTCCGTGCGGAACAGCACCGCTACCGGTCCGAACAACTCTTCGCGATATGCCGGCGAATCCCTGGGGGCATCGGCCAGCACCGTGGGAGCATAAAAGTTGCCAGGCCGGTCGATGCGATATCCGCCGGTTAGCAGACGCGCGCCCACTGACTCCGATCGGCGCACCTGCTCGTCCAGCCCTTGCAGAATCTCGGGAGTTGCCAGAGGACCGAGTTGCGTGGACTCGTCCATCGGGTCGCCGACGCGCAACGCCCGCATAGCGTCCACGAATCGCCGCTCGAACTCGCCGGCAACGCGCGCGTCGACGAGGAAGCGCTTGGCGGCGATACACGACTGCCCATTATTGAGGATCCGAGCTTCGACCGCAGTGCCAACGGCGCGCTCCAGATCGGCCGATGGCATCACCACGAAGGGATCGCTGCCGCCGAGTTCGAGCACCGTCTTCTTGAGCTGGCGGCCTGCCTGCGCGGCTACCTGAGCACCGGCCGGCTCGCTCCCGGTGAGCGACGCGGCCTTCACACGCGGATCATCGATCGCGCGCGCCACCTGCGCGGAGCCGATCAGCAGCGTCTGAAACACATCGCCCGGAAAGCCCGCGCGCCGGATCACGCTCTCGATCTCCAGCGCGCACTGCGGCACGTTGGACGCATGCTTCAGCAGCCCAACGTTGCCCGCCATCAGCGCCGGGGCGGCGAAGCGGAAGACTTGCCAAAACGGAAAATTCCATGGCATCACGGCCAACACCGGGCCGATCGACTGAAACTTCAAGTAGCTCGTCCCCAGGCCGGCATCGAGCGGTTCGTCGGCCAGCAACCGCGCGCCATGTTCGGCGTAGTAGCGGCAGGCCGACGCACATTTGGCCGCCTCGGCACGGGCCGCGCCAATCGGCTTGCCCATTTCGAGCGTCATGATGCGCCCGAGCCGGTCCTTCTCCCCTTCGAGAATGTCTGCTGCCTCCGAAAGCCAGCGCGCCCGGTCGGCCAGCGGTGTGTGGCGATAAGTGCGCCAGGCAGCGTCCGCGCGTGCCAGCGCGGCGTCCACCTGCGCGTCGGAGAGCGCATCGAAAGTGCGTAAAGTCTCACCAGTGGCCGGATTGATGGAAGCGATCATCAATCCTATTCTAGGGCGCGGCCCGCCCGGTTAACACTCGGACCTCCCGCGCCGTCTCATAGGCCATCAGAGGAGGGATTCTGATGCAGTTTACGAAATGTGCTGTCGCAGTCCTTTTGGCCGCTCCCATTTTCGGGTCCGGCGGCAATCCGGAAGGCGCCCTGACCGTCCACGAGTGGGGCACCTTCACCACCATCGCCGACGGAGCGGGAGGCTCGGAACCATGGTCACCGCTCGGGGGCACGTCCGACCTGCCGTGCTTCGTGCATCGCCTGAACGGCGTGCAATACAAGACCATGCCACAGGTTCCCAACACACCGGCCACCCAGACGGTCACGGTCCGTATGGAGACGCCGGTGCTCTATTTCTATTCGCCGCGCAAGACTACCGTCTCGGTGGGCGTCGACCTCCCCAAGGGTCTGATCACCGAATGGTACCCCGCGGCTTCCAAAGTCAGCCCCGGCCCGCAGTTGAACCTGCCACCCGTCCGCGCCGGCCACATCGAGTGGAATTCGCTGGACGTCCTGCCCGATCGGAAGTCCGGACTGCCCCGAGCCGGCGGGCCCAGCCATTACTTCGCCGCCCGCGACACCGATTCCAACCGCGTGCGCATCGGCGAGCAGCAGGAGCAATTCCTCTTCTATCGCGGCGTTGCGAATTTCGCAGTGCCCCTGAGCGCCCGCGTGACCGGCCAGAGTTCGCTGGAAGTCACTAACACCGGCGACTATCCCCTCGCGCTCGCCGTGCTCTTCGAGAACCGCGGCGGCCAGATCGGCTATCGCGTGCTGCGCGGACTTCGTGGCCGCAACCACGTCGAGCTCTCCGCGCTCACCGGCAGTCTCGACCGTCTGAAACAGGAGTTGTCCGACGCGTTGGTGGGCCAGGGCCTCTATCGCAAGGAGGCTGATGCCATGATCGAGACCTGGCGAGATTCCTGGTTCGAGGAAGGCCTGCGCGTCTTCTACCTCGTCCCACAAACCCTCGTCGACCGCGAATTGCCACTCTCGATTCAGCCAGCACCGGCGAAGGTCGCGCGCGTCTTCGTAGGCCGAGAGGAAATTCTATCGCCCTACATGCGCGATCGGCTGTTGACCGCGCTTTCCGCCGGCAACACGCCAACCCTCGACCGCTTCGGCCGCTTCCTCGCACCGTTCATGCAGCAGGTAAAGGCAAGCGCCGCGCCATCGGTGACCAGCTACCTCGCCGCCAAAACCGAGCAGGCGCGCAACGAGTTCTACAACCCGAGTTGCGTGAAGTAGAGCCGCTTGCGCTAACCTGACGGTTGGCCCTCGCACTTCTATTTCTCGCCGCCGCGCTGGACTACAAAGTCGCGTTGCCCGGCTACCGTTACCAGTTTCCGCGCGACCATTTCAGCCACCCGGAGTACCGCACCGAGTGGTGGTATTACACCGGCAACTTGCGCGCCCGCGACGGGCATCGGTACGGCTTCGAGCTGGTCTTCTTCCGCCAGGGCCAAGGCCAGAACCAGGTCCACGACCAAGGCCAGGACCAAGGCAAGGACGAAGGCAAGGAGCAGAACGGCAAACCCTCCGGCAATCCGTCCGCGTGGCGCGTCGACGATATCTACCTCGCGCACCTCGCGCTCACCGATATCGACGCCGGCAGTTTCCGGTACTGGAAGCGCCTCAACCGCGCCGGTCCGGGAATCGCCGGCGAGAGCTTCGACGACGGACGCATCTGGAACGGCAATTGGCAGGTCCGCTGGGACAAGACATCGGACGCGCAGTCGCTCACAGCGGTGGCGGACGGCGTAAACTTCTCACTGCGGCTGCCCCCCGGTAAGCCACCGGTGATCAACGGCGAGAACGGCGTGAGTCAGAAAGCGGCCGGCGCGGGTAAGGCGTCCTACTATGTGTCGTTCCCCCGACTAACCGTGGAAGGTCGACTCAACGGCGCCGATGTGACCGGCACTGCGTGGATGGACCATGAGTGGTTCACCCAGCAACTCGACGCGTCGCAGCAGGGCTGGGATTGGTTCAGCGTACAACTCGCCAACGGCGCAGACCTCATGCTCTTCGACCTCCGCCGCCCCGACGGCACGACCGACCCTTACTCCGCCGGGACCTTCATCGCTAAGGACGGCCGCGCTACCCACCTGAAGCGCGCCGATTTCGAACTGCAGCCGCTGGAGTTTTGGACGAGTCCGAAAACCGGCGCAAAATACCCCGTTAGGTGGCGGATCTCCGTCCCGTCGATGGGCGTGGCGCTGGAGTGCACCGCCGCCGTACGCGGGCAGGAGTTAGTCTCAGAGGACGACCCCGGCCTCACTTACTGGGAGGGTGCGGTGACTTACTCCGGTTCGTCGCCAGGAGTAGGCTATCTCGAGATGACCGGTTACAGTGCCCCTGTGAAGTGGTAGGACATGCTTTAGCTTGTCCAGGCGAGCGAAGCTCGCCCGTTCTTCAATTGCAGACAGTACAATCGGGCACCCAAGGCGGCAGAGTTGACAGGTAACTTCATGGCCGGCGCGGGCGAACTGCAGCTCGCCTAGTACAATGACCGCATAGAAAAGTTCCTGTGGGGCAGACTTTAGTCTGCGGCGGACTTCAGTCCGCCCACCGAACTGGCGGGACTAAAGTCCCGAGCAGGCTGAAGCCCGCCCCACC